>OJHK01000066.1_pt1 | contig 102150 bp, 86 predicted proteins | sample 1595161 | NCBI WGS metagenome assembly OJHK01 (sample SAMN05416842, study PRJEB24817) | seawater metagenome | isolation source: Sea water | place: Canada:Atlantic | collected 2013-07 | reverse complement strand
GATCTACACCTCTCTATTCGTCGGCAGCGTCAGATGTGTATAAGAGACAGTGTAAACACTATGAAAAAATTACTGCTATTATTATCTCTAGTTAGCCTTGTTAATTGTACTAAAGAAAAAATTGTTACCGTAGAAAAAATTGTTACTGAAGAATTAATAGTTACTAATCAATATACCCTCATTGCTATCGCTGGGGAAGGTGGTACGATTGTTAAGTCCGCAGCAAGCGAATCAAGCGTTACACTTACTGCTAGTGCTAACGTGGGATATGATTTTATAGGATGGTCTTCAGGGTCTAACGACAATCCTTTAACTCTAACCGTTGATTCAGACCAAACCATCACTGCAAATTTTGTAAAATATATGTATTTAGCAGAAAATGGCGTCACAATAAAATGTCCAAGTGCTACTGTGGGGGATACCGGTACGGTTAATGGTAAGGTTTATACCGTAGTTGATGAAGCGCAGCTAAGAGATATGATTTCTAAGGATGAAGATGTTACTTGTGTTTGTACTTCTAAAGTTACCACTATGTATAATCTGTTTCGAAATGCCCCATTATTCAATGGGGACATTAGCAAATGGGATACTGCAGCAGTTACTGATATGTATGGTATGTTTTATCAGGCAACTTCATTTAATCAAAATATAGGCTCTTGGAATACTGCAAAAGTTACTGCTATGAGGTTTATGTTTTATCAGGCAACTACATTTAATCAGGATTTATCAAATTGGTGTGTTCAAACTCATTTTGATGCTGAACCGGATGGTTTTAAATCAGATGGCAATAATGTTTGGGCAAATGATGTTGCAAAACAGCCTGTCTGGTATGGTGCTTCTTGTCCTTAATGCTGGCATATCATCTTCAGTAAGTTTTGGAATTTCTAATCCCCTTAAATATGTCAGGTGGAGAATCATTACTCGTAGAGAAATCAGTGTAATATATCTTAGATGGTTGTTTACAGCGAGAGTAGCTAATCAAGACTAGTTTATATTATTCTCTATATTTACGCACCTAAAACCAATATTATCAAAAAATCTCTTTTGTGACAGTAGGGCTTCATAAGTGAAACAAAGAACCAAAATAATATATCAAATTAGTATTTTAATATGAACCATTTGTCTTCTAACACTTTTTATCAATCAAGATTTTGGATTTTTTTTATTTGTTTGACTTTTAAATTATCTATGCACGCTCAAACTTTCGTTAATATCGAGTCAGGATTATTATTCACAGGATTAAATAATATTCGTAATGGAATTAATGGAACACTATTTTCTCTTAAAAATGATTTATCTACTCCACCAAGTCCATTTTTAAGACTTCGAGCAGGTCTTTTATTAAACAACAAACACCACTTTTCAATTCTTTATGCTCCATTAAAAAGTTTAGTAACGGGAACAATAGATAGGGACATCCTTTATGACGGAAAAGATTTTAAAGCAAATATACCATTAGAAGCTAACTATAAATTTAATTCATATCGACTTACCTATAATCGAAGAATCATAGATGACAATAAATTTAAATTTGGTCTTGGTCTTTCTGCGAAAATTAGAGATGCTGGAACCTCATTGAAAAATAAAGAACTATTAAGTGAAAATTTCAGTATTGGTTTTGCACCACTAATAAACGTATTAGCTAATTGGAAGATTTCTCAAAAAGCGGTTATAGATTTTTTAGGGGAAGGAATAATTGCAAACAAAGGCAGAGCAATTGACCTTTCCTTATCTGGAAGATATAGTTTAACAAAAAGCCTGCAAGGAAACATCGGCTATAGGCTACTTGAAGGTGGAGCAGACGGAAGTAATCGATATAATTTTATTCAATTCCATTTTATTTTTGCAAGCTTAAACTTTTCATTTAAAAAAAATAGTAAATAGTACTAAACGCTTATTAGCTTTTAAGTCCAATTTTATTTTCTGTGATTAATCCCATTCAAAACCATACCCTAAAATAGATGTGATTCTTCATAAAGTTTATATATTAGTGTAATGGAATGGTACATAAAAAACCGTTGGTGGATATGGGGAGTAACAGGAGTTTATCTCGCCTACAGGATTTATCTTTCAATAGCTTATTAAGCTCAAAATTAATTTAAAATGAATCAAATAAAACTTTTCCTTGTCTTTGTTTTTATTTTAATTACAACCGTTAGCGGACAGCAACTAGACTTAAATAATATAAAAATTGATGATGTTAAAAATCTTCTTGGAAACGTATTAGGAAACAAAGAAAAGAATAAGGCTAATTGGTCTGGAATTGTTGGCGACCCTAATTTTAATGTTGCTGACAGGATAGCAATAAATGATGTAATTGATGCATATGGAATATACTGGGACACAAATAATCTGGATGGCTATTTGTCTCTTTTTACTGATGATGCCATAGGTGTGAGTTATAACTCAAATGGTGAAAAGCTTACATATCCAATTAAAGATGAAATCCAGATAGCTAATAATAAGGAAAGGATGATTTATTTTGTAGATAATAAAATACAAAGAAGACATATAATGTCAAATACTATGTTCATCGAATTAACTGAAAATTTTGCTCACTTGAAAAAGTATATGATTCTTTTAACAACAAACAGTAACTTAAAAACAGAAATAGTAAGTCCTGTTTTTTATGATTATAAGTTTAAAAAAATAGATGGCATCTGGAAAATCAACTACAGAGAATTTAATTTAGATAGTCCTCTTGACCTTGCAATGAAACCCTAATATCAGTTAATAATAAATTCAATTGAAAATGTTTAGACTATTTCGTTTTGTGATTAAAAACTACCAATACGCTTTTATGGGCTATTCTTTGTTCAAGGCAGTAAGGATTAAGTTCAAGAAATTCCATTAGAAAAAGACTTGTGTTTTTTGGGAATTTAACTGACTATTTACTGACAGATATAATGAAAAAATCAAACTATTTATCTAAATTTAAACAAATATTAACTTTGTCATTTTTATAATTTATTTGCGTAAAACATTGATGGGTAAGTCTTTAACCTCAGATTAATCGGATTTTAATCCCCGACCTCCGGGTTATGAATCCGACGCTCTAACCAGCTGAGCTACCTCGCCATAAAGAATGCGCAAATATAAAATTATAATTTTTAGTAACAATTTGAAGTTCGATAAAAAAAACAATTATTAATCACAGGAAGGTTAACTTTTTTCAATATATTACCAAAAATTATCAATTTAGATGAGTAAAAAAATATTCTATTCTTTAGAATTTGATTTCCAAGCTTCACCACAGCTATTGTTTCAATATTTATCAACCCCTTCTGGCTTGTCAGAATGGTTTGCAGACAATGTTAATTCGCGTGGGGAAGACTTTGTATTCATATGGGACGATTCAGAAGAAGAGGCCAAAATGATTCAAAGTAAAAACAATGAAAGGGTCCGTTTTCAGTGGATGAATGACGAAGAAGACAGTGAAGACTATTATTTTGAATTTAAGATTCAAGTTGATGAAATCACTAAAGATCTTTCTCTTATCATCTCTGATTTTTCTGACGATGATGAAGTAGAAGAGTCTAAATTGCTTTGGAGAAGTCTCATTGCTGATTTAAAGCAGGTTTTAGGGTCTTCTTAACTCTTTTTTAATGATTAATTTTGACGGATCTCATTATGATTCTTTAGGGAAAGTCCCCGAAAAAAATCTTAGTATATTTTCAGGCATTCCACTTCACACCGAAATATTGATGTGTTCTAAGGTGGGTATCCTTTTTTGGGAAGACCATTACTTTATGTTGATGGCCACTTTGCGTAAATCTCGTGTGAACATTCCCATGAATTATACGATGGAATATTTTCAGGAGCAAATCAATGAATTGACAAAAATTAATGCTGAAAAAGGCTCCACTTCACTTGTTTCCATTCAATTTTATAGGACTTCATCTCCCAATTTGTCTCAACCCATTACGGATATTTGTTTTTTTATAAAAACCAAACCCCATGTTTTTGAAAAGCATAATATGACGGTTGAGTTATACAAAGACTACTATATCAATCCAGGAGAATATTCAAACCTTTATCAAACCAACTTTGCACTTCGTGATTTGGCAAAAGTTTTCGCCTATGAGAATCAATTCGGTGGCTGTTTGTTGTTAAATCAGGAAAAATCTTTGGTAGAAAGCACCCATGGAACACTATTCTTAATATCAGCGGGTACAATTAAAACCCCAGACTTGTCTTCTGGAACAGTGAATACTGTTCTAAGATCAAAGTTTATTGATCAAATCAAACTCGAGAAGTCATTACAGTTTGAAGAAACTAACATTGCCTCCTTTTCACTTCAAAAAGCAGATGAAATTTTCACACTTTCATTGTCTTCAGGGTTTAATAATATTCGGCAGTTTAGAAAAAAGGTTTACGAGACAGAGCGAAGTAATGCTCTTTTTGATTTATTAAAGAAACAACTTTAAAGTCAGTTGTGGTGGGGGTTTTCCGGGCTATTTGCCCAAACTAATCGCTTGCCACCGAGCGCGACCATCTGGTTTTTCCAAAAAGAATTAGGGCTAACTTCTAAGATTTTTGAGGCATATTTGTTTTTAACAACCACCCAAGATTCCGTTTCTATTTCTTGCTCAAGTTGATATTCTGACCAACCAGAATAACCCAAAAAGAAGCGAATTTCTTTTTCCGAAATGATTTTACTATTCACTAATGCAATGGCTTTCTCTAAATTGCCTCCCCAAAAAAGTTTATCACTAATTTTTTCACTCTCTGGAATAAGATGTCCTACATTATGAATGAAAAACAAACTGTCTTCCTCGACAGGGCCGCCTGAGAAAAGGGGAAGATCCACCTTGATTTCTGAAACAATATCTTTTAGGGAATAAGGAAGTGCCTTATTGATTATAAAACCCAGATAACCTTTGTTCTTGTGATCTACTAGAACAACAACAGATCGATGAAAGTTTAAATCTCCAAAAATCGAGGGCTCCGCAATGAGTAAATCTCCCGTATTCATTTGTTGTTTTTTATTAAATTAAGCTATTTTAATCAAAGTTATTTGTTTTTTAAAGAATTCAAGGCAAAAAAAAAGCTTCCTAGTTGGAAGCTTTTTTAAAATTCGAATTGTAAAGACTAGTTTACCGAACCAGACAGTTCAGCACCTGCTTTAAATTTCACAACATTTTTTGCAGCAATCTTGATAGTAGCACCAGTTTGGGGGTTTCTTCCATCTCTAGCGGCTCTGTTTGAAATAGACCAAGATCCAAATCCAACTAGTGAAACACGTCCACCACCTTTAAGAGTTTTTCCAACACTTGATATCATTGATTCAAGTGCTAGTTTAGCTGCAGCTTTAGAAATACCAGCGTCAGCTGCCATTGCATCGATTAATTCTGATTTGTTCATAATTATATAATGTTAATTGTTATTTACACAAATTTAAAAGGAATACTCAAACACCAAAGGAAAACCGCTGGAAATCCTTGTTATTGTTAATAAGTACGGCCATTTGTTGATAATGAAAGCACTTTTGGAGCTATTTGACACTAATTTTGCTTGAAAATGTGTAACCATTAAGTAAATCAATGGCTAGCATTCTTTTTTTATTCGGAAGTTGTACCTCTTCACACACTAAAAATCCTTCAGGGTGGGAAATTAATATCTTTTTGTCCTGAACAATTAATTGATGGTTTTCAAAATCATGTCTCGTTTTTTCGATTGTTGACCTAAAAACCTTCATCACTAACGTTTTGTTTTCATCGGTCAATGAAGTTCTTGCTCCAGGATGAGGATTCAATCCTCTGATATGAGACTCAATTTGTTTTAAAGATAAATCCCAATCAATACTAACATTTTTATTATTGAGCTTGGGAGCAAGTTTTTCCAAGCCAGTAAGTTGCTGTTGTTTTTCTGAGAGACTTCCTTCTGCCAACCCCATGACGGTCTGACAGATGAGTTCACTCCCAATTTTCGCTAACTTATCGTGAAGTGTTCCAACGGTTTCATCAGTAGCTAATTCAATTGACGATTGCATTAACAGTCCACCAGAATCGATTTTATCGTCAATATAGAATGTACTCACACCACTATTTTTTTCACCATTAATAATGGCCCAGTTGATCGGAGCTGCCCCACGATAATTGGGCAGCAATGAAGCATGCAAGTTAAAAGTTCTCAAAGGAGGAAGCGACCAGACCACTTCAGGTAACATCCTAAAGGCAACCACCACGAACAAATCGGGCTGAAAACTTTTTAGTTTTTCAATAAATAATGGTTCTTTTAAGTTCACCGGCTGAAGTATGGGAAGGTTTGCATTTAAGGCAAACTGTTTGATCGCTGAGGAATTTATTTTTTTTCCTCTTCCAGAGGCTTTGTCGGGAGCGGTTACAACAGCAACAACATTGCAGCCTTCCTTAATCATTTTATCCAAGCAAATTTCTGCAAAAGTGGGTGTTCCGAAAAACACAATTCTTTTATTTTTCATCATTCAAATAAAATTGGTTGGCATCATTTTGGGTAATGGTTTTATTTTCTTGCAATTGCTGCAAAGCTAAAACAATGAATTCGTTTTTTGCAGGGAGTGAGACGCCGATTTCATAGGCTGATTTTGGTCCTGTTTTCAATAAATTGATGATTAGTTGAAACAATTCTTTGGGAAATGGTTCTTCACTCCGACAAGAGTCAGAGGAACACTGCTTGCATTTGGTACGCTTTTTTTCGCCAAAGTAATTCAATATCATGTTGCGTTTGCATCTTTCCGTTTCCGAGGCGTAATCAATCATCGTTTGCACTTTCTGCACTTTTATTCTGTTGTATTCTTTAATATTATTCAAAAATGGATTTAAAGTATACTGATCTTCCCTCGGCACGTTCCAAAACAACTCAAGATCGGTATTGTGTATTTGGAGGTCAATATTTTTATTTTGAAAAAGATTATTAAAAATTTTAAGAATTTCAGATTGAGAAAAACCTGTTCTTTTTGAGATTTCATCCAACTTCACCCATTGCTCGTTGTTGAACACGTCCTCATAAGTTCGCATTAAATATTGAACAACAACAGCTGTTTTCCCTCCTTGATTGATGGTGTCCAAGGCTTGATTTTGACTGCAAATCATTTGAACTTTGGTTTTGTTTTGATACACTTGCACCAATTCAAAAACACCTTCTCTGGCTAATATTTTAAAAGTCTCGAAAGATTTTTTTGTATTTAATTTATAGCGACTACTAAACTCTTTTAAATTCAACTGATATTGAAGCCCTTCTCCTTCTCCATAGGGTATTTGCAGGCAGCTACATAAGTTAGAAAAACACTTTTTTATAAACTCAGTATCGGGCAGATGACTCAAAAATTGATCTTTTAATCGATCATAATCGGAGGGGTGGAGTAGGAGTAACGCTTTTGCATTTGTACCGTCTCTTCCGGCCCTTCCGGTTTCTTGGTAGTAAGCCTCCATGCTTTCCGGAAGTAACAAGTGCACCACCGTCCCAACATTGCTCTTGTCGATTCCCATCCCAAAGGCACTGGTCGCCACCATGATCAGGTTTTTTTCACTGATCCAATCGTCTAGTTTCTCTTTTTTAATATCCGTACTCAGCCCTCCATGAAAAAAATCACATTTCAATCCAGCGTTTTTCAGTTGCTGGGTAACTTGTTCTGTTCTAACTCTTGAGCGGCAATAAACAATTGCAGGGTTCCGATTGTTATTAAAATATTTAATTAAAGCTCCTATTTTATCTTCTGTTTGAAGGGTTTCATAACACAAGTTTTTTCTTTCAAAAGAAGTAGTAAAGACTTTGGGTTTAATTAAATTAAGTTCCTTTTTAATGTCTTCAAGAACAATGGGGGTTGCGGATGCTGTCAAAGCAATCAACGATAGATTTGGGAATAATTCTTTTAAACCTTTAATAGATTTAAAAGCAGGCCTAAAGTCATGACCCCATTCTGAAATACAGTGCGCTTCGTCAACAGCAATGCCATTGAGTGGTAAAAGTTTTAATTGACTAATAAAATCTGCATTCAATAACCGTTCGGGGGAGCAATAAATCAGCTTGAATTTTCCAAACCTGGCATTATCCATCTGTTGATTAATTGGAAATTTTTGAGAATTACTTTGAAAAAACATCGATTTAATTCCCATCGCATTCATCTGATTTACTTGATCTTGCATCAAAGAAATCAACGGAGAGATGACCAGTGTCATTCCTTCTTTTAGAAGTGCAGGCAGTTGATAGCAAAGAGATTTCCCTCCTCCTGTAGGCAACAAGACCACCGTGTCTTTTCCTGAGACATAATGATTGATTATCTCCTCTTGTAAAGGACGAAACCCCTCAAATTTCCAATATTCCTTTAAGGTTTTAAGAATGATCTTCATTTTTTAATAGCTTAAGTATACTCATTATTCTTGAATTTGGCGTATTAAAAGGAATTTCAACAATAGGAATAGAAAATTTTTTATAGGTTTTTTTAATAGACTCAAAAACTGAAACAGATTCTTCAAAAGATTCCGCCCGATGTTCATCATTTTTGTAAATGTCTTTCCAAGGGGGGAGTAGTATCGCCAGATCATAGGGGTATTTTTGTACTTCAATGCTCATTTCATCTGCAGGGTTTCCCTGATGATCTAAATATGCAACAACATCGTGCAGTCCTCGATCAAAAAAAACATAAGGGAAAACTGACCTATGTTCGATTTTAGCGGCGGACAAATATTGTTTTTTCCTTTTTTGAAAGATAATTTGACTAAAAGTCAATGGTTCTGTTTCAAAGAAATTTTGAATACCCTTTGCTTTTCCAGCATCGATAACAGATCTCGAAAACTCCTCAAAGCAATGATAGCCATTGTTAATAAGGAGGTTGATCAAGGTTGTTTTTCCACTTCCAGGCCCGCCACTGATGACAATTTTTTTATTTACAAGGAGGTTTTCTTTCAAAACTTGTTTTTCATTTTAATAACTTATATTTGTACAAAATTAGCTTCCTTAATGGTATCAAAGGAAAATTCAGATGAATTTTATTCACGATTTTACTCCCAACTTGAGAAATCTCAATCTTGGCCCGGAACTTATATGTTTAAGTTTATTGTTAAAACTGAAAACCCTCAGGTTGATAATCTAAAAGCACTATTCAACACCAAAGAGAAAAAAGTGAGTCTGGTTGCTTCTTCAAAGAAAAAGTTTCAAAGTCTAACCATAACTTTAGAAATGAACTCTCCTGATGAGGTGATCACGATTTATAAAAAAGCCGCTGAGTTTAAGGACGTTATTACATTATAATAAAACATTATATTTTAAAAGGACAATAATTCGAATTTTAGTAATTTGCAATATTATTAAACTGCATCTTAGTAAATTAAATCACTCTCCATAATGGAATCTTTACAATACAATACTAAGCGTACTCAACTTATCATACCTGAATACGGGCGTCATGTGCAAATCATGGTCAACCAACTCGTTGCAACAGAAGATAAGGAAGAACGCAATAAAATGTCAAAAGCAATTATTGGCATCATGGGAAATTTAAGTCCGCACCTGAGGGACGTTCCTGACTTTCAACACAAACTTTGGGATCAATTGTTCATCATGTCTGATTTTGAATTGGATGTTGATGGTCCTTATGAAAAACCTTCAAGGGAATTGTTGGAGGAAAAACCAGCCAGATTGCCTTATCCTCAAAAATTCCCTAGATATCGTTTTTATGGGAATAACCTTAAAAGTATGATCAATGTTGCCAAGGGTTGGGAAGACGGCGACATGAAAAATGCATTGGTTTTTAATATTGCCAATCACATGAAAAAATGTTTTCTTAATTGGAACAAAGACACTGTAGAAGATATCGTAATACTCAATCATTTGGCAGAGCTTTCAGACAAAACGCTAACTGTTAAAGAAGAGTTGCTTCCACTTACGGATACCGCGGAACTTCTAAAAGGGAGACCTAAAAACGGAAATGGCCCAAAAAGTAATCACAAGGCACCTCAACGAAACAAACGAAACAATAACAATCGTAAACGATATTAAACTTTAATTTTAATGGGGAGTTTTCAAATTGAAGGAGGACACAAGTTAAGTGGATCGATCACTCCACAAGGAGCAAAAAACGAAGCCTTACAGATTTTATGTGCTGTTTTACTTACTCCAGAAGTAGTAAATATTCATAATATTCCAGACATCATCGATGTCAATAAACTCATTCAACTCCTTAAGAATTTTGGCGTAAAAGTTGAAAAAATAGCAAAGGGTAGTTTTCGCTTTCAGGCCGATGCTATTGATCTTGATTATTTAAGTTCTGAACAATTTAAAGTGGACGGAAAAGGGCTGAGAGGCTCCATCATGTTAGTAGGTCCGCTTTTAGCGCGATTTGGCAAAGGAAGTATACCAAGACCCGGAGGAGATAAAATCGGAAGACGCAGACTGGATACCCACTTTGAAGGTTTGATCAAGCTAGGAGCTAAATTTAACTATAATCGTGAAGATTATTTTTATAGCGTTGAAGCCAAAGAATTAATCGGTACCGACATGTTACTGGATGAGGCATCCGTTACCGGAACTGCTAATATTTTAATGGCTGCGGTATTAGCAACCGGAACAACTACAATTTACAATGCTGCTTGTGAACCTTATTTACAGCAACTCTGTAATATGCTCAATCGAATGGGAGCCAAAATCACTGGAATTGGCTCTAATTTATTAACCATTCATGGCGTTGAAAACCTAGGGGGAACAGATCACAGCATTCTACCAGATATGATTGAAATAGGAAGCTGGGTTGGTTTAGCCGCAATGACCAAAAGTGAAATTACAATTAAAAATGTACGCTGGGAATATTTAGGACAAATGCCTAGTGTTTTCAGAAAGTTAGGCATTACAATACAAAAAAAAGGAGATGATATTTTTATCCCTGCTCATACCAATGGGTATGAAGTACAAAGTTATATTGATGGTTCTATATTAACAATTTCTGATGCTCCATGGCCAGGGTTTACCCCTGATCTTTTGAGTATTATTCTCGTGGTTGCAACCCAAGCACGTGGAAGTGTTTTGATCCACCAAAAAATGTTTGAAAGTCGTTTGTTCTTTGTTGATAAATTAATTGACATGGGAGCCAAAATCATCTTGTGTGATCCACATCGAGCAACGGTTATTGGTCATGACTTTGAATCCCAACTTAAATCAGCAACATTGACCTCTCCTGATATTCGGGCAGGTGTTTCCCTGCTCATTGCAGCACTTTCAGCCGAGGGGACAAGTACGATTCATAACATCGAACAAATCGATAGAGGTTATGAAGATATTGAAAACCGATTGCAACAAATTGGTGCTAAAATAAAACGTGTCAACAGCTAATTTCTTCACTTCACCCCAAATGAAAAAGAAAATTATTATCCTACTAAGTATCTTTTGTTCAGTTTTTTTTGGACAGACAGTGTTCGCACAGTATGATCTTATAGGGCAAGTTCTTGACGCCGCAACAAAAGAACCTCTCCCTTATGTAAATATTGGATTAATCAATAAAAACATTGGGACTGTATCGGATGATTATGGTTATTTCGAATTAGGAGTCAATGCACAATTGAATGCGCAAGACACCTTACTTTTTTCCATGATTGGCTTTGAATCAAAATCATTTATTTTAAAGGATTTTTTAGACCAGCAACTTATAGAAATTTCCTTAACAGAAAAAGCAACTGAGCTGGACGAAGTAATTTTGACCTCGGATCGTAAAACGAAATATCAAACAAAAATATTAGGAAATAAGACCACTTCAAAATTGCTGTATGCAGCCTTTACCACCAATAAGCTTGGAAATGAAATGGGTTTTGTTGTTCGGGGAAGAAAACGCCCGATGATTTTAAAGAAATTCAATGTCTCCTTGGTTGAAAACGATTACGGTCCAATTAAATTTCGTTTAAACTTTTATGATCTGGTCAACGGACTTCCCAACGAGAATATACTGAATGAAAATATTATTATAGAAACCGAAATTGAATCCGGTATCGTTACGGTTGATTTAACGCCTTATGAAATTGTTATCGATGAAGATTTTTTTATCGCCATAGAATGGATAGAGGATTTGGGACCTGGAAAATTATTTTTCTCTGGAGGCTTTTTTGGCGCCCCACTCATTGCTAGAGAAGTTAGTCAAGGAACATGGTCCGTTCTTGGTTCGGCAAGTGTTGGAATGAACGTGGAAGTTCGTTATTGATCTTTTTTTACAGTTAGCGAAATACTCGTTTTAATGATTTCTTCTAGTACCTTTAAATCCACATCTGCTAACTTTTTAATATAAAGGCAACCTTTGCCTTTTTTGTGTTTTCCAAGGGCTTCAAAATTAAATTTCTTGTGGGAAATATCGCACATCAGATAAAGTGTAAGGGCATTTTTTCGAGGGGAAAAACCAGTTAAAAACCAATCGCCTTCTCTCCCGCTCGCATATTTATAATGATAATCACCAAAGCCAATAATAGAAGTACCCCAAAGAATTCCTCTTGCTCCAGTAAGACGTTCCATCATTTGGTATAATGCCCAGCTATCAGCTTTTTTTTCCTCAGGGACTAGTTCATCTAAAAACAGATGGACAGAGGTAGCGGTAGGTTTTGTTTTGTTGGAGGACATGAGATTTTTACCATAAGTTAATAAAAATCAGCGTTTTGAAACCTTATTATTGCTAATATTTCTTTGACGGGAACATTTAAAACGATCTACAGTTTCTGATCGGCTTTTGCTGTGCTTGGTTTTTCGCCCCTGAACCCTAGCCCGCCACATCTTAAAACTGGAGAGTTTCATCTCCCTTCGCATCAATTTAATGACATCCTGTTCTTTTAAACCAAATTGCATTAGGATGGCATCAAAAGGAGTGCGATCTTCCCATGCCATTTCGATAACTCGATCAATTTGAACTGCCTCTAATGTGATTTCTTTTTTCATGATTCTCTACTATTTGGTAAGGTATGTCTATTTAAAATTCGTTTGCTTTCTTTTCTAACCAAACTGTTTTTTTGAAGGTTCCACAAGGTTTGACTTGCTTTTTCACGGCTTTTGGTTAAATCAACTATGGGCAATGGATAATTGTCTCCTAACTTAAAATCATACAAAGCAGCTTCCAGGGGCGTTAAATCCCAAGGGGTGTGAAGGAAAGCTTGAGGCAAAGTAGCCAATTCTGGAATCCATTGTTTTACAAATAACCCTTGTGGGTCGTGCTCCAGTCCATTTTTAACTGGATTATAAATTCTAAGGGTATTAATTCCCGTTTCGCCTGCTTGCATTTGAATTTGAGGAAAATGAATTCCCGGTTCAAAATCTAAAAACTGACGGGCCAAAAACCCTGAAATGGATTGCCAAGGTTGCCACAGTTGATGAATCACAAAAGAAACGACCAAAGCACGCATTCTAAAGTTTAAATAACCCGTTGCAACCAAGCACCTCATGGCAGCGTCTACCATGGGTACTCCCGTTTGCCCGGTTTCCCAAGCAGTCAAATGATCAGAACGTTTTTCTTTTGTAAGGGCATGATATCCTTTATTAATACTCTTAAATTCCATTACACATTCCATTTCAAATTTTTGAATAAAATGAGCTTGCCATCTTAAGCGCGAATCAAAAGCTGATAAGGCACGACTCCTTTTACCCTGCTCTTTTTCTCCTTCTGTTCGCTGCAAAACTTGCCGCATTGATATATTTCCCCAAGCAATATAGGGAGAGAGTCTGCTGCAACTTTTTCGAGCCAAATCGGGTTTTGAAATGTGTTTTTGATAATTTAAATAACGACTTTCAAAAAAGGAATTTAGATAACGATGCGCATTGTGTTCTCCCCCAGGTTGAAGTAAGGCTGATTTTGATGTATCCAACGAAACAACCTCAAAATGAGATTCAAGTTCGAGAATCGTTTCCGAATCAACCAACTGATTTTCTTTGGGAGAAAAAGTCAAAATAGGTCGATTCATATGGGCAGTCCATAAATGAATCCATTTTTTCCGATTCCTCAAGCGTCTAAAAACACCTTGCTGCAAAAACTCCTTCCAAATAATTTTTTTAGAATCTACCCATTGTCGGACTTCCTTATCCCGATCAAATGTGAGTTGAATCCCGGTTTCTTGATGAGAATACAATGAAATCGGAATACGTTCATTTAAACTTTTCAAAATACTTAAAACAGTTCCTTGCACACACAACACTTTTGTATTATGCGGTTTTAATTGTTGATTTAATTGTGCGATTGACTGTTTGATGAAATTGAAATGACGCTCACTGTAATGGCTGTCGTTTAATAATTCCTCTTCTAAAACATATAAGAGAAGGCAGTTGTTGTCAGACGCCAAAGCAACATGGAGGGCTTCATGGTCTAAAAGTCTTAAATCTCTTTTTAACCAAATTACATTAAGTTTTTTGGTCTTAAAATGCATCGGGTTGGGTTATGATTTCATAAGCACGCTTTTTTATTTCAGCAAGATCCGCCGCAGGAATTTTTTCCAACAAACGCAGCATCATAGCCATGCGATTGTTTTTTGCGAAATGCTCTTTTTTATCATCTAAAAAGTTCCAATACAAGCTGTTGAAGGGACAGGCATCGTCACCCACTCGCTTCTTTTTATCATATTGACAATCACCACAATAATTACTCATTTTATGAATATAGGCCGCTGCAGAAACATAGGGTTTTGTGGCAACAATTCCCCCATCTGCCCACTGACTCATCCCTCGGGTATTAGGCATTTGCACCCATTCCACCGCATCAGCATAGACCCCTAAATACCATTGATCTACTTCATCGGGATGTACTTGCGCTAACAAAGCAAAATTTCCAGTGATCATCAAGCGCTGTATGTGGTGAGCATAGGCATGGTCTAATGAATTTTGAATGCTGTGATGCAAGCAATTCATTTTGGTTTTGGCGGTCCAATAAAAATCAGGAAGTGAGTTTTGATTATCCAAAACATTTTTCTTTGCATAGTTTGGCATTTCTCTCCAATAAATTCCTCGCATGTATTCTCGCCATCCAATAATCTGACGTACAAAACCTTCTACTTGAGAAATCTCAATTGTTTCTTCATTGGCGTGATAATATTCAATTACCGAGGTAACCACTTCTAAAGGGGAAACCATTTTTGTATTTAATGCAAAGGAAAGACGGGAATGAAACAAATTCACCTCTTGGGTGTGCATGGCATCTTGATAATGTCCAAAATATTCTAGTAAATGCTGATTAAAATAATCCAATTGAAGCAGGGCTTCTTCCCGAGTGGCCGGATACAAAAAATTAGCTGAATCTAAGGTTCCTAAAGTTTCAACCCCTTGTTTTTTTAAGAGTTCCTCCAAAGCATCAAAGGATGTTGGAGCTCCTTTAAATGGTTGTGGAATTGCAGGTTCTCCCTTCCATTTATTCCGATTGTTTTTGTCAAAGTTCCAAAGACCTCCTAAGGGTTTCCCAGCTTCCATTAGCAGATTGAAATCTTTGCGTATTCTGCGATAAAAAAACTCCATCACCAACTGCTTTTTCCCTTCAAAAAATTCAGTAAGAAAAAGCCTTGAAGTCATGAAATGTTCTGAGTCTATAACGGAGGAGGAAATAGAGAGTGTTTTACAATATTGATTTAATTCTAAATCAAGTCGGTATTCATCAGGAAACTGATACTCAAAATGAGTGGCTTCATATTGACCAATTATTTGATTCAAATTCTCCGTAATACTTTGTTTGTTTTTTGGATTGTCTAATTTAAAATAATGAATGCGATGTCCTTTGTTTTCAACAGCACTTTTAAAATGGCGCATGGCGTTAAAAAAAGCAACTACTTTTTGTAAATGATGCTTGACATAATCGGTTTCCTGCCGAACCTCCATCATCACATAACAGACCGAATCGTCAATTTGATCAAACCAAGAATGGTTTAGATTTAATTGATCGCCAAGGATTAATCGTACTTTCATTCAAACAAGGTATTTTGCAACCAGCGTTTTTGATATTGCCCTTTGGCATCATAACGATCTGCTTGTAGCTTTATATTAAATTTTCGGTCACGTGGGTCATTGCCAACACCTGCAACGTAGAGCCAGTTCCCCCAGTTGCTATGTGCATCGTAATCAATAAGTTGTTGCTCAAAATAAGCGGCCCCCATGCGCCAATCCATCAACATGCTTTTGGCAAAAAAACTTGCAACATTTTGCCTGCCTCGATTGCTCATAAAACCTGTTTTTTTAAGTTCAATCATGTTGGCGTTGACAAAAGGCTCCGTGGTTTTTCCTTCAGTCCATTTTAGGAAAATTTCCGAATTGGAATCCCAAGTATATTTTTTATCCAAAATACCACCCAGATGAAAGATTGCATTTCCGTGCTTTAATGAGATGTACTTAAAATAATCTCGCCAAATCAATTCAAAAATTAACCAATAGGTGGATTCATTTTTTTGAATTTCTTTTTCATAGCGTTGTACTTCCCAATAAATCATTCTTGCTGAAAGGGAACCGTTGGCTAACCAAGGTGAAAATTTCGAACTGTAATCTGTTCCTAATAAACCATTTCTGGTTTGCTTATAAAACGAAAGGCGCTCGGATTTCCAAAAGTAGTCCTTTATGCGATTCAATGCCGACGACGTTCCTCCCAAAAATGGAAAGGCTGCATGCGTTGAGGTGTCAAAAGATGCAAACCCTAATTCTTCAAGAGTAGGAACAGTGAAGGACGCAGTTAATAAAGATTTTTTATCTAAAATTCCGGGTTCTGGAATGCAGGATTTGATAGTGCTGTATTTCTCACATTTTTTCCTAAAAACAGTAAACACTTGGGGTATTGAATCAATGTCCATTGGGATATCATCGGGATGAAATAGGAATTGATCGTAATTAGTGAAAACTTGAATTTTCTTTGATAAACTATCACAAACTGCATTTGAAATCAATTTTTCTTCAGCTGTCCATTCTTCTTGAAAAAACAACGCGCTTGCGTTTAGGTCTTCAATCCAATGGGGAATCCCCACTGTTGCAGATCGCTTTTCAACGATTAGCGTAATATTTTTTTCTTTTAATTCAAGTTGAAGGGATTGAAGTGTTTCAATATTGAAACGTGTTCTAAACTTTCCTGTTTTTTGAAAACCCCAAGTTGTTTTTTCAAAATCTTTTGGCTCAAAAGTATAGTATGCCACGACCCTGTCATAAGACTTGCAAGCATTGAAAAAGGACTGTTGGTCTTGAAAACGCACATCGTTTCGTAACCAAACCAAAGCTGTTGTCATGTGGATTTACATTTTTTACTACAATATTTAACATTTTCCCAATCACGTTCCCATTTCTTTCTCCACTGAAATGGACGATTGCAAGTCAGGCAAATTTTCTCAGGTAAATTTTGTTTTAATACCCGCTTCATGCCATGTTTAATGCTGCTTTATAAACACTCAAACAACGTTCGCGAGCAAACTTATGATCAACAATGGGTTGTGGATAGTCTAACTCTTGAAAATTAGGCACCCATTTTTGAATGTATTTGAGTTCTTTATCAAATTTTTTAATCTGTTCGGTAGGATTAAAGATTCTGAAGTAGGGTGCTGCATCAACACCACAGCCCGCTACCCATTGCCAGTTTCCTACATTACTTGACATTTCATAATCCAATAGCTTTTCAGCGAAATAAGCTTCCCCCCATCGCCAATCGATCAAAAGGTGTTTACACAAAAAACTACCCACCAACATCCGCACTCGATTGTGCATGAAACCAGTCTCGTTTAATTCCCGCATTCCCGCATCTACAAATGGATATCCTGTTTCACCAGCACACCATTTCTTAAAATCTTCTTCGTCATTTCTCCACTCTATCCGATCGTATTTTGATTTAAAATTACTGTCTTTGGTATGAGGAAAATGCCATAAAATCTGCATGAAAAACTCTCTCCAAATCAGCTCTTTTAAAAATGTAATTTCTTTGGCGACAGCTGCTTTCTTAACTAGTTGTCTGACACTGACTGTACCAAATCGTAGGTGAGCTCCTAAACGGGAAGTACTGTCAAGCATTGGGAAATTTCGAGTTGCTTCATAATTGTCAATTACTTCATCAGTAAATGTATGTGGAAGCGGTTCTTTTTCTGAGGATTCAAAACCTAAATCCGCTATGGTTAATGTAGGAAGAGACGAATCATTGTATAAATTACCAAGATGATTTTCTGAGGGATAATGATTTGTATCTTGAGGCTTTAGATTCGCAATCCATTTTTTGGAATAGGGAGTATAAACGAGGTATGGCTTTCCATCGTTCTTACAAATCTCATCTTTTTCAAAGATTACTTGGTCTTTGAAGGTAATAAAGTCAATTCCTTTGTCCCCTAATAGTTCTTTTATTTCACCATCACGTTCCAAAGCGTATGGCTCATAATCATGATTTGCAATTACCTTGTCAATCCCATAATCATTGGTAAGTTTTTTAAAAATAGCCTTGGGAGCGCCTCTATAAATTCCTACTGTACATCTGTTCCCCTTCATCGCTTTATTGATGCCCCCCAAGGCTTTTAACAAAAATGTTATTCTAGCATCTTTTTTTGGAAGCTTGTCTAGGATTTTTTCATCAAAAATAAAAATAGGGAGAACTTTATTTGAATGCTTTAAGGCCTCATAAAGACCTCTGTTGTCGAAGACTCTCAGGTCTCGACGAAACCAAAATAAAGTTATTTTTCCCATTTTTGTTTAACTTTTTATGTCTCCAATTCCTCCGTCGATATGAAGAACTTGAGCAGTCATCCAACTGCTTTTATTGCTTAAAAGAAATGCGGTTGCTTCTGCCATCTCTTCGGCACTTCCAAAACGTTGTAGTGGATGTCTTCCAGCTGCATTTTCTTTTTTGGTGTCGTTGTTCAGGAACTTATCTGCTAGCGGAGTATCTGTAATCGAAGGTGCAATAACGTTGACCCTTACTTTTGGAGCTAATTCTGCTGCCAATGATCTCGCCAAGCCTTCTAATGCTCCTTTTGCAGCGGCAACACTTGCGTGGTAGGCCATCCCAGTTTGGACTGCGACAGTGCTATAAAATACAACGCTTGCTGTAACATTTCCACTTTGTAATTTGCTTAATACGGTTTGTAATGTTTTGACAGCTCCCATTACATTGATTGAAAAATCATTAAGAAAAGTTTCAGGTTTAAGTCCTTTGAAAGGTCTTAAATTGATGCTTCCAGGGCAGTAAACAAAACCGTCTAACGATTCTGGTAATACAGAGAGATCCAAGGTGTCAGTTAAAACGTCAAAAGGAATGTGAGTTACATTCAAGCCAGTCAAATGCTCGTTGGTTCTGCAGGCCGCAAAAACGTTATTTTCTCCCCCAATTAATTTGATCAATTCGAGTCCAATTCCTGAGCTACCCCCAATTATTAGTATATTTTTTTTCATATTTAGTTTTTATATTCTCCAAAAAGTTCAATTAATTTTTTTTGTCGATAATCAAATATTTCATTGAGTTTGGGCTTGACAATTATCGGATGTGCCAATCTTCCGAGTGTTCCAAAAGGAATTTTATAGTCAATAATGTCTTCCATTTCAACACCGTTTTCAATCGGGCGAATAAAGTGTTTATGGTGCCACAATGCATAGGGGCCAAATCGTTGTTCGTCTACAAAATATTCACCTTCCTTTACATGTGTGATTTCAGTCACCCATTTCGTGGGGATTCCCATGACCGGGGTAACGATATACTGAATAATTTGTCCGGCATACATTTTCTTTTCAGCACCGCTTAAAATTTCAAACCCCATATAATCAGGAGTGATGGTTTTTAAGTTATTTGGATCACTCAAAAAATCCCAAGCGTGGTCGCAAGTTATTGGAAGATTCTGGAAAGTATGCTTGCGGTAGATTTTCATTTATAATTTATTATTTAAACAAATATAAATAAACGTTTAACTATTTTTGCATTTACTTAAACAAAATATAAACAATTAACAAAGGATTTCAGTTAACTTACCTTAAAACTATTTCAATATTATATTTTTGTAATAATTTGATGCCTGAAATTTAAATTTAAAACCATAACATGAAAAACTATTTATTATTAGCCGTTTCTTTATTTTGTAGCATAACATTTGCTCAAGTAAGAACACCCCAGCCAAGTCCTAAGGCTAAAATATCTCAAGTTGTTGGGATGACAGATTTTACGATTGAATACGCACGCCCTTCGAAAAGAGGCAGAGCAATTGTTGGAAATTTAATACGCTTTGGAGAATTATGGAGAACGGGTGCCAATAAAAATACAACCATAGAGTTTTCTGACACAATAATGATTAAGGGTAAGGAAATCCCTTCAGGAAAATACGCTATTTACACCCTGCCAAATGAAAACAGTTGGGTGTTGTATTTTTATAGTAAGACAGACTCTTGGGGTGTTCCTAAAGAGTGGGAGGAAAGCAAAATTGCACTTAGCATCACTTTACCCGTCCAAAGAATTGACAAAGAAGTCGAAACTTTTACGATTGACATCTCTGATATAAAGAGTAGTGGCGCCAACATAAACCTTTCATGGGAAAACACTTTGATCTCCCTGCCTGTAGAAGTTCCCTCTGTTAAACAAGCCATGTTAAGTATTGAAAAAACATTATCTAATAATCCTAAAGCTGGAGATTATTACAACGCAGCGGTTTATTATCTTAATGAAGGACACGACCTTAATCAGGCGAAAACTTGGATATCAAAAGCAGTTGAGATGCAAGATGATGCTTTTTGGATGTTCCGTCAACAATCTTTAATTTTAGCAGGTTTAAATGAAACCTCTGCTGCTATTGCTGCGGCTAAGAAGTCTTTGGCACTTGCCATAAAGGCGGGTAATAAAGATTATGAAATCATGAACAATGAGTCCATAGAAAAATGGAGTAACTGATACTAAGCTTTTACTGTTTCTTTAAAAATCACTTGTAAAATTATGGCCAACATAATGGTGAGTATTGCACCAATTACGTTGAGCCAAAGAAAGCTAACGATGTCCATTTTGTATACATACAACACCATAATTTCTGAAATTATTGCAGCAAAAAACACGGCTTTTCCTCTGATAAATTTAATGAAAATTGCAATTAAGAAAATCCCAAGAATGGTTCCGTAGAAAAGCGACCCAATGATGTTAATCAATTGAATTAAATTCTCAAACAAATTCCCCACCATTGCGAATAAAATCGCAATACATCCCCAAAGTACGGTGAAGCCTTTGGTAGCCCAAACATAATGTTTGGGTTCAGAGTTGGGTTTAAATCTTTTGTAAAGATCCACCACACTGGTTGCTGAAAGTGCATTAATTTCGGAGGCAGAGGAACTCATGGCAGCTGAAAGTATTACGGCCAAAAGAAGCCCTATTAATCCTCTTGGTAGGTGTTCTAAAATGAAATAAATAAAAACATAATCCTTGTCATTCGACTCGACTTTTGGCTCTACTTGTTCAATTAGTTTTTTGGCTGCTTTTCGGTTTTGCTCATATTGATTTTGAACTTGAAGGTATTTCTCTTTCAGCGGTTCGCTTTCAAAAAATGACGTTTCATTAATGTATTGTTGTTTCTCAAGGTGCAGTTGATCATTTAGTTTTTCTAATTCAACAAATGCACTTCGATGAGTGGACCCCTTGACTTTTTCAATGGCATTCTTGTTGAAATGTATCGGGGCTTTTTCAAACTGAAAAAAGATAAAAACCATAACTCCTGTTAACAATATAAAAAACTGCATTGGGATTTTTAAGAATCCATTCATGATTAGGCCTCGTTGACTTTCTTTTAATGATTTTCCTGATAGGTAGCGTTGTACCTGACTTTGGTCAGTACCAAAATAAGAAAGTGCTAGAAAAAGCCCTCCCGTTATTCCACTCCAGAAAGTGTATCGATTGTTTGGGTCAAAACTAAAATCTAACACATTTAATTTCTCATTGATTCCTGCCAATTCTAATGCATTGGAAAAATTTATATTTTCGGGCAAAGCACAAACAATAAAAATAAAAGCGGCGATCATTCCTGAAAATATAATGAACATTTGTTGTTTTTGGGTGACATTTACAGCCTGGGTTCCACCTATCATTGTGTAAAAAATAACTAAGAAACCTATGATTACGATAAGCATTTTTAAATCCCAACCTAAAACTACGCTTAGAATTATGGCCGGTGCATAAATTGTTATTCCTGCTGCTAATCCTCGTTGAATAAGGAAAAGTATTGCAGTTAAAATTCTTGTTTTAAGATCAAATCTTTTTTCTAAAAATTCATAAGCTGTGAATACTTTTAATTTATGATAAACAGGTAGAAAAAAAAGACAGATGATCACCATCGCAAAAGGCAAACCAAAATAAAACTGCACAAACCCCATACCATCGTTAAAAGCTTGTCCTGGAGTAGAAAGAAAAGTAATTGCACTGGCTTGAGTTGCCATAACAGATAGGCCTACGGTAAACCAAGAGGCTTTGTTTCCTCCTTTAATATAATCTTGAATGTTTTTGTGAGAGTTGTTTTTTCTTATCCCATAGAGGATGATGAATGTTAAGGTAAAACCCAAGATGATCCAGTCAATATTTCCCATTAATTATAATATTTCATGAATAAATAAAAGAGTGCCCAATAGACAACTTGAGTTAAAATTAAACCCAAATATATTTTTGAAATTTTATTTTCTTTCATTTTTAGGTGCGATTAAATTAAAAAACAATCGATAAGCTCCAGGAACTCCAGCCGGTAAAAGCCTGAAAAAACTTAATCCAGTGTAAACAATCTTTCCTTTTCCGTAATCTGCGGACAACAAAGCGCCATCTTTCGGGTTTTCTCCGGGATCATTCATTCTTAATAATGGTTTAAAATCATCGTGCCATTGGTTAGGGAAATACAATCCGCGCTCCTGTACCCAACCTTCAAAGTCTTTAGAGCTTATTTTGTTAGGATGGTTTAACAGGAGGTGCTTGCCATCTAAAATTGTTACAGCTGCATTCTCATCAGTTACACGATCCCTCGAAAGCCTTAGATTGAGAGGCGCAATTTCATTTGTTTTTAGCCCTCTGCTGGTGTTGTATTGAATCAATAAGGTTCCACCTTGAGCGACATATTCCCATAAAATTTTATTTTTAAAGGACAAAGATTCATTCACATTAAACGCCCGAATGCCCATCACTACTGAGGCATAGTTGTTCAGTTTTTCTAGACTAATTTGATCCGCATCAAGCATTTCAACTTCGATTCCCACCGCTCGCAAACTTTCAGGGATTTTGTCTCCAGCGCCATTGATGTAACCAATTTTATTTACGTCAGTTTTTAAATCTAATGTAATTGCTTTTGAAATTGCCGGAACGACCATGTATTGCTTTGGGAAGTGATCGTATTCGATTTCTTGCATCGATGCGTTAAAACTGTTTTTACTAGTTTCTATTAGAGGTTTAAGCTCGAATTGATCTGGAAAGTCAGGGGGTGTTATTTCAAATGAAAGGTTTTTCTCGGCACCCTTTCCATCAATAACTATGCTATGATTTTCTGGTGAAATTTTCCAATGTTTATTTCCCTTTAAGTGAATGTTTCCTTCAAAACTTGCACCATTATTTTTGACCTTTATATTAATTGATTTTTTTTCTTTTCCTGAAAACAAATAAACCGGTTCTTCGATTTGAGTTGTTGTGGCAGGAAGTATTTGGAATGGCACGACAACTTCCCCTCTGACAGGGTCTGTCTTGCGATAGGAGAGGGGCAGGGTCGCTTTTATCTCCACCCCCTCAATTAAAAGCGTAAAGTCAATGACAATTGCTGCTGGAGTTTCTGCCAACCCGATGAGGTTTTTTTTCGAGGTGCTGTACATTCCTGTTGAACTTTCCTCAGAAAGCCAATAGGGGCTACTAATCTCCCCTTTTATTATATGTTTTATTTTTTTTTCAAAAACTAAGTTTTGCATCAACGATTTTTCGATTGATTCGGTTGGCTTGATTTTTTCAAGCTTTTTAATGATAACTTTTATCGGACTGGGATTGACTGCTTTAATTATTATGTTTATTTCTTCGCCAAAAATCGCATAAGGCACTGAAGCATTTGCTTGAAGATCAACCCCAAGGCACCGCAAAATAACATCTTCAATTTCTTTTGATTTTATTTCACTCCAATGCTTGTTCTTCAGTTTTTTGATTTTATCATAGGCCAGAACAAGTTTCGATACGCTCAGATAAGGTTTTGAGAAATTAAATTCATTGATAACGTCATTAATCAGCTTCTCAATTTCAGCACCGCCTGCAAGGCGCGTCCAGCTTGTGTTAATCCCTTCAAATGGATTGTTTGATTTTAGTGGTGTTCCTTTAATCAACTCCAGGCACTCTACCTGACGACCTTGTTGGGCAGCGCTTCCAAACCCCTGCGACTTGTGCTGACTTCTACTCATTGCAGCAATTTCAGAATTACTTTTCCCCGTTAAAGGATCATAAACACCACTGTCAAATTCAATTAAATTGGATCTATCCGATTTGTTAAACTTTTCACGACTTCCATAGAACCACCAAGAGGTGTTGAAAAACAGCCTTTTGGGCTGCCAGATTTCAGAGATAGAAAGAGTGTTTTTTGAGCCTGAGAGTTCAAATGCTTCGGTGCTTATAATTGCTGAACTGGTGTGATGACCATGTGTTTTTCCGGGAGTTCTGTGGTCAAAACGATTGATGATAATATCGGGTTTGAATTGTCTTATTCTTTCAATGGTTTGTGAAAGAACTTCTTCTTTATCCCAAATCGAAAATGTTTCATCTGGATGTTTTGAGTAACCAAAGTCGCTGGCCATCGTAAAATATTGCTCTCCACCATCAATCCGTCGGGCTGATAACAGTTCTTGTGTTCTTATTAAACCCAAAGCTTCCCTTAATTCAGATCCAATTAAATTCTGTCCTCCATCGCCTCTAGTCAGAGATAAATAGGCAGTTCGCGCAAGAAGGTGATTTGAAAAATAAGAAATCATTCTTGTATTTTCATCATCCGGATGTGCTGCAACATAAAGTACTGAACCCAAGAAATTTAACTTCTGAATACTTTTGTAGATCTCCGAAGAACTTTGGGCATGAATGAGGTTCATGCTCATAATAAAGAGAATAAAACGCAACATATTCTTATGGATTGAGCAGTAAGCTGTCTCTGTATTTTTCATCTCCTAATTTATTTTTTAGCCAATAACTAATTTTTTTTGTGGTCAATCGATTTGCCCTGCTCAGCTGAATATTTTCCTTAAGTGAAAACTCCTCCCATCCTTCTATTTGGTAGGGAAAACTATTTTTGAATTTAATTTTAAGTAAACGATTTAAATCTTGAAACTCAAGACTATAGGTAAAATAATTATTCTTTAAATCTAATTTCGCAATCGCTGGATAGGGTTTTATTCTTAAGTGATTCAGCTGCAATAAATCCAAGGAGGGAATTATGTTTAAATTTCCAATAGGCAAGCTGCTGGGATTAATTCTAATTGTACTCCAAAGCTCCGCTTCTGTCAAGGCATTTTTAAAAGTAAGTTCTTGATCTGCTTCTCCCTCAAAATAAGAATGTCTTTTGATCTTAAGCTCTGATTTTTTATTGAGCTGAAGATAAGTATGCCCACACCATTCTTGAATGGAAGCTGTGATTTTCCTTAAAGATTCTTTCTCCTCCAATGAAACGAAAGCACTGTTCATGATGTGATAAGGATAGATTCCGGTTAAGAAATTAACGGTCCGATTTAGCTTTAATACAGACTCACTTTTTTCGGAAGAAATGTTAGCTTTTACTTGTTCCTTTTTTAAAAAATCTTCTGTTACAAAAATCAAAACAGCATCTCCCGAACGCATTTCTCCATACCGCAATTGCGACAAACTGTAAGTAGATATTTCTGCTTTCCCATCAAACCAATAAGACTTGAATTCGTTGCTAAGATTAACTTTTTCTGGATTTAACTGCTGTTCTGAGCAGCTGATCAAAGAAAAAACAAGAAACAGACTGCTAAATATTTTGTGTATCACTTGTTTTGATTTTAAGGTTTAAGTTACATTATTTAAAAAAGAATCAATTCTGAATTATAGATTTAATTTTTTGAAAAACCTGAGCGAGAGGTAATCCGACCACATTGGTGTAACTGCCATTAATTTTAATAATTCCAATTTCCCCGATCCAGTCTTGAATGCCATAGGCTCCAGCCTTGTCTAACGGACTGTGTTGACTGATGTATTGATCAATTTCAATTTCCGAAAGCGCTTTAAAATGCACTTCAGTTATTTCGGTGATGATGTCAAATTGACCATCAAAAAGAAATCCAACTGCTGTTATCACTTCGTGTGATTTTCCAGAAAGTTTTTGCAACATTTTTTTTGCATCGGTTTCGTCTTTTGGCTTTCCCAAATATTCATTTTCACACCAAACGATTGTATCGGCAGTGATGACAATTTGTTTTGGCTGAATGATTTCTTTGAAAGGGGCTGACTTTTTTGCGACAATGTAATCAGCAATTTCTCTGCCCTCCAGATAGTTGGGGAAACTTTCCTCCACATCAAAGGTCTTGATGGTAAAAGGCAAGCCGATTTGATTCAAAAAATCTTTCCTTCTTGGAGATCCAGAGGCCAGAATTATTTCATAGCCATTAAGTGAATATGTATCCAAAAGCTTTATTTGTTGTTTTTCCCAAAAGGCCAATTCCCCTGAACTCGGAGGACCTGTTCTATGATTTCACGGACACAGCCGTCTCCTCCTTTTTTATGAGAAATATAATCTGCAGCATCTTTTACGTCAGTTACTGCATCGTTAGGACACGTCGAAAGACCTGACTTTTCCATCACTGAGAGATCAGGAATGTCATCACCCATGTACAAAACCTCGCTTGAATTGAGATTGTTTTCTTTTACAAAATCGTCAAAAGAATCGTCTTTTTGATGTGCACCTAAATAAACTTTTTGAACACCTAGTTCTTCAAAACGATCTCTTACGCCTTCGTTTGTCCCACCAGATATAATGGCAATCTTATAGCCGTTTGTTAGGGCAAATTTCATTGCAAATCCATCTTTTGTGTTCATAGAACGATGCAGTTCGCCAGAGGTTGTCACCAATACCCTGCCATCGGTAAGCACTCCGTCGACATCAAAAATAAAAGCTCTGATGTTGTTTAATTTTTCTTTGTAATTTTTTTCACTCATTGTTCTGTTTGATTGAAGCTGTAAGGGTTAAATATAATTCTTTGTATTGAGTATTTTCTAATAAATCCAAGTGCTTTTTAATTGTGTTTTCATCATTTCTAATCGCAGGTCCAGTTTGAGACATTTCAGGCCCTTGTGCAATTGCCTTTTTTGCTGTTTCAAGAATAATTGGATTCAGAATCTCGAAAGGAATGTTGTTTGATTTGGCTATTTTATTCCCAATATTAAAAAGATGGTTTCCAAAATTATTGATAAAAACTGCAGTCAAATGTAAGATTCCCCTTTGACTAGAATTCATTTCATAAGGGAGTGCGCCTAGTTCTTTTGCGAGGCTAAATAATGTGATTTTGTCCTTTTCATCTTCAGCTTCAATACAAATGGGAAGGTCTTTAAAAGATAATTCATGCGATTTTGTAAAAGTCTGCAAAGGGTAAAATACGCCTTTTCTTCCTCCAGATTCTAAGATTTTCATGTCAACGCCACCTGCACAATGGACAACCAAGCGCTGCCTATTCATTTGGGAACTTACTTTGGCAATGGAATTATCTGAAACTGCGATTATATAGAGATCTGCGTCTTCTAATTGAGTAAGGATGTTAGTGATCTTAGTGTCTTTTTCAGCAAACTCAATTGCACTTAAATCTCTATTGTACCATTGAACCAAATCAACATTTTCAGCTTCATGAAAAAGCTTTTGAAAATGATGACCTAGATTTCCAGCTCCTAACAAAACGATTTTAATCATTTTCAAAAATACATAAAGATATTTTTACCTAAATTTATATCACCTAAATCTTTTACTTATGAATTTCTACAATGCCCTACGGCGTAATTATCTTTCAAAATATTATTTAATGATTCCTTTTTCCATCCTAATAGTAGGATGTAGCGGCTCGTTTGCTGCGATGTATATCACGATGAAGGGCATGAACATCTTTAATTTCATTCAATTGGCGGTATCTGTTTTAGCTGCAATGTCTTACCTGGCTGTCATGTTGGCTCAGTTTAGCCGCGAAATTGTTTTCAAAGTATTCATCATTTCAGTTTTGATCGAATTATTTCTTATTGCATTCAATTTGATAGTTTGATTTTGTTGTAATTAAATCTCAACAAGTATCTTTGTAAGCAAATAGATATCAATTGATAATGAAGGAAAAATTTCTAAAGTATTTGTTTTCAAACCGCCTAATGGCAATTCTTTTTCTTGTTTTTCCTACCGCAATGGCGTTGGGAACATTCATAGAGAGTTGGTACAGTACGGATACCTCTAAAATATGGATCTATAACGCCTGGTGGTTCGAGCTTATTTTAGTCTTATTAATGGTTAATTTTTTCGGAAATATTTTTAAATATAAATTATTTAGAAAAGAAAAATGGGCGGTTTTAATGCTTCACCTTTCTTTTATTTTGATCATTTTCGGAGCATTTATTACAAGATATTTTGGTTATGAAGGCGTAATGCCGATCAGAGAGGGAGCAACTGAGAACACTTTTCTAACAAATGAAACTTATTTAACAGTCTTTGTCGAAGGCGAGATTGACGGCATTGCTCAGCGTAAAACACTCGAAAAAGACTTTTTGTTTTCAGAGCATGTCAACAATGATTTCAGTTGGGACAATCAGTTTAATGGAATTCCATTTTCTATAAATTACCTCAACTATACTGAGGATGTTGAAGAACAACTGGTCCTGAACGACAGTGGAGACCGTTACATAAAGATTGTTGAATCCGGAGATGGTTCGCGTCATGACCATTATTTAAAGGAAGGCGAGGTTGCAAATATTCATAACATTCTGTTTACCCTTAACAATCCTATTGCGGGCGCAATAAATCTGCGATCAGAAGGTGGACTCCATTACATAACGTCACCTTTTGAGGGGAGTTACATGAGAATGGCCGATCAACAAACAGGAAATGTTGAAGAATTAATTGAGCAGACGCTCCAATTGAGATCGTTATATAATTTAGCCAATTTCCAATTTGTAATTCCAGATCCTCCTCTAAGAGGACAATTTGAATGGGTTAAAATTTCAGAAGAAACAAAACAAGCAGAAGATGCGCTAAGATTAAATATAATTGCAGGAAATCAATCTGATTCAATTACGATTCTTGGAGGCAAAGGAATCTCTAATAACATGAAGAAGATAACTCTAGGTGGATTGGATTTTTATTTAAAATATGGTTCTCTAAGAAAGCAATTGCCTTTTTCAATTAGATTGAATGATTTTATTGCGGAAAAATATCCTGGTACAGAAAAAAGCTATTCTTCATTTAAGAGTGAGATTACAGTCGAGGACAAAGATCCCTTTGAATATGAGATTTATATGAATCACGTATTAGATCATCAAGGATTTCGTTTTTTCCAAGCATCATTTGACCCTGACGAACGCGGAACGGTACTTTCGGTAAATCATGATTTTTGGGGAACGAATATTACCTATGCGGGTTATATTTTATTGTATTTAAGCATGATGGGAATCTTTTTTATTGGCAAAACTCGATTTAAAGATTTATCTGCAAAGCTTGAAAAGTTAAAGCAGAAAAAGAAAAGTTTAACATTGATGCTTTTGTTGTTTGGTCTTTCCTTTGCCAATGGACAATCTCATGGACACAACACGCGTCCCGTATTTAATTTTGATTCAGTAGTTAATACAAATGTAGTTTCGAAAGAACATGCGCGAAAATTTGGACGCCTTGTGATCCAAGACCTTGGGGGAAGGATGAAGCCAGCAAACACTTTTTCTTCAGAGTTGTTGAGGAAAGTGAGTAAGAGTGACATATATGGCAAACTCAATGCCGATCAGGTGATGATGTCGATGATTGAAAACCCTGCGGTTTGGTATAACATCCCAATTATTTATTTGAAAAGGGGTAATGATAGTTTAAGAAGTATTCTTGGAGTAGACTCGAAACAAAAAAAGGCTTCTTTGGTTTCGTTTTTTGATGACCAAGGAAATTATAAAATATCTTCTCAATTAGAAAGTGCTTATCGCGCTGCAGTTCCGAATCAATTCCAAAAAGATTTTATTGAAGTAGACCGGAGGGTCAATTTATTGTATTCAGCATTGGAAGGAAAGGTATTGAGAATCTTTCCAATTCCCAATGAACCCTCTAACAAATGGGTTTCTTATCCAGAATTAAAAGATTCGAGTTTCAAAGGAAAAGATTCACTTTATGTCTATAACATATTGCCTTTGTATTTCAACGCCCTTAGATTGGCTAAAACCGAAGGGGACTATGAGCAATCTAATGGATTGTTAGAAAGTATAGAAGGCTTTCAAAGAAAATTTGGCAAGCAGGTGTTGCCTTCAGCCAAAAGAATAGATGCTGAAATCACCTACAATAAGTACGACATATTTAAGAAACTTTTCAGCTGGTATCTCTATGCTGGCGTGCTTTTGTTTGTTGTCCTATTAGCTCAAATATTTAAAAACAATAAAGCACTAAAGTTTTTAATAGCTTTTTTAAAATATATAATTCTTTTCTTTTTTATCCTCCACACAGGAGGCTTGATCACAAGGTGGTTTATTTCGGGGCATGCACCTTGGAGTGATGCCTATGAATCAATGATTTATGTTGCTTGGGCAACTTTGTTTTTTGGATTAATTTTTGGAAGAAAATCTGACTTAACATTGGCTTCAACCGCTTTTGTTTCTTCCATGATTTTAATGATTGCGCATTGGAACTGGATGGACCCCGCCATTGCAAATTTAGTTCCGGTATTAGATAGTTATTGGTTGATGATACACGTCGCTGTAATTGTTGGGAGTTATGGACCTTTTGCACTCGGAATGATCATAGGAGTGGTGACGCTGTTGTTAATGCTGTTGACCAATAAAAAGAATAAAGAAAAAATTGAATTGAATATAAAAGAACTCACAATAATCAATGAATTATCAATAACCGTTGGCTTAATTATGCTTACCATAGGGAATTTCCTAGGTGGCATGTGGGCCAATGAAAGTTGGGGGAGATATTGGGGTTGGGATCCAAAAGAAACCTGGGCACTTATCAGTATCATGGTTTACGCATTTGTAATTCACATGCGCTTGGTTCCTGGATTAAGGAGTAATTGGACTTTTAATTTTATGAGTATTGTTGCTTTTGCAAGTATTCTGATGACTTATTTCGGTGTTAATTTCTACTTGGTTGGACTTCATTCTTATGCAAGTGGCGATAAGATCATCACTCCTAATTTCGTGTATTATGCCCTTGTAATCATTTCTATACTTGGGATTCTATCTTACTGGCGATTCAATAAGTTCTATAAAAAATAAATATTGGCATTAAATTTGTCATTAGAGAGTTAAAATCGAATTATGAAAATCAATAATATTTTTTTATTATTTGCTATCTTTTTAATTGCTTGCAATGAAGATAACGCTCAGGTTTCTCAAACAGATTTTGAAACTAATTTGACTAAGTGGGAGGAATTAGACATAAGCGATTACTACTTTACTCAGTCGATTTTGTGCTATTGTACTGAGGAATATTTACTTCCGAAGGAAGTTCGTGTTGTAAATGGAAAGATCGTTTCAATTAACGGAGAGGAATATGATCCCCAGGTGCATTACGACTTCAGAACGATCAATGATTTCTTTGATTTTATTGAGGTGAAAGCTAAAAGTAAACTAAGTTTCTTTCAAGTAAGTTATGATAAACAGCATGGTTTTCCCGCTCTAATAGTTCTTGATCCTGTGGAACAGATAGCGGACGATGAAATTACCTATAAATTAAGTGATTTTAAATATTAAACCTCTCTACAAATTCGTCCTGATCTAAACCTTCTTCTATAAGGTCTAATGCGTGGTTCACAACAGTTGCTGCATTTTCAATTTCAAATCCTAGCCCAACAACCATTCGCTTCATCAACATTTTTTCTTCATCATCAGCGATTTAGTCAGCATAGACCATACGTCCAATATCATAAAGACGTTCTAGTCTCGATTTTTCATCCGAAGGTGGGCTGATTTTATAATCATCAGGAGATTCCATTATTTTATTAGCCATTTCTGGTTCGATCTCTAAATAAATAGCCAATCGGTCGATGAAAGCTTTTTCCTCTTCCGTAATAATACCATCTGCTAAAGCGATCTTAACAATTGATGCGAAATGACGACGGTTTCGGTTTTTAAAGCTTGGGGTATACAGGTCTTTGATTGACATATTATTTTTTTGTAAATATAAATAATTTAAAGAATGATTTTTAAAACTCAAACTTTTTTATCTCCAAAAAGCTCAAAAGATTCTAACTCAAAATAAGAGAGTGATGCAAGGAGATGATCGAAAATACCAGAGACAATCTGTTCATAATTAAGCCAAGCTTTATCCTTGATGAAAACGTAAACTTCAATGGGAATACCTTGTGGAGTTGGAGCCAGTTGACGCACCATTACGGTCATGTCTTGATTGATTTCAGGATGTGTTTCTAGATAAGCCAGGGCGTAACGTCGAAAGAGACCTAAGTTGGTCATATTCCTTCCATTGACCATTAAAGATTTATCAATTCCTTTTTTGGAATTGTCATCTTCGATTTCTTTTGATTTTTGTGATACAAAATCAGAGATTCTTTGAATCTTAGCGTACTTACTTATTGAGTTTTTATCTATAAATTTAATGCTAGACACCTTTACCTGAATCGATCTTTTAATCCGCCTACCTCCGGCTTCGCTCATTCCTCTCCAATTTATAAAAGAGTCAGAAACTAGTTTGTAGGTTGGAATAGTCGTAATGGTTTTATCAAAATTCTGAACTTTTACGGTAGAAAGATTGATTTCAATAACGTCACCATCTGCATCACAGCTTTTCATGGTGATCCAATCTCCAATTCTGACAGTGTCGTTGATCGTTACTTGAATGCTGGCAACAAAACCCATGATGGTGTCCTTGAAAATGAGCAAAATTATTGCGGACATCGCTCCCAGAGTAGTCAAAAAGGCACTTATGTCTTTTCCAGACAGTAGAGAGAGAATTGTGATAATTCCTACAAACCAAACAAATATCATAAAGACTTGAATGTAGCTGTCTATAGGTTTGTCCTTAAATGTCGTTAGTGTTTTTAAAAAGTCTTTTAAGCTATTTAATAGCTTTCTAATAATAACGATGGTCAGAAGCGCTCCAATAACATCCAAGATAACAGAAACCGGATTCTTAAGCACCGAAAAGTTTTCTAAGGTATTCGGTAAAAGCCAAAACAAAACAAACAATCCGGGGAAGTAAGAGAGCGTTGCTGGAACTTTATTTTTTATTAAGTAATCATCAAAATTAGATTTGGTTTTTTTTGCAATTTGATTAAAGAAAACAAGGAATACTTTTTTCAAAATTAGGGTCACAATAAAGGCAAGCACAAGAACGATAAGAGAGGAGGTAATCGAATCTAATGATTTTGCAATTGGATCAGATAAGCCAGTTTTTAAATATAAATCATAGAAATTAAAGTCCATTGTACGTCAATTAAAATTAAAAAATAAAGATAAAAAAAACCCCTTCAAATGAAGAGGTTTTTTTCTTTATAAAAGAATAAGTTTAGAGAATAGTGAAAGGCATCTCTACTCTAGCATATCCCCAACCCATGTGAAGTTTTGCGTTGTTTTTTTCACCTGTAAATACCATCGACAAGGCTTCAAGCTCTTCATCACTTTCCACAACAGCCAAATTGATTCTTACTACATCATTATCTTTTTTGTAGTTGTAAGCACCCCAAGTATTTTTCGCAGTATTTATAATAACCATTAAACTTTCTTCAGATGGAATTGAATATAAAGAATAAGTTCCAGGTTGAATTACGGTCTCTCCAATTTTAACAGATTTGTTAAAAATAATCTCAGTAGACTCATTCGCACCTGTTCTCCAAACCTTCCCATACGTAAGGATATCTTCCATAAGCCTTCCTTTTAATTGAGGACGACTATAATAAACAATAGCGGCCTTCTCTGTTATTTTATTGGCAACTGGATAAGTAGACTTGTCCAGAGGACTGCTGTCTAGTCCTTTAAATTTTTGTGCTTGCGTTACTGAGACACATGCAATTAATAGAATAAAAATTAATTTTTTCATTTTAGTTATTTTTTTAAGTTATTCATTTGACTTAATATATTTAAAATAGTTTAATCCCTAAATATCACAAGACATTTCAACACCACAACAAGAAGGTGATTTGATTTTACCTTCACAGTCAGGACAACTAGAAACCTGAACTTTGGTTCCGTCCTCTAATGCTAAAAAACCATCAACTAGAGGGGTGTCGCATTTAGCGCAGCTTGCGTTAACTGCCATTCCACAAGATTTACATTCGTATGTAGCCATTTTGTTTTTTTTTAAAGTTAATAAGATTTACAAAATATTTAGTTCTGTGCGCTTAGTTTTTTTTAAATGATTTAATTTTAGGGACTTCAAATCTCGGTTTTTTTTAAACTTAAGTTATTAATATTTGAATTAACTTTCCATTCTTATAATTACACATGACTCAAAAAGAAAATTTATTCTTTTCGTTTTTAGAATCTAATCAATGGAATGCGGCGGGTACTGTTGGAAAAGAAATCAGCAAAATAGCAGCTGATACTTCGCTTCAAGACAGGGTTGTGCAAGGGGTTGTTGTAAAGCCTGTTTATCACAAAGAAAACCTTGATTCAAAGGTTTCTTTAAGCAACAACTTTCCCTCTGAATGGCTTGTGGGGCAGATTATAGTTGCCCGAACACAAGAAGCGTGTTTGTTGTTCTTAAATAAAGCTTTAAAAGGAGGTGTTGATACTTTAACTTTTTTCGATAAAAAGGAGATCGATCTTGCTACGCTACTTAAAGGCGTGAAACATAAGTCAAAAAGAATTGAGATTGTTTTTTCTGAGCTCCCAAGCCTTTCTTATTTAGAGGGTCTAATTTCTGTTTGTGATAAAAATGGAACATCGCTCATGCTAAGTTATGATCCAATTCATGATTTAATTAAGTCTGGAAATTGGAAAAAATCAATGGCAGATGATTTACAAGATTGGTTAAAATTTTATGTTGATTCAAAATCAAAATCTTTTAAAGTTTCAGGGGTTATTTATCAAAATTCCGGAGCAACCATTGCTGAGGAAATTGCGTTCTGTTTGGCACAAGCCAATGAATATTTATTAACGCTCAGCAATGAAGGTATCCAACCTGATAAGGTTTGTTTTGAAGTTTCAATCGGAGGAAATTATTTTTTTGAAATCGCAAAAATTCATGCACTTAGATCGATGTGGAACCTAGTTTCATCTGAATATGGCAATGCCATTCCTTGTGAGATTATTGCGCAACCTTCAAAAAGGAATATGACTTTATTTGACTTTAATTTAAACATGTTGCGATCTTCAACCGCTGCTATGGCTGCAATAATAGGGGGAGCGAACGTTGTGAATAATTTGCCATATGATGAAGTTTTTAATCCATCAAATGATTTTGGCAACCGAATCGCAAGAAATCAATTGTTGATACTTAAACATGAAAGTTATTTTGATAAATTGGAGAACCCCGCAAAAGGCACTTATTTTATTGAACAATTGGTAAATGATTTGAGTGAGAATATTTTGGAGATATTTAAAGATATAGAACACCTGGGTGGTTTTATTAAATGTTTAGAGACAGGCTATGTTCAAGAAAGAATTTTAGTTAGTGAACAGGAAGAACAAAAAGCATTTGACGAAGGTTCTCGAATTCTGGTTGGAACCAATAAATATCAAAATTTAAGCGAAGTTCCCATCGCTGATTTATTGTTAAAGTCAATAAATCAGACCTCGACTTCCATTCGACCCATCCTAGAAAAACGTTTGTCAGAACAGAATGAATTAAAAAGAATCGAAGATGGCAAACAGTAGAAAAGTATTCGATCATCTTAAGATTACGAGATTAAAAGAAGATTTAAGTACTGAATCAGAGCACTTTCATTCCGAATTTTTTTCAGGTGTCCCACCATTTCTCAGAGGCCCCTATACCACAATGTATCTAAATCGTCCTTGGACCATTCGTCAATACGCTGGGTTTTCAACGGCCGAAGACAGCAATGCTTTTTATAGAAAAAACTTAGCCATGGGACAAAAAGGCCTTTCTGTAGCGTTTGACTTACCCACTCACAGAGGATATGACAGTGATCATCCTCGTGTAAGGGGAGATGTGGGGAAAGCCGGAGTAGCAATCGATACTGTTGAAGACATGAAGCGACTGTTTGATGGAATCCCACTCGACGAGATGTCTGTTTCAATGACCATGAATGGAGCTGTTTTACCCATTATGGCGTTTTATATCGTTGCCGCGGAAGAGCAGGGGGTAAGCATAGAAAATCTTAGTGGAACCATTCAAAATGATATTCTTAAAGAGTTCATGGTTCGAAACACCTATATCTATCCGCCCAAACCGTCCTTACAAATTGTGTCTGACATTATGCAATTTACAAGTCAACGGATGCCAAAATACAATAGCATAAGTATTTCAGGCTATCACATGCAAGAAGCGGGGGCTACTTCTGAAATAGAATTGGCTTATACCCTTGCGGATGGAATTGAATATGTTAAAACAGGATTGGCGGCAGGACTTAAAATAGACGATTTTGCCCCTCGACTTTCATTTTTTTGGGGAATCGGAATGAATCATTTTAGAGAAATTGCTAAAATGCGAGCAGGCAGAATGTTATGGGCGAAAATGATGAAAGCGTTTGATCCAAAAATAAATAAATCTTTAGCCTTACGAGCTCATTGCCAAACAAGTGGATGGAGTTTAACAGCACAAGACCCTTTTAATAATGTTGCCAGGACAAACATAGCAGCAATGGCAGCTGTCTTTGGAGGAACACAAAGCTTGCACACCAACGCGTTGGATGAAGCCATCGCACTCCCCACAGATTTTTCCTCCAGAATTGCAAGAAACAATCAATTATTTTTACAAGAAGAAGCGCATCTAACCAATACTGTCGACCCTTGGGGTGGAAGCGAGTTAGTTGAAAATCTTACAAATACAATCGCAAACGAAGCTTGGTCTTTAATTCAAGAAATTGAAACTTATGGTGGCATGGCAAAGGCTATAGAGGCTGGAATTCCCAAAATGAGAATAGAACAGGCTGCTGCAATTAAACAAGCGAGAATTGATAGTGGACAGGATCATATCATTGGTTTAAATCGTTATGAACTTGAAGAAGAAGAACATTTGGATTTTTTAGAAGTAGACAATATAAAAGTGACCAAACAGCAGTTAGCGAGGTTAAAGTCTGTTAAGCAAAACCGAAACGAAGCTGCAGTTCAAGAATCCTTAATTCGTTTGAAAAATGCTGCTTTTAGAAAAATGAGTGAAACTGAAGTTGCCCCCGATGAGAATTTATTAGCTTTATCGATAGATGCAGCCAGAAAAAGAGCTACCCTTGGAGAAATCAGTCGTGCTATTGAAGAAGTTTTTGGAAGGTATCAAGCAAAAAATCAATCCTTTACGGGAGTTTATTCCAAAGCAGTGAAAGACGATCCATTTTTTAAAGAAGCAAGAGAACTCTTAGCAGTTTTTGAGAAGAAATTTGGTAGGAACCCTAGAATTATGATTGCTAAAATGGGGCAGGACGGTCATGACCGAGGGGCGAAAGTAATCGCTTCAGCCTATGCGGATATTGGCTTTGATGTTGACATAGGCCCTCTTTTTCAAACCCCTGAAGAAGCTGCCAAGCAAGCGGTCGAAAATGATGTACACGTCCTAGGGGTTTCGTCTTTAGCGGCAGGACACAGAACACTTGTGCCTCAATTGTTTCATGCACTCGCACAACACAAAAGAGAAGATATTTCGGTAATTGTTGGTGGTGTGATACCTGTTCAAGATCATGAGTTTTTAATTAAATCTGGTGTTTTGGGAATCTATGGTCCAGGAACAAAAATCAGCAAAGCTGCTGTTGAAATATTAAATCTTCTATTGAAAAAGTATACTAATTAATCATACTTGTCCGAAAATTTTCTTCAATGTCTCAGTTATTCTTTCTGAAGCCTCTATGGAATTAATTTCATCATTTTGAATTTGTTTCTGTAGATTTTTTATTTCAATTTTAAGATCCGATTGATTGGTTATAAAGTCTTGAATATTATTTGCCACTAAATGGTGAAACCAGACCGAATTTTGAGATTTTCTGTTTTTAAAAAAAGAATCATTTTCCATTGTAATTTTTTCAAACTCCGCGATCGTATTCCAAACCTCACTAATTCCCGTTTTTTCAATTGAAGAACAGGTTTGAGCCCTAGGATGCCAACCAGAATCCCGTTTGGGGAATAGTGCGAAGTTATTACAGAATTTTTCCTTTTCTACTTCAGCTTGGATTTTGTTATTTTGATCCGCTTTGTGAATTAATATCAGATCAATCTTTTCATAAATCCCTCTTTTAATTGCCTGTAAATCATCGCCCCCTCCAACAATTTGAAGCATCATAAGAAAATCAACCATCTCGTGCACTTTAGCCTCTGATTGACCCACTCCAACTGTTTCGATTAGAATAATATCATAACCTGCCGCTTCACAAAACAACATGCTCTCTCTTGTGTGTTGATTGACACCTCCCAAAATAGTTTTGTTGGGCGAGGGGCGTATAAAGGACCTCTCTTGGCGGCTTAAGTGCTCCATTCTGGTTTTATCCCCCAATATGCTTCCCTGATTTTCTTGACTGCTCGGATCGACAGCAAGAACTGCAACTTTTTTATTAAATTTTTCAATTAAATAAGATCCAAAGACATCAATAAATGTGCTTTTTCCTGCACCCGGAATGCCTGTGACTCCAATTCTTATTGAATTTCCTGTATGCTTTATAAGTGATTTAAGAAGTTTTTCAGATAGAAGTTTGTGCTCGGGAAGAGTGCTTTCTCTCAACGTGATCGCTCTGCTGAGTGTTGCTCGATCTCCCGAAAGAATCCCTTTTATATATTGATTTAGATTGAAATTTTGATTTTCTGAACGCATTATCATTTTATTTCTTGGCACAACTCAATCAAAACTCCATTGGTAGTTTTGGGATGTAGGAAAACAACCATCTTATTGTCTGCTCCTTTTTTAGGTAATTCGTCAATAGGAACGAATCCCTCGGATTTAAGTCTTTCAACTTCTGACTTTATATCGGCTACTTCAAATGCAATGTGGTGTATTCCCTCTCCCTTTTTTTCTAAAAAGCTTTCAATGGGACTTTGGTCTCCTAGGGAAGCTATCAATTCTATTTTTTGATTTCCAGTTTTGAAAAATGAAGTTTTCACGCCTTGGCCTTTAACTTCCTCAATTTTATAGCAAGCGGTGTTTAATAATTTTTCAAAAAGTAGTATAGATTTTTCGATGTCCTTAACTGCAATCCCTATATGATCGATATTTTTCATCGACACAATTTAAGACTAAATTTTCACTTCATCTCAACTGTATGTAATCCCGATTAAAGTATTTGTGAGTTTTATTTCTTCAAAAAAAGATCAAGCTGCGCTTTAATCTTTAATTCATAATAGAAATTAATTTTTCTGCATATCGATTTCCCCTGATTTTGAGCCCTTCGATGTCAAAGTGAGTACCGTCTTTGGTTTTATCCCCTGTGACTTGACAGCTCCTGCATTGGAAATTTCGGTTTCAAGCCTCGCCAACATAGATTTGAAACGAATGTTTTTAGTAATCCTTGTTGAGTTCCCTGGCAATGAAAATCAACTTATCATTTTTATTTAAAATATTGTGTTTTACCCTCCTTTTTTTCCAACCTAAAACTATCGAACAGTTGTCCTGAGGCTGTGTAGGATTTATAAAACAGCTGATTGTTATCGATTGTGATGACCTGAAATAATTGAAGATATTGACCTTTTTTATTTTTCACAGCACCAAACCCCTCCCAACCTTCTGCTTTTGAGCTTAATGGATACATTTTACCTCCGCTTACCGAAACAACATAGACAGGCCCTTTAAGGAAATCACTTTTAAACTTTTCATTATAAACAGCACCTCTTGCATATGCATGATCATGGCCCTGAAGCGCTAGATCGACATTATATTCCTCAAAAAGGGGTTTCCAGAATTTGATAACTTCTTCGTTACCCTCTTTTCTTGAGGCTGAAAAAGCAGGATGATGATAAGTAACTACAGTCCATTTTTTATCGTTTTCAGCCAAAACTTTTTTGAGCCATTTGCCTTGCATCTTAATTCCTAAGTTACTGTTTAATGCAATTACCTTTAAGTCTGGATAATCAATAAAATAGCAAGTTTCTTTAAGTTTTTTAGGGCCGTTCTCAGGAAAAGAAAACTGGGGTTGCCATTGCACTGATAGAACTTTTTCATCTTCAACACTTTTCTTATTCAAACGTTGGTATTCATGATTTCCTGGGACAGCGATGGTAGGAATTTCGCTATGGATGAACCCTCCTGCATCAAACCAATCATTCCATTCTGTTTCGCTATGCGCATAATTCACCAAATCACCAGCGTGGATGATGAACTTCGCTTCGGGCATCGTCTTAAAAGCAGTTCTTATTAGCCTTGACCACAATTCTAAAATATAATTCTGAGCGTCTCCAACATAAATGAACGAATAAGGTTCATTTTTAGAAACACCAGCTGTTTTAAACTGAAACCACTCACTCTTAAAAGCATCGTTCCCAACACGATAGGCATAGAGTGTGTTGGGCTTTAACTCTTTAATCGTGATTCCATAAAAAGAAGATACAAAACCATTCTTTTGATCTTTAGAAGTATCATAGTTGATTTTTGTGGCCTCTATTCGTTGGCTATTTGATGAGAAATATGGTGTACCATTCGAAATAGCAATCTCAACATAACCAGCTTTATAGGTGGGACTCGTTCTCCAATTTATCCCAATGGCGGTTGTTGGATCCTCAGCAGCACTCAATACAATATGGTCAGGATAGACATCTGGTTGCGCCCATGTTTTGACTATTTCACTTAGATCTTTTGGCTTTTTTTCTTTTTGACCAAATGAAAAAGTACAAAAAAGCAGTGCGAAGAATAGAAAAGCCCCTTTAATATTCTTCTTCTTTGAAATTTCTTTATTTAATTTTTGCAATTGAGATATCTTTAAACCAAATTTCCATTTCCCTATTCGGGTGTAATTGAATTCCTACAGGACCATTCAGATTGGCGTTTTCTAAATCGTAATCCATCACATACTTTCCGTTTATCCAAACTTTATAGTTATTGTCAATTGCTTGCGCTTCAATGGTGTTCCAACCATTCATTTTAAGAACTGAAGCAGCAGCAGTTGCTTCTTTTGGATAGCCTTTTTTTGGTACGTAGGGCGAGCCAGTCATGTCTCTTTTCAGAGATCCAGAAATACCGATTTGTATTTGTGGATTTAAATGATTGTCTCCTCTCATAAAAATACCAGAGTCAATCGTGCCACCAATAAATTTAAATTTTAAACGAACTTTGTAATTTTTGAATTCTTTTTCAGTCCACAAGATACTACCTTTTTTATTGAGACCACTTTTTGCTTTAATTACTTTGTCCTCTATTTTCCACCAAATATTACCTTCAGGCAAGACCCATTTTGAAAAATTCCTACCGTTAAAATATTTTTTATAAGGAGGTTTGTTTGTGTCTTTAAATTGTACTTCGGATGTTTTAATCTTTGTGGGTAACGTTATTTCAACATCAGGCGTTCCAGTTTGTTTTTTAAAAGATAGGTTAAAAACGAGTAACAAAGACAACAAACAATTTTTTATAAAATTGAGAGAATTCATTATGAGCTAGTTTTTTTATTATTTAAAAGTAAATCCGTTGATATCCTCTGCACTTAAAACACTTCCATTGTGAATTAACATTCTATAATGAAATGTTACAGATTTGTCTTTTTTAAGTGAAAAATTGAGTTTTTCCTTTCCTTTTGAAAACACCTCTTGCCCCAATGGATTTGCGGCGAATAAACCGTAATCTCTAGCATGCCAATAGGTTGGATACCCCACGTTTTTAGGATTATCAATGATCGTAATAGAAACTGGCTCACCTTCCATGGTGCTATAAAGCTTAACCCATTGGGCTCTTGTTCCCCAAACGTCTTTTCCTTCCACACCTTCGCTGCTGATGTAATTTCCATTCACGCCAGTGTTGTCCAAAACAGCAACCTTAGTTGGAATACCCTGAGCATCAACATATTTGGCGGGTTTTTTTGAAGGAAGCTCCATCGCTCTTGTTACTCGAACACCAAAAACACCTTCCTTGTTGTCTTTAAAAGAAACATCAATTAGGGCTTTTATTTTTGTAATTCTGTCTACAATACGTGTGTTTCCTTTTTGAGAAAATTGAAAAGTAGTTTCTTCGGTTAAAAGCGACGCTCCTGTCGTTGAATCCCATCTGCTTTTGGTGGATATACTTCCGTCTTTTTGATTGAGATCGATTAAATCAACATGAACGATCTTTCCGTATTTGTGTAATTTCTCCTTCGCAATCGCATCCGAGTTGTTCCAAAAATCCAAACCATTGACATCACCATAGTTAAACCAGTGCCCCATGTGGTGGGGATGATCGATTCTTTCCCCGGTTTTAGGTTCAATAGGGAAACCTCTCGTAAGCGATTTGCCACTTGAGGTTTTTAAAGGAAAAAGAACTGGCTTTGGTAATTCAGCTTGGTACATATAATTGGTAAACAAAGACCCATTTAGGTGCACTTCTACTTTCTTATTCAAAGTATCGTTAACGAAAACTACCGCAACAGGATCTGCTGCGGTAGTTTTGGGTTTTTCTTCGCAAGCACTCATCGTAATTGCGAAAATTAAAATTAATAAATATGTTTTGACCATTGTATCATTTTAATATTTAAACACTTTTCCACCCGCTAAAACTTCTTGATTCTTTTCGTCAAAAGTAGCCTTAAGACCTGTTCTCAAAGAAGCTGTAGTCATGATGTTTGCAATCGAATGGTTGTATCCTGCTTTTACAGGAGCATTTGTGGTTTCTCTACTTCTCAAGCATTCTAACCAGTTTAACATGTGATTAGAAGTAGTGTTGTCTACACCGGTGTTGGCAGAAGTAACAACCTTAGCTTCAAGATCACTCAAAGAGAAACTTTCCAATTGATTTGGCTTCATGTTCATCGCCTTTGAATACCGCTCCTGTAATCCTCCGTTAGGGGTCACTTTATTTGTTTTTAAGTTCAACTCACCACCATTGGAGTAATAAATTTCTTTGGTTCCTCCAGCAGAGTTAGTAAATCGTGAAGAGTAAACTACCTGAAATCCATTGGTAGGATCGTTTAGTGGTCCATAATCAAACACAGCAGTCATGGTGTCAAAATTACTGCGACCATCTTTCCATAAATAAATCCCGCCATTCGCAGCGACACTTCTAGGGTGGTCAAGACCAGTGAACCAGTGTACCGTATCAATTTGATGCGCCATCCATTGTCCAGGAATTCCTGAAGAAAAGGGCCAGAACAATCGATACTCTAAATATTTTCTTGGATCCCATTTTTCGTAGGGACGATTCATTAGGTATCTTTTCCAGTCGGTATCAGATTCTTTAATATCACTTACTTGATTTGGATAGACCCTCCATCGACCTGGTTGGTTAACATTCCATGACATTTCTACCATCACAATGTCTCCAAATGCACCAGATTTGATGTATTTATCAGCTGCATGATAGTTCTTTCCACTTCTTCTTTGAGAACCGACTTGTAAAACTATACCAGCTTCATTCACTGCTTTGAGACCAATTCTTGCATCGTCCATGGTTTCAGCAAATGGTTTTTCAACATAAACGTCTTTTTTTGCATTGGCCGCTTGAACAGTATGCAAAGCATGTTGAAAATCTGCTGTAGAGATGATCACTGCATCAATCTCGTTCTTGTCATACATCTCTTCGTTATTTCTCCAAGTTGTGATGTTGTCTCCAGTCAATTTCCCGATATATTCTTTTCCTTCCGCTCTTCGTCTGTTCCAAATGTCAGAAACACCAACAATTTGACAGTTTTGTTTTTTGGAGTGATTAAGGAATGCTGGAATCAAAGAACCCTTGACACGATTTGAAAACCCGACGATACCTAGGTTGATTCGATCGTTTGATCCGATAATTCGATTATAGCTTTTTGCGCTCATTGAACTTGTAGCAGCACTGACGCCGCTAACTCCTGTAATAACACCAGCAGATGCTAAGGAGGCTCCTCTAATAAATTTTCTTCGGTTTAAATCCATTTTATGTATCGTTTTATTATTTTTTAGTGTGCGTGCACGAAATGTAGTTCTTGCTCAAAAATATAAAAAAATATTAATTGTTGCATGATTAATAAGTTTTTTTAATCGAATGATTTATAATATAAATTTAGACGCTTTTTTTTTGAAAAAGTTTAAATCAGCTAATATTAAATAATTAATAAAGCCTATTTTACATTGAAGCTTGTTTTGTTCAGGCAGTTCAAAGCGTGATTTACTACCCGAACGACATACTTGTTAGGATCTGATTCTTTTTGCTTTTGAATTGTATTTTCTAAAGCAGCAGCAACAAAACTAAAATCATCCACAACCAGAGCTGATTGAAGTCTTGTCCATTCGTTTTTGGATCTAAAACCATTTTTTATTGGGGCTAAGAGATCCTGGGATTCATTTTCGTGCTTGAGCAGCGCAGCAGCAGCTGCAATTGCTACATTGATGTTTTGATCTCGCAACATTAATTTTAATTTCTTAATTAATTTTGAACCAGGTTTAGAATGAAGGTTGGAAATTCCATTGGCAGCCCAGTACCTAACGGCTTCATTCTCATGGGCCAATCCTTTGTTTAGTTCTTTCTCGTCCTGTGATGAGGACATTAATAATAACTCTTTATAATAAGTAGAGTCTTTTCTCAATAGGTCATAGATCGAGGCATTGTGTTTCACTTCCCAATCTCTTAAAATGGGTTCTGGAATCAATCCGACATCCAGAACGTCAAACATCCATTGCTCATGAACTCCTCTGAGTTTTAACAATTCCTTTTTGTATTCTGGGTTTAAAGCCAAGTCATTAAATTCATCGGGATCATTTTCTAGATCGAAAAGGGATTCTTTTGGTTTTTTTGTTGCAACAAGTTGCATTGCTTCTGGAGACAGTGTTCCTGCTTTTTCGGCAATCCTTAATTCGGTCATGAGAGGGCCGCTCTCGGGCGTATTCATAAATTGAATGAAAGGCTTATCGGGTTCATAGTAACGAATGTATTTGTACTTTTTCGTCCTCACTCCTCTTTGCATGTCATAGCGCTCATCCATTCTTCCTCTTCCAATGAATACGTATGCTTTCTCTGTCTTTAATTGTTTTCCTAAAAAAGCTTGTCCCTGCATGTTTTTAGGAATCGTAATATTTGCCAAATTAAGTACTGTAGGTGCTAAATCAACAAAACTAATCAATCGATCCTGTTCCTTTCCAGGAGCAGCAGGGTAGAGGTCTTTAAAGGCTTCGGGGAGGTATACAATAAAAGGGACTTTCACTCCTGTATCAAACAACCAGCGTTTGTGTCGGGGCAATCCTGTTCCATGATCTGAATAAAAAAATACAATTGTATTTTCACTTAACCCATTTTGTTTGAGTTCCTCCAACAAACCTCCCACAACACGATCCATTTCTGAAATGTTATCATAATGCCGTGCCAATAATTCCCGAACCACAGGAGTGTCTGGAAAGTAGGGGGGGACTGTCACATCTCTCGGATTTATTCTTAAATCTTCCGGAAGATTTTTTGTTTTTAAATTGTGTTTAACCTCATTGTTAATACAACTTTCATGGGTCAATGTAAGGTTGAAAATCGCAAAAAAAGGTGTTTCAGGAGAAGGTCTGTTTTTCCAATGGGCACTGGTACTAGATTCATCCCAAATGTTTCTTTTAAGATCTAGGTTGTAATCTTCTTTGACATTATTCGTACAGTAATACCCCTTTTTTCTTAATATTTCGGGATATAGCAAAACGTTCTTTGGCAGTTTTCCCATAGTCCTCATGTCTGCACCTCCTGTTGAAGTTGGGTGCATTCCTGTAATAATTGAATTTCGAGCCGGTGCACAAACCGGTGCGGTGGCAATCGCATTCGTGTATCTAAACCCCTTCTTGGCCAATTGGTCTAAAACTGGAGTTTTTGCAAGCTTGTCTCCATAACATCCTAAATCAGGACTTATGTCTTCAACACTAATCCACAGAATATTGGGTTGTTTTGTATTTAGGGATTGTCCTCTGACTGCAGTACATATTAAAAAAATAAATCCCCAGTATTTAATTTTAGTGGTCATTAAAAATATCTTTTTGATTTAATATCTATAAAATCAGCTATGAATCTCCTGTAACACCTCCTGTCTGAATCCAAAAAATTGTTTTCATTTATTGTTACAAGTAAATGAGAGACTTCGGATTCACTATGATCAGTTTGGTTGGATTATTTTTTTGTTTCAGCCATCCATTGGAGGTGCAGCTTCTTTAATTCTTTTTCTACTGCTGGATTTTTTGCAATAACATTATTTTGTTCAATTGGATCATTTTTTAAATCATACAGCTCCCAAACATTATCATAAGCGACCAGCTTCCAATCCCCTTTTCTTATAGCTTTTCCTTTGCTCCATTCCCAAAATATAGCCCGCGTGTTGACATCTATTTCTTGATTTGTCAGCGCTTTTAAAAAACTAATTCCTGGGCTTGGAATGATTTCTTCGCCATTGTAATTGCTTGGATAATCAATCTCAAGTAGTTCTGAAAATGTTGTCATAAAATCAATAAAATGAACCGGGGCATGAACCACCCGGTTTGAAGCTTTAATTTTTTCTGGCCAATAAGCAATTAAAGGAGTTTTAATCCCTCCTTCATGACTCCAGTTTTTGAAAAACTTATAAGGCGTATTTGAAACATTGGCCCAATTTTTACCTAAAGATTTCCAGTTGGTCGCTGCCCCTATTTCTCCCGTTCCTCCGGGAACGTTTACGACTTCTCCAGATGCACCATTGTCCGAGGTGAAAAGTATCAAGGTGTTTTCGAGCGTTCCATGTTCTTTTAAAGTATCAGTTAACCGTCCAATATTTTGATCAATTCGATCTATCATTGCAGCATAAACTGCCATGGTGTGGCTTTCTTCTTTTCTTTTTTCTTCTGATAGTGTTGACCATTTTTTGTGATAGGCGATTGACAGCTTACTGTTTTTTGGTAAAATCCCTGAATCTAGCTGTTTTTGAAATCTAGCTTTCCGAATGGCTTCATAACCATCATTATATTTGTCCTCATACTTCTTTATGTCCTCTGGCCATGCCATCAGTGGATCGTGCGGGGCAGTGTAGGAGAGGTACAAAAAGAAAGGTTGTTCTGCTTCGATTTCATTAATCCAACCCAATGCATAGTCCGTAAAAGTGTCCGTCGTATAAAAGTTTTTTGATTCAGGGGTGTAAGGGGTGAAAATTTCCCCTTCAATGGCCCAGCTTCTTGTTTTTCCAACTTTATGGGCGGGGGGCGCTTCGCCTTCTCTTTGTTTACCGGGATTAAAATGATTTGAAGCTCCATCCAACAATCCGCTGTAATGATCAAACCCACGATCAACTGGGTTTTCTGTACTGTGATGCTTTCCAGACCATAAGGTGGTATACCCCGCAGATTTGAACAATTCTCCTAGGGTAATGGCATTTCGCATAGGTTGCTTAAAATCTTTATTATATCCTGTTTGTTGTGAATAAAGACCAGTAAGAATACAAGCGCGTGAAGGGAAACATTTTGAGGTGTTGTAAGCATTTGAAAAGCGAACGCCTTCCGCTGCCAAACGATCGATGTTAGGTGTGCTTATTTCGCTTCCATAAGCTCCTAAATCAGAAAAACCCATGTCATCTACGATTACCAAGATAACGTTGGGTTTAGACTGTTTTTGTTCTTTATTTTGACAGTTTACAAATAATCCAAGAAGAATTAATGCTGTTGTTTTTAATTTAAAATTCACGAATTTTTATATTTTTAAAAGATACGGTATTCCCATGATCTTGAAGGAGAATACGACCTTCAGTCGCCCTTCCAAAGTTTTCATATTTGGAATATTTGCTGTAATAGACTAAGTATTTAAACATTTGAGAATAACGATTATACTCAACAATTTTCATATTGTTGAGCCAGTGTTCTACTTTTCCTCCGTTGACAACCACTTTCGCCCTGTTCCATCCATTTGGTTTCACGCCTCTTCTTTGGTCTCGTGGTTCTTGAAGGCTTTCGGATCTGATGAGGTCATATAAAGAACCCAAAGTTCGATTTGATTTTATTCCTTTTTTTGCATCAGGATGAAGGTTGTCATCCAAAATTTGAAACTCACAACCTATTGATGAGCCCACTCCTTGATTGAGCGAAGTGTCAACAAAATATTTAATTCCACTATTCGCACCAGGTGTAAACATAAAATCAACTTCCAGCTCAAAGTTGCTGAATTTGTCTATGGTAACAATGTCGCCCCCATTTCTTGCCTCTCCACCACCTGATTCAAGTACAGTCAAGATTCCGTCTTCCATGACCCAACCTTTTTCTGGAAAACCACTTTTTTTAGCACTTTTCCAGCCTTTACTGGTTTTTCCATCCCAAAGTAATCTCCATCCTTTTCTAACTTGATCTTCGGTAAGCGTGTTTTTTAAATAACTGATCTCATTGGCATTTACCTGTGTTGGTGTTTGATGTTTTTTAACATCCTCAGTAGCGATTCTAATATTTCTCCACTTCACTTTTTTCCCGACTTGATCTGCTGAACTAATGGAGTGTAATTGGAGTGCAATAAAGCCTTCCTCATCTACCTCGTCAATAAGGTTGGCACATTGAACACCATTAATGAAGGTTTGTATTTTGTTGCCCACAGCTTCTATTCTGATCTTATTCCAATGTCCATTTTTAAAAGCAGCACTTCCTTTTCTGTTTTCTGTTAATGGATAAATCCAACCTCTTCTAGATTGGTCATAAATCCCTCCTGACCAAGCACGAACTGGGTCGGTATCAAATTCACACTGATAACCATAAACACCTTTTTCTCCAGCATGACTTCTAAATTGTATCCCAGAATTTAATCCAGGAGTAGCATACATTTCTGCCTCAAAAATGAAATCTCCATATTGTTTTTTAGTTGCTAAATAGGTGCTTTTTGATCCCAATAAGGTAGTAGCAACAATCATATTGTTAATTACTTCAAAATTTGCAGCACCTTGTTTGACTTCCCATCCTTTTAAGTTTTTCCCATTAAAAGGGGAGATCCAATTCGTTTGTGCAAATGATGAAATACAAAAGAAAACACTTAAGGTTGTTGTTAAAAGCGTTTTAAAAAAATTAATTTTGAATACCATTTTGTTTTTATTTAGTTTTGAATGATTTTAATAGTGCACGCACACGATAAAATTAATCATTTTTATTAATCTAACAATACATATGAGTGAAATGAATAAAAAAAATAGCTTAATTGAATATCTCCTTCGTTTTGCGGTAGCTTCAATTTTTATTTCTCATGGAATCATTGCTTATTTGGGGAAAGAACAATGGGTTGAATACCTCTCTTTTATTACTCAAAATGAGAAAGAAGCCTACCTTATAATGAAAATCATTGGGGTACTCGATATTTCTTTGGGTTTGACTGTTGTTTTTTATCCAATCCCCATTGTTTTGTTGTGGTGTACTTTTTGGGGGGTCTTGACTGCCGCAATGCGGCCAATTTATGGGGAATCATTTTTGGAGTTTTTTGAGCGTGCTGGAAATTGGATCACCCCCTTAGTTTTGTACCTCGAAATTAAAAGACTAAAAAAATAGTTTATAAATTTAATTTTAAAGAATAACATTCAAATGAGATCAGTTACCCTTACAATATTACTTTTTATCGTCACTTTTACTTTTGGTCAGAATGCTAATAAAAGTGCTCGTCCCAATATTGTTTTTATCATGGCCGATGATCACACAAGTCAAGCTTGGGGACTTTATGGGGGGGTGCTTCAGGATTATGTGATAAATAAAAACATAAAGAGATTGGCGAATGAAGGGGCATTGCTTAAAAATGCTTTCTGCACTAATTCCATTTGTGTTCCCAGCAGGGCCACAATACTAACCGGTCAGTACAGTCACCAAAATCAGGTATATACCTTAAGCGATAAACTTGATCCCAATCGAAATAATGTTGCAAAAATATTGAGCAACTCGGGCTATCAAACTGCAATAATAGGGAAGTGGCATCTAAAGTCAAAACCCTCTGGCTTTGATTACTTTAAAGTCCTTCCTGGACAGGGAAAATACCAAGATCCAATACTTAAAACAGCAGAGAACTGGGAAGATGGAAAAAAAGGAGGCTCGGTTTACCAAGGGTTTTCAACAGACGTCATCACTGATGCTTCTCTTGAATGGTTGAATAAAAGAGATAAAACCCAACCTTTTATGTTGATGACTCATTTTAAGGCAACTCACGAACCCTTTGATTATCCAGAGCGGTATAAAGACCTTTTTAATGGCATTAGCATCCCAGAACCTAGTTCACTACTTGAGTTTGGCCCTCAAGAATCAGGGAGGGCTTTTAAAGGACAGGTGCTGGAAACACTTGCCGGTCGATGGGAAAAAGCTTCTGTTAACAACACCAAAGCGTGGAACTATCCTGGACTCCCTTTCGATGTAAATGGTTTAGGCGCTGTAGAATTAAGAAAGAAAACCTACCAAAAACTGGTGAAAGATTTCTTAAAATGTGCAGCAGCCATTGACGATAATATTGGTAGGGTGTTAGATTATTTGGACGAAAATGGTTTGGCAGAAAATACCGTAGTGATTTACACCTCTGATCAGGGTTACTTTTTGGGTGAACATGGTTTCTTTGACAAACGCATGTTTCTTGAAGAATCCCTCAGAATGCCATTCGTAATTAGATATCCTAAAGAAATTCCAGCCAATAAAAAGGTAGACGATATTGTTTTAAATGTTGATTTTTCTTCACTGATTTTAGATTATGCAGGTTTGCCAATGCCTTCTGACTTTCAGGGAAAAAGTTTTCGTAAAAACTTAATTAAGAAAAGCACAAAGGATTGGAGAAAAAGTATGTACTATAGATATTATGCACACTCCTTGGATCGGCCAGCTCATTTTGGAATCCGTAATGAACGATACAAGTTGATTTTTTATTATGGACATTCCTTGGGATATAATGGTGCTTATACGAATGAAACAACGCCTCCCAAATGGGAGTTTTATGATTTAAAGAAAGATCCGAAAGAGTTAAAGAATGAGTATGGTAATTTCAAAAACCGTAGTGTGATTTCTGCCCTTAAATCAGAATTAACTTTGTTGCGATTTCAAACAGGAGATTCTCAAAAAGACCCTGCTGAACTTTTAGAAATCATTAAAAATAATTGGAATTAATTTTAATATACAATTACTTTTTAATCCCAAGTTAAATGTGTTATTTTTGAATAATTGTGCGCGTACACGAATTTCATAATTTTTGATTTTACAATTAAACCATTTGTTATGCTATATGTCAAAATTTAAATTTTGTTTAATGAAACCAAATGTCATCAATATCCACATTGGAAAAAAAATATTTTTTATAATCGCTTTTGCTTGTTTTTTCAAAGGATTCACTCAAAAACAAAAACAAAAACGACCAAATTTTATTTTTATATTAACCGATGATCAGAGTTGGGTGGGAACTTCTTTTTTAGCTGACCCCAAAGATAATCGATCAAAAAGTGATTTCTATGAAACACCAAACATGGAAAGATTGGCCAGCATGGGAATGCGATTGACGAATGGCTATGCTCCAGCTCCTTTTTGTTCACCCACTAGAAAAAGTATCTTAACAGGACTAACACCAGCCAAACATGAATATCAAAAGGATCGTGAAAATTGGACAAAAGTCTTTAGGAAAGAAATGACCATTCCCAAGATTTTAAAATTAGCGGATGAAAATTATGCCACTGCACATTTCGGAAAATGGGATGCACGATATGATCAATTTACACCAGAAGAAATGGGGTATGATTTCAGCGATGGATTGACAGGTAACAATACTGGAGGAGGAAAGAAGATTATTGAAATTGGGGATCAAGAGATTCCTTTTACAATGGGTAAAGAATGGCCCGCTTCTTATGATGACCCCAAATTGATTTTTGATTTGACCACTAGGTCTAATGATTTTATTGAAGAACAAACTAAAAACAACAAGCCTTTTTTCATACAGATTTCTCATTATGCAGTTCATCTTGCCATAACCCACTCCGAAAAATCAATTGATAAATACAATAATTTAAAAAAGGGAGAGAAACATTTTGTCCCCGAATTTGCTGCCATGACTGAGGATATGGATGAGGGAATAGGAATGATTTTAGACAAGGTAGAAGCACTCGGGATTTTAGAAAATACTTATATCATTTTCCTCTCAGACAATGGAGGTCGGTCTTCAATTCCTATTGGAAAGAAACAAATTACCCCAAGGAACTTTCCTTTGAGAGGGGGCAAAGGCTCCATGTATGAAGGAGGAATTAGGGTTCCTTTTGTTGTGGTCGGCCCAGGGGTTAATAAAGGTTCGTTTTCTGACGTACCGATCACAGGCCTAGACTTATTGCCAACGCTTGCAGATCTTTCTGGATTTAATGGCGTATTACCAGATAAAATTGATGGGGGAAGTATTAAAGAAATTCTCCACAATAATGGCAACGGTAAAGTAAAAAGAAACAGTCCTTATTTGATATTCCATCAAGCTGCCAATAGAAAGCCTAAGTCTGCTATTCGCTCTGGAAATTTCAAACTAGTAAAACACTGGGACGAGAAAATGTATGAGTTGTTTGACCTTTCAAAAGATATTGAAGAAAAGAACGACCTGTCTAAGGAGCTTCCTGAGATGGTGCAAGAATTAGATAAAGAATTAATAAGTTTTTTATATGATGCCAATGCTGAAATCATTCAAAACTCAAAGAAATAGATTTTATGAATAATTCAAGAAGGCACTTTCTTAAAAAGTCTACTGGTATCTTACCCTTGCTGTTAGTCCCTTCAGTTTTTTCAAATTGCTCAAATTTAGAAGCATCAAAAGTAAAAATTGAAGCAATTGATTTGTATTTAATCAATGTCAAAAAAGAAAGACATTTTAGTTATGGCGTATGGAAAAACCGACAACATGTAATGCTCAGTATAAAAGCTGGTGGACACATGGGTTGGGGAGAAACAAAAGTTTCAAGTAATAATCCAGACTTTGATTTAAAGAATTGGGCTGCTGAATTCAGTGGGATTAAAGGCATGGATTTAAATGCTGCCATTGAAAAAGGACGAAATAGTTTTTTTGACAAGAAGTGGTCTGCTGCGATTAGTGAAGGAGTCCTTATGGCGCTTTATGACTTAATGGGGAAAATCGCAAATAAACCTACGATTAAAATGTGGGGACTTCAGGGCGATCAACCCATTCCTGCCATTTTCTGCATCCTAGAAAAAAATGCCGAAGCGGTGGTCATTCAAGCAAAAATAGCCAAGGATCAAAACATGCATCGTTATGTAAAAATCAAGATGTTTGGTGATTTTGAAACTGATAAGAAAAACATAAGTGCCTTGAGAGCTTTTTTAGGTCCTGATTCATTCATCGTGGGAGATCCTAACCGAGGGTACAAATACATTAAAGATTTAGACCAACTTGCCAATGTTTTGATTGAGTTGAACAAGGCCGGGATGAATGCCATCGAGGATCCTTCTTCTTTATCTAAAGAGGAATTTATTTATATACAAAGTAAAGTAGGAGAGCTTTCAATTATACCTGATCACATTATGCGTCCAGCAAAGAAAAGCATCGAATTCTTTGACAGTAAAATGGGTGATTATTTTAATTTTCATCCCAATACCATGGGGACTTTTCTTGAAATCAATAAATTGTCTTCCATAGTAAGGGCTTCAAAAAAAGGAATTATGATTGGGGATTCTAGTCTGGTTGGTGCTGCCTGCACCTTTTGGCAACAACTCGCTGTGGGGAATGAGGCTTCATGGGTTGAAGCCATGGAAAAACCACAAGAAAACGATTCTTTTCTTAATTGCGTCATCGATAAAGCAACCGATCTAAATTCGGAAGGAAAGGTTGAAGTAAACTTTAAACCTGGATTTGGGTTAAAGGTTGATGAAAAAAAATTATTATCACTAGCTGATTCACACTTAAATATTTAATTAAAAATGAAAAAACTAACACTCTTTTTAATCTTACTAACAACAGTTCTTTATTCACAGCAACCCGTTGATTTGGTCAATCCATTTGTTGATTCTGCTAATTCAAGGTGGTTCTTCTTTACCTCTGCCTCCCGACCATTTGGGATGGTTAACCTAAGTCCAGACATGGGAACAGCTGGTGCATGGGAATCAGGTTATCGTTACAACGAAAAGACCATTAATTTTTTCAGTCACATCCACGCATGGCAACTTTCAGGAATTCCTGTGATGCCGACTACAGGAAAAATCAAAGCACATTTAGGACCTAAAAAATATGGTTCAGCCTATTCTCATGATAATGAAACAGCCACCCCTGGATACCATTCTGTTGTTTTGGATGATTATGGAATTAAAGTGGAATTAACCTCCACGACAAGAGTTGGTTTTCATCGTTATACCTTTCCCGCATCAGATCAAAATTCAATCATTATTGATCTCTCAGCTCAACTAGGCCCTGGGGGCACCAAAAGTGGTTATGCTAAGAAAGTTTCGAATACTAAAATCAAAGGCTATGCCGTGATGGAAAAAACGAGCAGAAGACCCAAGGATACAAAAGTGTTTTTTGCCATTCATTTTAACAAACCATTCGAAACGCTTAATGCATGGAAAGATGGCGAGTTAACTGGCAAAACCAATAAGTTTGAAGGAACTAATGGAGGGGTTTATCTTGTTTTTAAAAGTAAGGAAGGGGAGCAGCTATTGATGAAAGTTGGTATTTCCTATGTAAGTATGGATCAAGCCGAATTAAACCTGACTACAGAGTTGGGACATTGGGATTTTGATGCAGTTGTTTCGGATTCTAAAAAGCAATGGAACGATCACTTAAGTAGGATCGAAATCAAAGGAAATACAAAAGATCAGCAAGTACGTTTTTACACAGATTTATGGCATGCCCTTCAAGGAAGAAGAATTATCAGTGACGTCAATGGAAAATACAGTGACATGACTGGAGAAAAGCAAAAAATACGTCAAATACCAATAGGGACTGACGGGAAGCCTAAATTCAATCACTATAATTCAGATTCTTTTTGGGGAGCACAATGGACATTGAATACACTTTGGCATTTGGTTTACCCTAAAATTTCTGAGGAGTTTGTAAACTCCATGTTGTTGATGTATGATGACGGTGGTCTTATACCTAGAGGTCCATCAGGAGGGAATTATACCTATGTAATGACAGGCGCTTCTTCTACACCTTTTATTGTTAGTGCCTATATGAAAGGAATCCGTGGTTTTGACATTAACAAAGCTTATGAAGGAATGCTTAAAAATGCAATGCCTGGTGGAATGATGAGTAAAGTTGGCTATGAGCACTACACCAACATTGGAGGAGGAATTGAATATTATATAGATCGAGGTTATGTTCCCTTTCCTTTGTCAGATAAAAAATACGGTCTTCATCAGTGTGGCCCAGGAACTACAATGGAATATGCTTATCAAGACTGGACTTTAGCGCAACTTGCTAAATCATTAAATAAGAATGATGATTACGCAATGTTGATGAAACGAGCAGAAAATTATAAAAATATATACGATAAAAAAACAGGGTGGATGCGAGGAAGAACGCTCGATGGTTCTTGGATAGAACCGTTTGATCCTTTGGTTTATGAAAGTGATGCTTTTGGTGGTCCAGGATCTGGTTTTGTAGAAGCTACTGCTGCAGCAGGAACTTGGTTTGTACCGCATGATTTGGCCGGTTTGGCCAAACTAATGGGAGGGAAGTCAATCGCAGCAAAAAGATTAAATCAATCTTTTCTAATTGCGGAACAACACCAGTTTGTGACACACAACTATCGTGGCGATAAGTTTGTAGCCGATCAAAGAAGAAGGGCCTACATCAACTATGGAAACCAGCCTTCTATGCAAACGGCTTATATTTTTAATTATATGGGGCAACCTTGGCTTACTCAGAAATGGGTGCGTGATGTATTAGAAGTTGTATACAGCGACAACTCGCCTCAAAAGGGATATAGTGGTGACGAGGATCAAGGGTTAATGGGAGCTCTTTCAGTATTGATGAAAATTGGTTTGTTTGAAATGAAAGGTGGGGCAAATCAAAAGCCAGCTTATGATATATCGAGTCCGATTTTTGATGAAATTAAGATTCATTTAGATTCAAATTATTACTCAGGTAAGAGTTTTACGATTTCAACTCAGAATAATAGTTTAAAAAATAAGTACATTCAAAGTGTGAAACTTAATGGAGTGCCTTTAAATCAATCTTGGTTTTATCACGATGTTCTAATTAATGGAGGAAAACTAGAATATGTTTTAGATGAAAGCCCAAATTTAGATTGGGCGGTGAATCCAGAAACCCTTCCTAGTAGCATGTCAGATTAATAATTATTAATTTTAATTTTTGGAAAAGCAAATAGGTTTTGGGATCATTGGGACAGGCAACATTGCAAAGCTACACGCACGTTGCATTGAAGCAATTCCTTATGCCAAGTTGCTGGGGGTAGTAAGCAAGACAAAGTCCAGAGCTGAATCCGTTCAAGAAAACTTCTCCTCGCCAGTGTTTTGGGAAATTGATCAGCTTTTAGAAACCCCAGATTTAGAGATTGTTTGTGTTTGTAATGAAAGTGGGCTGCATCTTGAGACCATTTCTAAAATTGCAAAATATGGTATAAATATACTGTGTGAAAAACCACTTGAAATCACTACGGACAGAATTGATACGATTTCAAAAATAATTATGGAACACAATGTAAAACTAGGCTGTGTTTTTCAAAACAGGATGAATCCAGAATTTATTCAATTAAAAAAGATTTTAGCCGAAGGCTTATTGGGTAAAATACTTTTGGTTCAAACCAGTGTAAATTGGTACAGATCTTCAGCATACTATGAAGACTCTTGGCGAGGTACAAAAGAAATAGATGGAGGGGCAACTTTTATAAATCAAGGCATACACACCATTGATCTTATGATAAACCTAATTGGTGAAGTAGCAGAAATCAGTGGCTTCATTGATACATTACATCATAACATTGAAGGAGAGGATGTCGGCGTAGCTTCCTTTAGATTTAAGAATGGTGCCCTAGGGACACTTTCGGGTGGAACAGCACTTTATCCTGGCGAACCAGAATCCATTGGTGTTTTCGGGACTTTGGGAAATGTTCAGTTTAAAGGAGGTCAAATCGTTTCTTCTAGTCTTCCTGAAATCAATGGTTTGTTGAACATTAAGGGGGATTCGAATGGCTCGGGTGCTTCTGATCCAATGGCAATTGGAGATCAATTTCATATTGATTCAATAACCAACATGATAGCGGCTGTAAAAGACGAAAAAGAACCACTAGTCGGTGTCAATGAAGCAAGAAAATCAGTTGCTTTTATCAATGCGCTCTATCGATCTGAAGGAAATATTGAAAATATTATTTAACAATAAAAAGTAAAATGTGCTATTTTAAAAAATTAATAAAAGTGAAATTTCCATTAGTGATACTTGTGATGTTTTTTGTTTTTTCAAATTGTGAATCTCAAAAAAAACTACCCAAACGACCCAATGTTATTCTGATTATGGCAGATGATATTGGTTTTGAATGTTTAAGTATTAATGGAAGCACCTCCTATAAAACTCCAGTTCTTGACTCCTTAGCGAGAACAGGAGTGAATTTTACTAGAGCAATCTCGCAACCCTTGTGTACCCCATCTCGAGTGAAAATAATGACAGGAAAAAGGAATTATAAAAACTATGAATATTTCACCTATTTAAATCCAAATCAGAAAACCTTTGGGAATTTATTTAAGGAAAATGGCTATAAGACAGCCATCGTTGGTAAATGGCAGCTGAATGGACTCCAGCAAAAAATTGATGGCTATGAAGATAATACTCGCCCTCACCATTTTGGTTTTGACGAATACAGCTTGTGGCAATTGACCCAATTAAAAAAACAAGGAGAACGGTTTTCAAACCCTTTGATTGAGCAAAACGGAAAACTTTTGGATAGAGACCCTGACGCATACGGCCCTGATGTTGTGTCTAATTATGCAATTGACTTCATAAAACGAAATAAAGACAATCCATTTTTCATTTATTATCCAATGTTATTGGTTCATAATCCATTTGTACCTACCCCAGATTCCGAAGCATGGGATTCACTGGAAACCAGAGCAAAGCCAGACAACAAGTTTTTCATTGACATGGTGGCATATATGGACAAAATTATTGGCAATATTGTGAACGAACTAAAATTACAAGGCATCGCTGAAAACACCTTATTGATTTTTGTGGGTGACAATGGAACAAATTTAAATATTATTTCAAATACGAATAACGGGCCAGTAAAAGGTGCAAAAGGAAATACGATCACACATGGGAATCATGTTCCCATGGTAGCCAGCTGGCCAGCCTCGGTGAAAAAACCAAAAAGTTACAATGGGCTCATTAATTTCAGTGACTTTTACGCCACTTTTGCCGCCATCCTAAAAGTTGATAAAGACAATTCGGATGGAGTTAGTTTCGAAGATACGCTAACGGAGGGGGAAGAATTTAATAGGGAAACCGCAACGATCTATTATGACCCTATGTGGGGAAAGAACAGTGGTTTTAGAAATGTATTTTCTCAAACTGACAGGTACAAACTATACAAATCAGGTCAGTTTTATGATATGAAAAACGATCTTCTTGAAAAGAAATCATTAAAAGACACGGAGCTAAGTGCGTCGCAATTGTTGATTAAGGAAAAACTTCAGAAAAACCTTGATCAATATCCAGATTTACCTAAAGAGAAACCAACACTAAAAATTAAATAATGATGTTTAAAAATATTTGGTTGTGTTTGGGATGTTTCTCTTTTTTTGTTTCCTGTGAACAAAAACAGCGGACTATTATTTCAAAACCACCAAATGTTGTATTCATCTCAATTGACGATCTAAATGATTGGGTTGGTTTTTTGGGAGATAAAGAGGCCATCACCCCCCATATGGATTCCCTTGCGAACAAAGGATATTCCTTTTTAAATGCACATTGCCCAGCGCCTGTTTGTGGTCCATCGAGAACAGCGATTCTTTCTGGAAAATGGCCGGTCACAACTGGCGTCTATGACAATCAGGTGAATTTTGCCAAGGATTTTTTTGATACTAAAAGTCTACCAGAACACTTTAAATTAAATGGTTACCAAGTTTTTGGAGTAGGAAAGATATTTCATGGAAGAGGCACTCCCATCAATGCGTTTGATGCGTATGGAGGGAGAATGGGATCTTCCGCACCCTTTGATTCTAAAGACTTACGAAACAACAAACAAAACCCCTCTCATGAGGTTATAAGACAGGGAAAAAAAATCCTATTGCCGTTAAACGGAATGCCCGCTGATCGATATTGGAACAAGTCAAATACTTTTGATTGGGGGGCAGTCGATTTACCAGACAGCTTGTTTGCCGATCGAGTAAGTGTGGATTGGGCCATTAAAAGATTAGAGGAGTCAAACGAAAAGCCTTTTTTTATGGCCATTGGGTTCGAACGACCTCATCAGCCGCTTTTCAATCCCAAAAGGTTTCATGATTTATTTCCATCAGATAAGATTGAGCTCCCAAGTTATTTAGAAGATGATTTTGATGATCTTGGACATCGTGCAAAACAATTGGCCTTGTATCCCAAAACTTCTGGAAGACACGAAACAGTCATAAAACATGATCAATGGAAAAATGCTGTTGCTTCCTATCGGGCTTCCGTAGCTTTTGTTGATGAACTCATTGGGGATTTAGTAAAAGCAATTAACCAAAACAAGTTATCGGACAATACCTGGATCATTCTTTGGTCTGACCATGGATGGCACTTGGGTGAAAAATCCCACTGGGGAAAGGGAACGGGTTGGTATCGAAGTACCAGAGTTCCATTCTTGATCATTCCACCAAAAGGTAAAAATCAGGGGGTGCAAATCACCCAAGCTGTTAATCTGATTGATCTTGCTCCTACATTAGCTGATATTTCTGGAATCCCAAAACAAAAGACGTGGGAAGGGAATAGCCTTTTACCTTTGATCAACAATCCAAACATCAATTGGGATCAATCTACCGTAACAACTTTTGCAATAGGGTCTCATACCATTTCTAATGAAAAATGGCAATTAATTTCATATTTTGATGGCACTTTTGAATTGTATGATTTAAAGAAAGATCCAAATCAGTTTGAAAATTTAGCCAATCAAACAGAACACCAGAAAGTCATTGATGAATTGAAAAGCAATATTCCAAAGGAACCAAAATGGAAATACTTTATGCGATTTAATGATTATAAAATTTTGGTGCCAGCGGACAAGTCTTCTTCCATAAAGATCTTTGATCAAGCTTCTTTGGGCAAGGTGGATGTTGATATCGCTTCAGAAAAACCTCTAATCGTTCAACAGATAAAAGCGTACATTAAAAAACATTCACCTGCAAATAACAAATTAATAGTAAATTTAAAAAACGGAAATTTTTCGAATTAAAAATAAATATGATGAACAATAAAAGAAGAACCTTTTTAAAGCAAAGTTTAACAATGGGTGCAGGAGTTTTTATTCTTCCACGTCATGTATTGGGTCGAGGGTTTGTAGCACCAAGTGATCAAATCAATTTAGGACTAATTGGAACAGGTGTTCAAGGTAGGGGACTCATGAAAAGATTCAGCCTTAAAGATCAGGTCAGGTGGGTAGCCGCTTCTGATGTTGAGGGAGATAAATTGAACCTTCTGGAGCAAGAACTTATTAAAGCGTATAAAAAAAATCAACCCAATTGGGACATCAAGGGAGTAAATAAATATGCCGACTATCAAGAACTTCTTAATCACAAAGGATTGGACGCAGTTGTCATAGCTACACCAGATCATTGGCATGCAAAGAATTCGATTGATTCGTTGGCAGCAGGGATGGATGTTTATTGTGAAAAACCTTTAGCACATACTTTAAAAGAAGGAAGAATGATTGCTGATGCAGTGAAAAAGTATGATGCTGTTTTCCAAACAGGAAGCATGCAGCGTTCCTCAAAACTTTTTAGACATGCAGCTGAATTAGTTCGTAATGGGTACATAGGGGAAATTAAAAAAGTAATTGTTTATGTTGGAGACCCTGCAATTCCTTGCGACCTTCCCTCTGAAAAAGCTCCTGATGCATTGAATTGGAGCGGTTGGTTAGGTTCCGCACCTTACAGACCTTATCATAGTATTCTTTCCCCACCTGTAGAACAAAGACATTTTCCACTATGGAGGTTTTATCAAGAATACGGAGGAGGAATCATTGCAGATTGGGGTGCTCACATGTTTGACATTGCTCAATGGGCACTGGGAATGGATCATACGGGGCCTGTCAAGTTTATTCCTCCAAAAGATAAGGAAGCTAAATTGGGCTTGAGAATGTTCTATGAGAATGGAATCGAAATGGTACATGATAAATTTGAAATGACCAAGTTTGGGGTTACGTTTATTGGCTCTAAAGGGAAGCTCAAAGTAAGAAGAGGTCTTTTGGAAACAGACCCAAAAAACATTGCTGATGTTGTCATTGGAGAAAATGACATCAAGCTTTATAAAAGTGACGATCATTATATAGACTGGATCAATTCCATTAAAACAAGAAAACAACCGATCTGTGATGTTGAGATTGGACACAGAACCTCCTCTGTATGCCAATTGAGTAATATTGCTTATGATTTAAATAGGCCTTTAGAATGGAATCCAGTAAAGGAGAAATTCATCCAAGACAGAGAAGCAAATAAATTAAGATCTAAAAAATATAGAAAACCATTTAAAATTTAATCATTGAATAATTCAGTCTTTTTCAAAAGTTTTAAATTTTATTATTTAGTTCTTTTTATTTTTTTTGTAGCTCAGTTAGCAAGCGGGCAAGAGCGTCCAAACATAATCTTTATTATGGCAGATGATCTTGGTTATGCCGAATTGGGATCCTACGGTCAGAAACAAATTAAGACACCGCACCTGGATCAATTGGCAAGTGAGGGCATGAAATTCAGTCAGTTTTATTCTGGATCTTCCGTCTGCGCCCCCGCTAGGAGTGTTTTGATGACAGGCATGCACACAGGTCACGCTCGTGTAAGAGGAAACTTTGGGAAGGGGGGAGTCGTCGGTCTAGCCGGAAACAAGGGTCGGGTTCCGATCAAAAGTAAAGATGTAACGGTGGCTGAGGTGCTCAAAACAAAAGGTTATAAAACAGGCATGATAGGCAAGTGGGGATTGGGAGAGCCAAACACGACCGGTGAACCAAACAAACAAGGGTTTGATTACTTCTATGGGTTTTTAAATCAAAGAAGGGCGCATTCTTACTTTCCTGAATATCTATGGGAGAACAATAAAAAAGTGATCCTTGAAGGAAATGAAGATCAAAAAAAAACTCAATATACCCACGACTTATTTGCTGAAAAAACAATGAGTTTTCTTGATAAGAATCATAAAAGCCCATTTTTCCTTTATTTGCCCCTTTGTATTCCCCATGGCAAGTATGAAATCCCTGACAATGGAATCTACAGCAATAAAGAGGGATGGACAGAGAAACAAAAAATTTATGCTGCGATGGTTTCCAAAATGGATGAAACTGTAGGTAGAATTTTAGATCGATTGAAAAAACTAGGGATCGAGGAGAATACTTACATCTTTTTCACCTCAGACAATGGCGCTGCTGAAGTTGAAAATGATTGGAAATTTTTTGAGAGTAGCGGAATTTACAGAGGAATGAAACGCGATCCTTATGAAGGAGGAATTCGTGTTCCTTTAATTGCTTGGCATCCCAAAAAAATAAAAGCAAATACGAGCAGCGATCAAATTGGTTATTTTGCAGATTTCTTACCCACAATTGCAGATTTAGCTGGAGTAGATCCAATAGTTAAGGTTGATGGGGTAAGCATTTCAACAGTTCTACATGGAAAGGGGAATAAAATCAAGGAGCGTTATTTGTATTGGGAGTTTTATGAGAAAAAAGGGTGGCGTGCCACTCGTTTTGGGAAATGGAAAGCCATCCAAAAAAATATGCATAAAGGAGATCAGGGGGCTATTGAAGTTTACGACTTAGAAAATGATCCCTCTGAGAAAAATGACATTTCAAGTGTAAATTCAAAGGTCTTAAAAAAGGCTAAAAGAATATTTGAGGAAGCTCATGTCCCATCAGAACATTATGTTTGGAAGTTTTTAAATAAGGGGGATATTGAGGTTTATAATAAGTAATTATTAAAAATGAAAAATAAAAAATTTAGTAGTTTTTTCTTATTTCTTTTTCTAGCGATTAACGCAATTGCGCAAAACCAAGAAAAGGAAATAAATCAGGTAACAGAATTAATTGATCGGGTTGTCAAATGGCAAAACGCACAAACGGATCATGTTGAGAAATACACCTTGACAAACTGGCATTTTGCGGCTTATTATATTGGTTTGATGAAAGCTTTTAAGACCACAAATAATTCCGAATATCAAAGTCATCTATACGAATTAGGAGTGGAGCATCGATGGGAAACAATTCCGGACATGTTTCATGGGGATAAAATTGCTATTGGTCAGGTCTATCTTGATTTATATGACCAAAAAGGACGAGGAACAATGATCAAAAACCTTAAATGGGTACTTGATGCACACCTGTTGCGAAAAAAGCCTGCACCTGATGTTCGATATGATAAAAACCCCTACCAACACGAATGGTGGTCCTGGTGTGATGCTTTGTTTATGGCGCCACCAACTTTTGCGAAAATGTATCAAATGACGGGTGACAAAACTTACCTTGATTATGCGATTGATCATTGGTTAATAACCACGGATTATTTATGGGATAAAGAAGAAAACTTGATTTATCGTGATGATCGCTATTTTGGAAAAACAACAAAAGCAGGGAAAAAGATTTTTTGGGGTAGAGGTAATGGTTGGGTTTATGGCGGCTTGGTTCATATGCTTGAAATTATTCCAAAAGATCACCCGAAACGAAAACTACTTTTAGATCAATTTATTGGAATGTCAGAAGCCCTATTAGAAATTCAAAAGGCAGACGGATTGTGGCGGGCGAATTTATTGGATCCAGGTGTCTTTGCTTTTTTAGACAAAAAAAGTGGCGCGCTTGTCCAGTCGATCAATCCGGTGGATGTTCCTGAAAACAGTAGCAGCAGTTTTTTCTGTTACGGATTTGCTTGGGGAGTTAATCAAGGTATTCTATCTAAGGATCAATATTTGTCACCCATGCTAAGTGCTTGGAAAGGGCTAAAGCAGCATGTTAATGAAGCGGGGCGATTGGGATATGTCCAGCCCGTAGGTAAAGATCCAAAGCCTTTTGATGCCGACTCCTGGGAAGAATTTGGTACCGGTGCTTTTTTACTCGCTGCCTCAGAATATATTAATTACTTAAAGACGAGTTCTGATGATGAAATATCTTTTCAGAAGGGAAATGTTTTTTATGAAAATAATCTTTCCGACGCATCAAAAACTCAAGATTGGAGCATGGAGGGGGAGGGCGCTGTTCTCTTTAAATCAGGATGGATGGAAATGTTCTCTCCAAAGGAGGCCTCCCATCATGTGTTTTGGTGTCCAACGGATCTTCCAGCAAATTTTGTGGCAGAATGGGAAGTTCAAAATATTGAGACAGAAGCAGGGCTGTGTATTGTTTTTTTTAGTGCCAAAGGCTTGAATGGAGAAGATGTTTTTGATCCCAGTTTAAAAAAGAGAGCAGGTGTTTTTAGACAATACACCAAGAGTGATTTGAACAACTATCACATCTCCTATTATGCAAATGCGCCCAATAAACCCAACCGACCTTTTAGTCATTTGAGAAAAAACAAAGGCTTTGTTAAGGTACACGTTGGTCGGCCAGGAATTCCGTCAAACTCTAAAGAAGTTCATAAAATTCAATTGATAAAAAAAAAGAATCGCATCGTGATGCATCTTGATGGTGAAAAAATTATTGATTGGAAAGACGATGGCAAGTCATTGGGGCCAGTTTTAGGCTCTGGGAAATTTGCTTTTAGACAGATGCAGTGGACCCGATTTAGATATCGAAACTTAAAAATATGGGAATTAAAATCTTAAAAATAAATATGCATTTAATGAATAATTTAAAACAATTGAGTCTTACGCTGGCTTGTTTCTTTTCTTTCTCCGCTTTAATTGCGCAAGAGAAGCCCAATGTGATTGTTATTTATACTGACGATCAAGGAACCTTAGATTTAAACGTCTATGGCGCTAAAGACCTTCTGACCCCTAATATGGATGCCTTGGTAACCAGTGGTGTTCGCTTTACACAATTCTATGCTTCACCAGTTTGTTCTCCTTCTCGTGCTTCTTTGTTGACAGGAAAAACGCCTCAGCGTGCTGGTTGTCCGGGTAATGCAGGTCAAAATCCAAAAAGTACAAACGGTTTGCCAGGAACAGAATATACCATGGCGGAGATGTTTAAAGATTCTGGATATGAAACCTTACTGATTGGTAAATGGCATTTGGGATACCAACCCGAAATGTTACCGAATGCACAAGGTTTTGATTATTCATTTGGTCATTTGGTGGGTTGTATTGATAACTATTCCCATTTTTATTATTGGAATGGCACCAATCGACACAATCTACTTCGCAATAATGAAGAGGTTTTTTATGATGGTCAGTTTTTTCCAGACTTAATGCTAAAAGAAGCTGAAGGTTTTTTTGAAAGAAGATCAAAGGAAAAACCATTCTTTATGTTTTACGCAATGAACTCTCCACACTATCCCTATCAAGGAGAAGAAGATTGGTTGACTTATTATCGTGAAAAAGGAGTTGCCTACCCAAGAGATTTATATGCCGCTTTTTTAAGTACGCATGATGAGAGAATCGGTGCTTTAATAAAGATGTTAGAGCAAAGGGGACTTACGGAAAATACGATTATTGTTTTTCAATCTGACAATGGACATTCAACCGAGGAACGCGCCCACCACGGTGGAGGTTTTACAGGCCCTTTCCGTGGTGCAAAACAGTCTCTTTTTGAAGGTGGAATTCGAGTTCCTGCTGCGATTTCCTGGCCCGGAAAAATCAAACCCAATCAGGTGAGAGACCAATTTGTGTCTGTAGTTGACTGGATGCCTACTTTGGCTGAACTTTGCGGTTTGAATATAGATACCAGTGATTTAGATGGCAAAAGTATTGTGAAATTAATTAATAATGAAAATACTAAAACCAACCACGAAATGTATGCTTGGGAATTCAGAGACACCTATGCGGTTAGAAAAGGAAAATGGAAGCTTTTGGGCAATCCCTATGACACGAGTAATAGGGCTTATAAATACAAAGAAAAACACCTTTTGATAGACTTGGACAAAGATCCCAATGAGTCTGTTAATCTTTATGATGATTATCCCCAAATAGTGGAGGAACTCCAGCAATATTATTTAAATTTCAAAAATCAATAAAATAAATGAATCACAAGTTTTATACCACAGTCCTTTTGTTTTCGATTCTAATGCAATCTTGTATAAGTCAAGAACAACCAGAGTCATTAGTAAAAGAAGATATGCCTGATTTTATTTATCCAAAATACAGACGCTGGATGTCTCCTGATAATAATATTACTGCCAGGTTTTCCAGTCCAAGTTTAGAATGGCCTTCTGATAAATCTTCATTGTACGATGTCAGGATTGCTAAAGATCCAGAATTTAAAAACGAATTAATTGAAATAAATGACATTCCATTTTCATTAATAAATCCTCATCAAAATTTAAAAAAAGGACTTTGGTACTGGCAATACAAATCCAAGATATCAAGTTGGAGCGACGCAGCTTCTTTTGTTGTTAATGATGAAACCATTTCATTTGTCCCACCCGCAGTGAACGAAGTGCTAGCAGGAATAGGCAAGGCGCACCCTCGGGTTTTAATAGAAAAAGAAAATTTATCTCAATTTCTTGAAAAATCAAAAAATTATAAAGAGCGAGAGAAAATTATTGCAGCTGCGGATTTAGTATCAACACTTCGTATTCCTGAAGAAGAAGATGCTAAAGCAACTTTTGAAGGGAGAGACCGCAGCGAAACAGAAAAAATAAAAAAACAGTTTAGTCAAAAAATAGGAATTCAATTTGGAAAATCACTCGAAACCTTAACCAAAGCATTCGTTTTAACCCAAGAGGAAAAATATTTTAATACTGCCAGGAAATGGATGCTGCAAGCTGCGCTATGGGATCCTAAAGGATTGACCCATATCAATGATTTTGGTGATGCCTATATAATGGAATCATTGGCGCTGGCGATTGACGTTTTTTGGGAAAAATTTGAGGAAAGCGAGCGTCAATCAGTTGTCAATCAAATTGTAGTGAGAGGTGATGGGTTTTACGACAAATGGACGAATTATGTTGAAAACAGAAATTCTTCTATGCATGTTTGGCAGCACATCTTTCATCGCTTGTTTATCTCTTCAATTGCTTTGGTTAACGAAGTTCCAGAAGCTTCAAAGTGGTTTACCTACCTCTACGAACTTTGGATTGCACAACACCCCAAAATGGGTGTTGAAGATGGCGCATGGTTTAACGGAACGGGTTACATGCGAATGAATGTAATGACCTTGCTCGATGTTCCGATGCGTTTGGGAGACTTCACAGGATTGGATTTTTTTGTTTCCCCTTGGTATGAAAACTTTATGACTTGGATGAGTTATAGTTACCCCCCGGGTTCTACCAGTGACGGTTTTTGTAATGATGGAAAAAAATCGCCAATACCCAATATTGAATATGGTGCATTTTCGGATGCTATAGCAAGGGTTTTGAAAGATCCTTATGCTCGAACATATTCAGATCAGGTCTTTGATATCCTAGAGAATCTGGAGGAACCTTATATTGATCTTGATTATACGGGTGATGCACTTGTGAAATCCAAACTTAGCGATGACAAAAATTATGCATGGTTTAGAATGACACGAGGATATGACATGGAATTGCCGGAAACAAATGGAATTACTGCCCTTAGAGATGCTGCTATATTTAGAGACGTAGGCGTTGCTTACCTTAATTCGGATAGGAATAATATTGATAAGAACTTAATGGTTTCTGTGAAGAGTTCTCCAATGGGGCCATTGGCGCATACCCATGCGGAGCAAAACAATTTTAACATTGCTTACAAAGGAAAACGTTTGTTTTACAATAGCGGTTATCGCCCCTGGATGGGATCTCCCCATCAACAAGCTTGGCACAAACACACACAGGGTCACAATACTATTTTGGTCGATGGTCAAGGGCAACCTTATGATTCAGGCGCTTATGGGTTTTTGCCTCGTTTTATGGAAGGAGACCAACTCTCTTATGTTGTTGGAGACGCTTCTCATGCCTATGAATCTCATGAACTAAGTCAGAGAGTTAGAAAAGATAAAACTCCAGACGACATGAGCGTTAAAAAGTTTAGAAGGCATTTCATTTTATTAAAACCGGATATTTTGATTGTCTACGATGTGTTGGAAGCTGAAAAACCAGTTGATTGGAGTTGGTTGATTCACAACTATCACGGGCTAAAGTTAGATGCTGAAAATAAAACCGTGGAGACAACTTACGAAGATCGTGGGGGGAGGGTAACTCTTTTTGGAGGTTCTCAGATAAGCTATGATGTTACCGATAAATTTACGGTAGAACCCTTCAACTTTATCAAGAAACTAAATGCAAAAGGAGAATTGGTTACCTATAAAAATCACTGGCATTTTAAAGCAACAACAAAAGAAAAACAAGAGAAAATGAAATTTCTAGCAGTGATTCAAGTAAGTGACAATTTAGAGTACAGTGTAGTTGTCCCCTCAGAAAAAGGGGTTTATGAGATTTTAGACTGGAAAATAACAGCAAATATGGATGTCAATACTCCAGCTAGGATTAAAGTAGAAAAGAATGATGGATCGCTTGAATTCATTTCTCATTTAGAGACGAGTGATGGTTTGGAGTCGAACCAAAAAGAGGGATTGTCAAGATTGATTGAATTCATTGGTGGCGACAAACATATAAATACTGCGGGAGATGTCTATCCTAAGAGTATTTTGAATGCATTAACAAGATAAATAATGTTAAGAATAAATAAGAATTTTTTTAAAACACTTCTCCTATGTTTTTTAGGGCTCTCCCTTTGGGGATGCGAGCCAAAAACTACTAATCCGCCACCCAATGTCTTAATGATCAGTATCGATGATCTCAACGACTGGGTAGGTGTTTTAAGCGAACACCCTAACGCCATTACCCCAAACATTGATCGATTGGCTAGGGAAGGAGTTTTGTTTACGAATGTTCATTGTCAGGCTCCTATTTGCGGGCCTTCGAGAGCCTCTCTTATGAGTGGACTTCGCCCTTCCACCACAGGAATTTATGGACAGATTAAAGACAAGGATATACGATCGGCACACCCCATACTTACGAATATTGACTTTTTGCCTAATTATTTTAATAAACAGGGCTACAAGACTTTGGGAGTGGGAAAGATATTTCATAAACATGCACCAGAAGGCACTTTTGATGTTTCTGGGGGAAGAGAAAAAGGTTTCGGACCAAGTCCTCCTAAAAGCTTGAATTGGGACAAAAAGGGGACTGTTACAGACTGGGGAGTTTACCCAAGCGTAGACAGTTTAATGATTGATTATAAAGTTTCCCAATGGGCAAAAAATGAACTCTTGGTTGGTCATGAAAAACCCTTTTTTCTTGCGGTTGGATTTATAAGGCCTCATGTGCCTTGGCATGCTCCACAAAAATGGTTTGACCTACATCCCCTGAAGGATATTAAATTGCCTTCTTACGAAGCAAATGATTTTGACGACCTTCCTGAGATAGCAAAACAAATCGCTTTTAAGGGGATGATGCCAACTACTGATTGGGCGATAGAGAATAACCAATGGAAAAAAATTATTCAAGCCTATTTGGCTTGTATATCCTTCGTAGACCACCAAGTAGGGGAAGTACTGAAAGCACTTAATGATGGACCAAATAATAAGAATACAATAGTAGTATTGTGGTCTGATCATGGTTATGAAATTGGAGAAAAAGGTTCTTTTGGAAAACATACGGTTTGGAGTGAATCGACTCGGGTACCAATGATTTTTAAAATCCCAGGACAGCCAGCCAATCAAGTAGTGAACACTGCGGTTGAGTTATTGGATATTTATCCTTCTCTATTGGAATTGTGCAATCTACCCAAGAACCCTTTGAATGAAGGGAAAAGTCTTGTTCCACTTATCAATGGAGAGACTGAAATAAATCGAGTGGCAATAACTACCTATGGAGCAAATAACCACAGTTTTGTTAACGAAACCCATCGTTATATTATTTATGAAGATGGTTCCGAAGAGCTTTATGATTTAAGACTTGATCCCGAAGAAAGAAATAACCTTGCACTTGATGAGAATACAGAGGATATTAAGTTAAGTTTTAAAAGTAAAACACCAAAAAAAAATGCTTCTTGGTCCCCCAAGAGCTTCCTCACAATAAATGAATATTTCAAAACAAAAAATTAAGAAATGATAATGAATTCAATTTTAAAGTTTAGCGGCTTAATCCTTACAATTTTAATCACTAGTGCTGGTTTTTCACAATCAAATGAAATTCTTTCTGAACAAGAAGGGCCATATTTTGCTACTGGAATTAGAATTGGAGATGTTAGTCAAAATGAAGCTATTGTATGGACGCGTTTGACTAAAAATAAAACAAGAGTTAACAATGCATTGTTTCCCATTTCGATTTATACGGATCCAGAGTCTGGGAAGAAGCATTTAAGAAAAACCCGTAGGGATAAAAATCCTCTTATTTATTTCCCTGAAGGGTATGATATTGAAACCATTGAGGGAGCTGTTCCCGGTAAAACTGGAGAGGTTCGTTTAAAGTATAAAATTAAAACCGCAAAAAAATGGACAATTACTAAATGGAACGCAGTAGATCCTGAGGCAAATTTTAGCAAGAAGTTTATTTTAAGCAACCTTAAATCTGGTGTGGATTATGATCTTCTTGTAGAAGGAAAACCAACAGGGTCAGAAAAAATTAGCGCAACCTTTACCGGAAAATTTAAAACAGCACCCAATACAAAAGTTTCACGGAAGGTGACTTTTGGTGTCAGCACAGGTCAAGGTTATGGCCATCAAGACCGCCCCGATGGATTTAAAATTTATCCGTTAATGTTAGAATTGGGAGTAGATTTTTTTGTTCATACGGGTGACATTATCTATTATGATAATTTAGCAAAAAACAAAGCAATGGCCTACTACCATTGGGACAGGATGTTTAGCATACCCACAAATAAAGATTTCCATTCCCAAGTGAGTAGTTATTTTGAGAAAGACGATCATGACACTTGGTACAACGACAGCCATCGTGGGATGAGTCCTGATTTCATGGGAGATTTTACTTTTGATCAAGGTTTAGAAATTTTTAGGCAAGAAATGCCCATAAAGAACAAAACTTATAGAACTTTTAGATGGGGAAAAGATTTGCAAATATGGTTGGTTGAGGGGCGAGACTTTAGAAGTCCGAATACTGCACCTGATGGACCTGAAAAAACCATTTGGGGAAAAGAACAAATGGAGTGGTTTAAACGAACGGTCAAAGAATCTGATGCAACTTTTAAATTACTAATAAGTCCAACACCCATCATTGGTCCAGACAGAAAAACAAAGAAAGACAATCATGCGAATCCAAGTTTCAGGTATGAAGGAGATATCATTAGATCCTTTTTGGCCGAGCAAAAAAACATGTATTCTATTTGTGGGGATCGACATTGGCAATATGTTTCAAAACATAAAAAAACCGGAACAGTTGAATTTTCAAGTGGTCCTGCAAGTGATGCCCATGCTGGGGGATGGAAGCAAGAAGATTTCACTCCCGAGCATTTATATCTCAACGTTATCGGTGGGATGATGACCGTCACCATTGACCCTGATGATGGAGGGAGTATATCCGTTAACCACTATGATGTGAATGGTAAAATAAGAAATGAATTTAAAGCCAAAGCAAAATGAAAATTTTAAAAAATTCTTGCGCTCTGATTGTGTTAATTATTTTTAGCTGTGCACCCCAAGTAGCAACTAAAAATCAACGTCCAAATATCATATATATCCTTGCTGATGATTTGGGTTTTGGGGACTTGTCGTTTTACAACAAAGATTCCAAGATAAAAACACCTAATCTTGATCGATTGGCAGCTTCAGGAATGTCTTTTATGGATATGCACTCCACTTCTTCTGTATGTACCCCAACGCGATACAGTATTCTTACTGGAGAATATGCGTGGAGGACTGGACTTAAAAAAGGGGTGCTTTGGAGTTATGGACCTCCATTGATTGCTCCTAAGAAGAATACGGTCGCTAAAATGCTAAAACAAAAAGATTACAATACCGCTGTTATCGGAAAATGGCATTTGGGGCTTGGTTGGGAGTTGAAAGAACCTTATGAAAGTTCACAAGTGGATAAAAATAGTTTTGGATTAATACGCGATTATGATGAGGAAATAATTGACTTTTCTAAGCAACCCAATTCTGGGCCTTTAGAGACTGGTTTTGATTACAGTTACATCATTCCTGCTTCATTAGACATTCCACCCTATGTATATTTAGAAAACAATAACTACGTAAAACCATTAAATCAATACACCCAAGGAAATAGTTTAGATTCAGACAAAGACCTCGCATTTTGGCGTCCAGGCCCTATGGCAGAAGGATTTGAGTTTTATGATGTACTTCCGACTTTTATCAACAAAGCCAAAAATTATATCGATACACAAAAGGAGGAAGCGCATCCATTTTTCTTGTATTTACCCCTTCCAGCACCACATACCCCTTGGCTTCCTACTGTCGAGTACAATGAGACAGCTGAAGCAGGAATGTATGGTGATTTTGTGACCATGGTTGATGCTCAAATTGGAAAGCTATTGGATCATTTGGAAGAGAAACAATTGACCGAGGAAACCCTTATTATTTTCACAAGCGATAATGGGCCTTACTGGAAGCCAAGGCACATTGATCTTTACCAACACAAAGCTGCAGGGAACTTGAGAGGGATGAAAGGAGACGTTTATGATGGTGGTCATCGAGTTCCTTTTATTGTAAAATGGGAGAATAAAATTAAGGGAGGTCGAAGCAGCTCGAACCCAAATACGCTGGCCAACTTGATGGCTACGCTGGCTGACATTACAGGAGCTGGCTCCAGTGGAATTGACAGTCACAGTATTTATGAGGAATTAATTAATGAGGAGCACATACCGATAGTAAAACCCATCATACATCACTCTTCACGTGGTCACTTTGCGATCAGAAAAGGGGAGTGGAAGTTTATTGAAAAATTAGGGTCTGGTGGGTTTTCGCCTCCAACTTTTGTAACCCCAATGGAGGGCATGCCTTCACATCGACTTTTTAATATGAATGACGATCCTTTGGAAGCAATAGAACTGTCAAAAAAACATCCAGAACTTGTACTGGCAATGCAGTCTCAATTGGACTCAATTGTCAATGCAAATTAATTAAATGATATAAAATGAATTTTTCTAAACATCTATTTATTCAACTTAGTTTTGGATTGGGCCTTATTTTTTGTGGTTTAAATTCCTGTGAATCTCAAAATAAAAAAATAAAAAAATCCCCCAATATTTTATTTGCAATTGCAGATGATCAATCTTATCCTCATGCTGGCGTTTATGGTTTTTCTGAAATCAACACACTTGGATTTGATTATGTTGCCAACAGCGGTGTTTTGTTTCACAATGCATTCGTGGCTGCACCGCAATGTAGTCCTTCTCGCGCAGCGATATTAACCGGAAAAAATATTTGGGAATTAGAAGAAGCAGGAACACATGGCAGCGCTTTTCCGAATAAATTTAAAGTCTTTACCGAAGAATTAGAAAATCATGGATACTTCGTTGGTTTTACAGGAAAACCATGGGGTCCCGGGAATTGGCAAATCAGTGGCAGAAAGCAAAACCCGGTGGGAACAGCTTTTAATAAGCACGTATTGAGTCAAGTCCCTACAAAAGGAATTCGACCCAACAATTATATTGAAAATTTTAAAGATTTCTTTAGTAAGAAAGAGGAGGGCGCCCCTTTTATGTTTTGGTTTGGCGCGCATGAACCCCACCGTGTTTATGAATATGGCACTGGTGTTAAAGCTGGAAAAGACATTGACGCTGTTCGTGTTCCTGCATTTTTACCAGATACTGAAATCGTCAGAAATGATATCTTAGATTACCTCCTTGAAATAGAGCACTTTGACAGTCATCTTTTTCAAATGATTTCTTTTTTAAAGGAGAAAGGAGAGCTGGATAACACCTTCATTGTGGTAACAGCAGATAACGGAATGCCTTTCCCCTATGCCAAAGCCAATCTACAAGAGTTTGGCACGCATGTTCCCTTGGCGATTTCTATGCCCAAGATTGTGATTTCTAAAAAACAAGTTCACGAACCTGTGGGATTAATAGACATTGCTCCAACGATTTTAGAATTGGTCAACCTCTCAGAATCAATTGCAACCACAGGGAAAAGTTTAATGCCCCTGCTGACCCAAGAAGATCATCCAAAACATCGTGAGTTTGTCCTGACAGGCCGTGAAAGGCATACGCACGCAAGGCCAGATAACCTTGGGTATCCTGCAAGGGCGATCCGAACTGAAGATTTTTTATATGTCTATAATTTTGATCCAGATCGTTGGCCTGCCGGTGACCCTGTCCCGAGAAATCCAGAGAATGACAAGAGAAATAGTGTTGCAGGGTTTAAAGGCTTGTATCCGGGCTACCAAGATGTGGACGCTTCTCCATCAAAAACCATTGTCATGGAATTGGAGAATTCCCAAGACAATAATGCTTTATTTGAACTAGCGTTCTCTAAACGACCACAATCTCAGCTCTATGATATAAAGTCAGATCCCTATTGCACGATTGACCTGTCAAATGACGTGAAATTTGAATCAATCAAAATTGAACTACACAACCAATTAATGGAAGCGTTAAAAGCCCAGGGCGATCCAAGAGCCTTTGGAAATCCAATTTTTGATAGTTACCCGAGATATTCTAGCATGCGAAACTTTCCAGGCTTCAATATAAGAGGAACCTACAATGAAATATTTGTAAAGTGATTTTAGAATAAGAATTGTTTTTTCGGTTTAAATAAATAAAATCACAACAAAAAGTATTTGAAATCCTTGTTAGTTTGATGTTGAAGTAAATTCAAAAAAAGAAATCACTAATTTAGTAACATTGATATTACCAGTAAAAAATTTGGAAGAAGCAATGCAAATTGTCGCTGCTAAAAGCGTGAAAACAGAAAAGAATGGATCAATTCAAGTCAATTTTGTTAGAGGCCAAGATGATTTTTATTTTTCTTTTGAAATGAAAAAAGAGGGTTTAATTTATAAAAAATAATCATGTTAAAATCAATGGAGTATTTGACGGTATTTCTTCTTACAGTGCTAATGTTCTCCTGTGATAAAAAGAAGTCAGGAGAAGTTGTTGTTGACGAAAGAGATCAAACTGAATCCGTCATTGAAATCATAAAAATCGACTCTGTATGGTCAGGTCATCCGGTCCGTTTTTCTCTTTATACCCACGATGAAAGTCAATACATTGCCTACTATAATGCCAATAGAAATATGGTTGTGGGGCAAAGAAAGTTAACCGATAAAAACTTTGTTTTACATCAAATGTCTGGGCCCACGAGAGCGTTAGATCAAAAAGATAAAAGTAAAAAAAGATTATCTGCAACCCAGGTAGGGTGGGATTCCCATAATTCGATAACAATGGCTGTCGATAAAGAAGGGTTTATCCACCTCTCTGGGAATATGCATGTGGATTCTTTAACCTATTTTAGGAGTGAATTGTCAGGCGATATCTCCACACTTATGCGACACTTTCCATTGGTAGGTTCAAATGAATTAAGATCAACATATCCTAAATTCATGCTGTCAAAAGAACAGGAATTGATTTTTCATTATCGAGATGGATCAAGCGGTAATGGAAATGAAATCTATAACATTTATGACACTCAAAAAAAGAAATGGTCTAGAATGTTAGATGTCCCTTTGACAGACGGTCAGGGATTAATGAATGCCTATCAGTCACAACCCGAAGTCAGAGCGGATGGTTGGTATCACGTTTATTGGGTCTGGAGAGACACGCCCGACTGCTCAACCAATCATGACTTGTCCTATATGAAAAGTCCTGATTTAAAAAACTGGTATGATGCATTTGACCAACCGATTGTATTGCCGGCGACATTAGATAAAAAATCACTTATTGTTGCTCCGGTTCCTCCAAAAGGGGGGATTATTAATTTGGCAGCAAAATTATGTTTAGATAAAAATAACAAACCAGTCTTCACTTATCATAAATATGATGAAAATGGAAACATTCAACTTTATATTGCAAAAATTGAGGGGGATGAATGGATATCTAAACCTATTACCCAATGGGATTATCGATGGGAATTTTCAGGAAATGGAAGCATCAATGTTGAACTTAGAATCAACAGTTTTGACAGAAGAGAAGATGGAAGGTATGAAATAAGTTACTGGCATAAGAAATATGGAACGGGTACGCTTTTGTTGGATGAGGCATTTGCGCCCATTGGTAAAGTTTTAAAAACCCCTAAACTCTTCACCAACAGCCGATTTAAGAAACAATTGGAAATTGAAGGCTCTTTTCCTGGACTCGTAATCAATAGCGTTCCAGATATTGGTGAAGTGAAAGAAAAAAACATCCGCTATGTTTTAAAATGGGAAACATTGAACAATAATCGAGACAAACCTCGCCCTAAACCATGGCCTTCTCCAAGCCAATTGTATTTATATAAACTAAAAACTAAATAACATTATTAAATCATGAAAACGATAACAATTCAATTTTTAATCATTTCGATTTTATTCTTTAATTTTTCTTTGGCACAAGACATCACGCCATCAAATGTTAAATCCATAATGCAAAAGGTTGCAGATTGGCAAATCGAAAATCACGGTGATGTTAAGTTTAGAGCCCAAAATAAAAGACTTAAAACCACAAGACATCATCCGCTAGACTGGACAAATGGCGCGTTGTATGTAGGAATGGTTAAATGGGCCGCAATGGCAGAAGAGGATAAATATTTTAACTGGCTCAAGGATATTGCAGAAGAACACGACTGGAAGTTACATGCTAGAACATATCATGCAGATGACCATACCGTTGGGCAAATGTATATTGATCTTTATAGGGAATTTAAAGATAAAAAAATGATTCAGCCGACGATCGATCAATTCGATTTTATACTTTATCATCCTTCAAAATCCGTTATGGATTGGAAAACTCCTTTTCATCAGGACCGCTGGAATTGGTGTGACGCTTTGTTTATGTCCCCTCCAGTTTGGGCAAAGCTCTATAAGTTGACGCGTAACCAAGCTTATCTTGATTTTCTGCTTCAAGAATTTAATGCGACTACGGGACATCTCTATGACAAAAAAGAAAGTTTGTACTATCGCGATGGATCTTACCTAGGGAAATTAGACAAGGGGACTAAAATTTTCTGGGCACGAGGAAACGGATGGGTTTTTGCAGGATTGGCAAACGTGCTCAATGAATTAAAACCAGGTACATCAGAATACAACCGCTTTTTGAAAATATACAAGCAAATGGCTAAAAAACTTTTAAAGTTGCAAACTACAGCAGGTCATTGGTCAATGAGTCTTTTGGGTCAGGAATATTACCCTACTCCTGAAACCAGTGGATCTTCCTTTTTTATTTTTGGATTGGCATGGGGAATTAACAATGGCATTCTTGATAAAGCAACTTATGGATTAGCCGTTGAAAAAGGATGGAATGCAATGGTCAGTCACGTAACCGAAGACGGAATGTTAGGTTATGTTCAGCCGATAGGAGCGGAACCTGGTCAAGCATGGCCTGACAAAACTGAGGTTTATGGAACGGGTGCTTTTCTAAGTGCGGGTTCGGAAGTATACAAACTTTATGGCGGTCTATAACTCTTAGGTTTACTAACGACCCTTTTCCGCCTTCGGGCGGTTTTTTTTTAATTTAAACTATTTGAAGCAATAATGATCTAATTTGTAGATCCTATATAAATTCAATTATGATGATAAAATATTCAATGAAAAATTTATTAATGATGTCCCCCTTGCTGTTTCTGCTTTCTTGCTCGATATCAAAACAGGAATCAGGTCCCTTTTTCGGGAACGGAATGAAAAATGGATGGGCAGATCAAAATTCGATTAGCATTTGGACCCGACTAACAAAAAACAAAGAGGCAAATTTTAAGGGGATCCCTTTTATCGAAATTCCTAGAAAAAAAATGCTTAAGCTCGCCAAAAATCCTAATATTGATTCTATCTACAACACACAAATTCCGCCAGGTAAAAATATTAAAGACATGGAAGGCTATTGTCCTGGTGCTTCAGGGCAAGTACAACTCGTTTATCATCCCATAAATGATTCGATTAATCTAATTAAAACAGCATGGCGAGAAGTTGATGAGAAAATGGATTATACCCATCAGTGGCAGCTGAAAGAACTGAAGGCTGGACAAACCTACGTTACAAAAATTTACTCAAGAGGGTTGGGGCAGACTAAAATATCAGACAGTCTCTTTGGAAAATTCGCTACTCCTCCGGCTCGGGATGCCGTTTCGGAAATTAAATTTTGTATTGTTTCCTGCCATGACTATAACAGAAGAGATGACTTGAAAAATGGCCATAAAATCTATCCAAGCATGACGAAGTTAAATCCTGATTTTTATGTTCATACTGGAGATATAGAATACATGGACAAGCCCACCCCTTATGCTTTAACAGAGGAGTTGGCTCGTTTTAAATGGAATCGGATTTTTTCTTTGCCTTTTCAACGAACTTTCTACAACAATCACACCTCTTATTTCATGAAAGATGATCATGACGTGGGCTTTGATGATAGCTATCCGGGGAAGAATTACGGTAGGATAAATTTTGAAAGAGGGCTTGAGATTTTTGATAAAGAACAATTCCCTACTGCAGAGAAAACTTATAAGACCGTTCGCTGGGGAAAAGATTTTCAAATATGGATTGTAGAAGGAAGGAATTATAGAAGTAAAAATATAATTCCTGATGGTGCGGAAAAAACCATTTGGGGAAAAGAACAGAAAGATTGGTTTTATGAAACTGTAAATGCTTCGGATGCTACCTTTAAGTTGCTGATCACATCCTCTCCGATTCTGGGTCCAGATCGATTAAAGAAAAACGACAATTTAAGTAATAAGAATTATACTTATGAGCGAGAAGAGATTTTGAGTTTTATTAAAAAACAAAATAATTTTTTTATCGCCAATGGAGATCGTCATTGGCAATATGTCACTCATATTGAAGGAACTAATCTTTGGGAGTTTGGAACGGGTGCAGGGTCAGATGCTCATGCTGGAGGTTGGTCTCAAAAAGATTATCGACCTGAACATAAGTTTTTAAGAGTTAAGGGGGGGTTCTTGAGTGGGATTGTCAAACAAGTCGATGGTGTTCCCGCTGTCCAGTTCATTCATCATGATGTTGAGGGTAAGGTTGTAAACAGAATGTCGTTTAAAGTTAAATGAGAAGGAAAATTTTAGATTCTTTCTTAATGCTTTGTCCTCAGTTTTTTATGGCAGCAATTGATTCAAAAACCTAATAAGAATACTGTTTATAGAGTTTTGAAGGAATTCACACCTAAACTAAATTTATTACTCACTAAAAAACCAATCGAAATACACATATAACTTCAATTTAAACCATATCCCCCTTTTATTTATTTATTTATTACAATTTATATAATATTTTTATGTAGTTTTGGTTTTTGTGTGCGAACACATCGTTATTAAATGTCCAAGAACTATTGATTTTAATTGGAGCTTTATTTTTTTGTGTGCGTTCACATTGATATTTAACTAATTGTAAAATTAAACTAAACTGTATGATTAATTTAAAAAGGGGAACTATTGACCCCCGAAAATTGAAAACAAGGGCGATGTCTTTTTTTCAAAAAGGATTTTTTATGATACTCTTGTTGGTTTGGGGCGTTGTATCAGCCCAACAAAACATCACGGGGACTATTACTGACGAAGCAGGAGTTCCACTTCCTGGCGTAAACGTCGTAATTAAAGGAACCAATGATGGAGTTTCTTCAGACTTTGATGGAAACTATACGATCAAAGCAGAAGCAGATGACGTGATCGTTTTTTCGTTCATAGGTTTTGTCAATCAAGAAGTTCCTGTTGGGAACAGCTCTGACATCAGTGTCTTATTGGTAGCTTCTTTTGATGAACTTGATGAAGTTATCGTTACCACAGGTTATGGTCAAAGTAGAAAACGAGATTTAACTGGTGCAATTTCCCAAATCAGAACTGAAACAATTACCAGAGCAAATCCGCTGCAAGCAGCTGCTTCATTACAAGGACAAGTTGCTGGGGTTAATATTACAAAAACAAAAGGACGTCCTGGAGATGGTTTTGAAATCAACATTCGTGGACTCAATAACTTTGATGCAGAAAAGACTTCACCCTTAGTTGTAGTTGACGGTATTATGGGCGCTGACCTTAACTCAATTAATCCAAGTGATATTCAGTCTATTGATGTGCTAAAGGATGCTTCGTCAACTGCAGTATATGGTGCGAGAGGAGCAAATGGAGTGATTATTGTCACTACTAAAAAGGGATCTACTGGGAAAGCAAATGTTACTTATAATGGGTATTACGGAATTAGAACTAAAGCTCACATGCCAGAATTCATGAATTCCCAACAGTATTATGACTTGTATTCTCAAGATAATTTTAATGAGGGTTTTACTGCTCAGGAAATGTATAATATAAACAATGGAATTTCAACTAGTTGGGTAGACTTAGTTACTAGGGATGATGCTGCACAGCAAAATCATACTGTTGCTGTTTCTGGTGGATCTGAGAAAACATCATATAATTTTTCAGCTGGTTATTTAGAGGAACAGGGGCTTACTATGCATACTGATTTTGAAAGATTAAGTTTAAACGCAGGTATTGAGAGCCAGATCTCTGAAAATGTTAAGGTTGGTTTTACTACTTATATTACTCAGACTGACAGGAATTGGGGCTCAACTGAAGCGTTAAGATCTGCTTACAGGGCAAGGCCTACAGGAACACCATTTTTTGATGATATTGTTGAACCCAATAAAAGAGATACTAACTACGGCCCTGTTGGAAATCTGGCTTTCTACATGGGTATAGATGACTCTCAAGTAATTAATCCACTTATTGAGATTGACCCGTTAAATTTTCAAAGAGGACGCAAAGGGAATTCACTTTTAGCCAATGCCTTTGCTGAAATTAAATTAGCTGACGGTTTGAAGTTTAAAACTTCTTACTCTGCCTATGAAACAACAGCAAGAGAAGGTGACTACAGAGGAACTTATACCAAATCACAAAAAGGATCAAGAAATCCAAAGGTTAATACGTGGAATGAAAAAACTTCTAATTATACTTTAGACAACACTTTAAATTATAATAAAACTTTTGGAAAACACAGAATCGATGCAACTGCACTTTTCAGTATTTTTGAACAGTACGATGAATATATGCAAATATCGGTTGAAGATTTAGCTTACCGCTCATTATGGCACAATACAGGCACTGGAGCAACTATCAAAGCTTATAATTCTGATTTAATCGAAAGTTCTTTAGCGTCCTATATGGGAAGAGTTAACTACACATTTAATGATAAATATTTGTTGACAGTAACTGGAAGATATGACGGTGCTTCTCAGTTAGCTACAGATAATAAATGGGCGTTTTTCCCCTCAGCTGCTTTGGGTTGGAGACTCTCAGAAGAAAGCTTTATTTCAGATTTAAATGTTTTTTCTAACTTAAAGTTAAGAGTAAGTTATGGTGAAGTTGGAAATAATGCAAGTATTAATCCTTACGCTACTCAATCTAATATTTATCAAACAGTTTATGACTTTGATGGATCTTCAGCTAATGGTTATTCCATTGATGCACTTTCTAATCAAGGATTGGTTTGGGAGCGAAGTAAAGAAACGAACTTTGGTCTAGATTTTTCCCTAAAAAACATTGGTATTACAGGTTCTGTTGAAGTATACAAAAGAAACACTGAAGATCTAATTCTAGACGACAGACTTCCAACGTCAACTGGTTTTACTAGTGCAGTTGATAATGTTGGAGAGATTGAGAATAGTGGTGTTGAGATAACATTAAATTCAATAAATATAAACAAGGGTGACTTTAAGTGGTCTTCTAATTTAACTTATACAGCAAATAAGGATAAAGTTGTTAAGCTAGCTGGGGGTATAACCGAGGATAAGGGGAACAAACGTTTTGTTGGAGAATCCGTAAGAGCTCTTTATTCATATAAGTTTGAGGGTATTTGGCAAACCGATGAGGCTACTGAAGCTGCGGTATACGGACAAATCCCTGGACAAGTCAAAGTTGCAGATATTAATGGTGATGATAAGATAAATTCTGATGACAGAACTATTGTAGGTAAGGGAACTCCCGACTGGACCGCTGGTTTAAGAAATCAAATTTCATACAAGAATTGGGATATGTCCTTTTTTATGTACACAAGGCAGGGATTGATGTATTCTAATGCTTATCTAAATGCTACTTTTGGAGATATTAGTTCTGATCGTTACAACCGCTCTTCTGAACTGGATTATTGGACCCCGACAAACCCATCTAATACCTATTTCGCCCCAACAACGGGACCTGGTCTTAACGGTAAGAATGAATCAAAGGGAGGTCAGTCTCGTGTTGCCTTAAGTTACCAAATGGCTGATTTTGTTAGAATAAGTGATATTACATTTGGATATAGTTTACCACAAAATATCCTTGATGAATTAGGAGTCTCAAGACTAAGATTTTACGGACAGCTTCAGAATCCATTTGTGTTTTCTGACTTCCTTTCATTTGATCCAGAATACAACTCTGGTGGTAATGATGATGATCTTCCAGCAATGACTGTATTGTTTGGATTAAACCTAAACTTTTAATCAAAGAAGATAAAAATTATGAAAAGTTTAAAAGAAATAAATATACAGATGAAAAAAATTAATCAAATTTTAATTGTACTTTCCTTAGTGTTCTTTTTTAGTTGTGACACTGAAGATATATTAACCGAATCAGCAATTTCAAATCAAACAGCAGACTCTTTTTTCTCAACACCAGCCGGTTTTGAGGATTTAAGTAAGTCGATATATCCTCTTTTGAGAAATATTGTTGAGCAAAGGCATTTGGTTCTTAATGGAACTGATATTTTTGCGGGGTCTTCTGGCTGGGATAATGTAGATAATGTTTTAGTGAACAACAGAATTGATACTTACGGATCTGAATTAACAGATGGAACTGGTGAAGTTTCTGACTTATGGGTTCTACTATATAAACAGATCAATCGATCAAATATCTTAATTGATAGAGCCGAAAATGTAGTTGGTGGAGATGCTACTCTGATAGCAACACGAGTTGCTGAAGCAAAGTTTATGAGATCATTATGTCTTTTTTATGCTGTACAACAATGGGGAGATATACCTATGCCCCTGAAGGCAACAACTTCAGCTAACAAGGAAGTTACAAGAGTTGCTTCATCTGAGATTTATGCTCAGTTGATAACTGATTTAACTGCTGCAGAGACTGCATTACCTCCTACTGCATCAGATTACGGGAGAGCGACCAAAAGCGCAGCTCAGCATTTACTTGCTAGAGTTTACTTAACAAGAGGGTGGAACTTTGATGGTAAATTAGGCGGAACTGCTGCTGATTTTACTCAAGCTTTGTCTTACGCGGACAAAGTAATTGCTTCACATTCACTAGTTACCAACTATAGTGATCTATGGCCTAAACGCTCTGAAGATCCAACAAATCAAACTTTTGGTCCCGGAGATCAAAATGCAAGAAACAGCGAAGTTGTATTTGCAGCTCAATATTCTGATCAAGCGATAACTAATTCTGTACAACAAGATATTGTTGCAGTGCCACCTAACCGAGATGGTGGTAATGATCTTCCTCATATCTTCGGAGGTGGTGTAGATGATGTTCCTGGTTCTCCGGGAAGAACTTCTGATTACAACAGAATTTTAGGAGTTCATAACGCGACTCCAGCAACCTATAGACTTTTTGACCCACAAAATGACACACGTTATCACCATAACTTTGTTGAAAAGGTTTATGCTGTTGTTGATAATCCTGGATTTGTACCTGCACCAGGAGTGACTCCAATTGATATAAAATCTGGTGATGTTGTTCTTGAGTTTAGAGATTGGAATTTACCTGTAACATCAGCAGCTGATAGAGGTAAAGATATTGTTGGAGGAACAAAAGATTACGCAGTGATTAATCATGATCAATACGGTGTTATTGATGAATCAAATTATCATGGCCAAGACAAATCACCGATGATGTGGAAATTCTGGGAACCTGGAATTGCATATGGAAATGGATTCGGTCAATTTGACGTTATCGTTATGCGCTCAGCCGAAGCTTACTTAATTGCTGCAGAAGCAATTGTAAAAGGCGCTTCAGGTGGATCTTTAGGAAGTGCACAAAATTATTACAACACTATTGTCGACAGAGCTGTAGGGGGTGCTTCTGTATCCGCTGACCAAGCTGCTGACCCAGCAGGGACAAGTCTTGCAACCGCTTCCTATAGAGCTACTGGTGCTCCTACTATCGATATGATCTTGGACGAAAGAGCAAGAGAGTTCATGGGAGAAGGATTGAGATGGTATGACCTTAAAAGAACTGAAAAGTTAATCGAGCGAGCAAAAGCCATGAATCCATGGGTTAAGGAAATTCAAACTTATCACCTTTTAAGACCTATTCCGCTCTCTGAGAGTGATCTATCAACAAACGATGTTGTACAGAATACTGGGTATTAATGTATAAATAGTTAATTATGGAGTTTTTAAATAAAAATGTTTTAAAAACTTCACTGTTAATCTTATTGACAAGCCTCCCGTTTTTGAGCCTAGCTCAACAATGGGAGTCCTTGTTTAACGGGATTAATTTTGAAGGATGGAACCAGAAGAATGGCAGTGCTAATTATGAGGTAATCGATAGCGCAGTAGTAGGTTCGCCAGTAATGAATACGCCAAACTCTTTTATGTGTACCAACAAACTTTACTCCGACTTTATTTTTGAGTTAGAAGTAAAGTTAGATGGAGGACTCAACTCAGGCATACAGTTTAGATCAAATTCTCTTCCCGAATACAAGAATGGAAGAGTACACGGCTACCAATGCGAATTGGATCCTAGTGATAGAAAATGGACAGCAGGAGTATATGATGAGTCGAGAAGAGGATGGATCTACAAACTTGAAGATGATCCTTTGGCACAAAGCGCGTTTAAAGTAGGGGAGTGGAATAAAATCCGTATCGAAGCGATAGGGGCTTCAATTCGCACATGGGTGAATGGCACAATGTGCACCAACCTGGAGGATGGTCTCACAGCAGAAGGTTTTTTTGGTCTCCAAGTCCACAGCATAAAGAAGAAATCTCAATTAGGAAATAAAGTAAGATGGAGGAATATCCGAATACTTGAAAAAGATTTAGAAAGATACAGGTGGCCTGTTGCGGCACATGCTCAAGAAGTCGTTGTGATTCCTAATGTCCAATAGGTTGTAAGTGAAATTTAACCATTCAAATTTTTAAAAGCAGAATTTACTCTGGTTTCTTAGTTCTGAAATAAGTTATTGTTCATTAAAATACCTTCGTTTATCAAATTGACTAAACGCAACATTTTCTTTGGTGATAATTTCTAGGGGTGTTGCCATTTCTTGACTAGGCTTTTCTTTATAAATAAGGTAATTAGACATGCTGATGACAGATTTGTAGCCTTGGTTAAAAGATTTTTGAGAAATCAAGAAAGTAATTCTCCCCTCCTTTACACTTTCAACATTTTGAGGAGTCGTATCGAATCCAATAAGTCTTAATCGATCAAGATATTCATCTTCGATTAGAGAAGTGACATTAGAAATTCTACTTGAAGGAACCAAAAGCCCTTTAATGGCCTTGTTTTCTTTTAAATATGCATTGATTTTAAATTTGGTTTTTTCCAAATCGATTAAATTATCAAACTCAAGCTGATGTATGTTTCGTTTTGCTTTTTTCTTCTCGAAGTAGTCTTTAAATCCAACAACTCTTTGACTAATTGCCCGATAGTTTTCTAGGTTTTTTCGGGTTTGGACAATCAAAAGTTCATCATTTGCATCAGTACACAATTCTAATAACTGTGCGGACAATGCTCCAGCAGCGAAGGATTTTTGTCCAATATAACTGATGTTGTTAAACCCTTCAATATTAACATTGAAAAACAGGAAAGGAATTTCTCTCTCGTTGAGTTCTGCTACAATTTCATGGGTTTCCTTGATGAATATAGGAACCAGAACAACGGCATCAGGACTCGTCTTAATTAATCTTTCAAAAGCTTCTTTGTAGCTCTTGGGGTCAAACTGATCAAAAATGAATGTACTTGTTTCAACGCCATAAGCGCTAACTTCTTGTTTGGCTTTTTGGATTCCAGAATAGGGAGATTTCCAAAATAAATTATCATCATCAAAAGCCGGAATCAACATGGCCAAATTATGATGTTTTTTCATCGCTAGGGAACTTGCGATTAAATTGATTTTAAAGTTTTTCTGTTTAAGGATTTTTTTGATTCTCTCCTCTGTTTTAGGAGAAACACCACCGCGTTTGTGAAGCACTCTGTCAACGGTTCCAGTTGAAACGTTGGCCTCGCGTGCAATATCTTTTATTGTTGTCAATACTTAAATATTAATATCAATTTCTTATAAAAAGGAAATTTAAATGTTTTTGATATTTAATACTGTAAATATATGCATAATTAACAAATTTTTAGATATATTTTTTACTGCCTTTTTCGTTTTTTTACTTTAATTTGAAACTATTAATTATATATTTGCACACGAATCAGTGTACGCACACGAAAAACTTAAATATTCAATGAATAGGGCAACAAGACCATGTTCCATTTTCTCCAATATGATCTTTCTTCAGTTGTCGTTTATCCTATTTTTATTGCATGAGACCAAGGAGGAGTTTTTAGAAGGAATACATCTTAGCTTGAACCACAAAATACATCCCCCAAAATGAAAAGGAAAGAATTTATTTTAAGTTCAGGAGGTGTCCTCATAGGATCAATCGCCAATGCTAATTTGTTGTGGTCGCAACCAAAAAATAATCACCTAAATTCTATGATTAATATTGGTGTGATCGGCACGGGAGGCAGAGGAAAAGGGATCATAAAACTGTTAAACAAAATTTCAGGTTTTAATGTTATTGCTTGTTGTGATGTTATCCCTTTCAGATTAAAAGAAGGATTTTCATTATTGAAAGATAAGAATGCAAAATCCTACACAGACTATAAACAATTATTAGACAATAGAGACATTGATGCAGTGTTAATAAGCACACCCTTAAGCACCCATTCGAAAATTGCTTTTGATGCCCTAGACGCTGATAAGCATGTCTATTGTGAAAAGACTCTAGCAAAAGGGGTTTCTGATACGGTGCGTCTTGTAACTAAATGCGCAAAAACAAAAAAAATATTTCAAACGGGTCATCAATACCACAGTTCTCGAATGTATTCAGCGCTGGTTAATTTAATTGAAGATGGAAAAGTTGGTAAAATCACTTCCATTGAAAGTCAATGGAACCGAAATGGTGATTGGCGAAAACCAGTTCCCGATCAAAAACTGGAGCGTCAAATTAATTGGAGAATGTACCGTGAGTATTCCTACGGATTATTAGCCGAATTGAGCTCTCATCAAATTGATTTTGCCAATTGGATTTTAAAAGGAACACCCAAAAAAGCCATCGGATTCGGAGGGATAGATTACTGGAAAGATGGTCGTGAAACTTATGATAACATAAAAGTTGTTTATGAATATGACAAAGGGGTTAAGGCTTCCTATACTTGCTTGACCTCAAATGCGATGGAAGGCTACAGGATTATGGTGATGGGAGACAAAGGAACTTTGACCATTTACCAAGACCAAGCTTGGTTTTATCCAGAAGGAAAATACAACGCCTCTTATGGAGAAGTAGATGGAGTTTCTGGCGCAACTGTTGGCTGGACAAAAGGGAAAGGAGTCAGATTGGATTTAAAACATTCAGATCCAACAGCACAAGCCCTTACTGATTTTAAAGATTCCATTTTAAACAATACGAATCCCTTATCTGGTATTATAACAGGCGCCAAAGCTGCTTATGCCGTAGAAATGGGCATTCAGGCGATGGATACCAACAAAGTAACTTACTGGGATAATATTAATTTTAAATTATAATGAAACAAAAATTTGATCTTTCAAACAAGGTTGCCGTAATCACCGGAGGAGGTGGAGCTCTAGGAAGCTGTATTGCTCAAAGCCTTTCACAATCGGGAGTTAAAATTGCAATTCTTGACCTTACCGACACTGCAGTTCAAAGAACAGTAAAATTGATTACTGCTGCTGGAGGAGAAGCGATTGGCTTTGAGTCTAATGTACTTTCAAAAAGTTCAATTCAAGCAGTTTGTGACCAGATAGTCTCCAAATGGGGACGTGTCGATATATTACTAAATGCTGCTGGGGGTAATATGCCGGGAGCAACCATTGGGGTTGATCAAACCATTTTTGATTTATCCATGGAAGATTTCGATAAGGTTACCAAATTGAACCTTAATGGATCTGTGATCCCATCGTTGGTTTTTGGCAAAGTAATGGCAGAGCAGAAAGAAGGTGCCATCATCAACTATTCCTCAATGAGTGTAGATCGAGTAATCACTCGGGTTGTTGGATATTCCGCTTCAAAAGCAGGAATTGAAAATTTCACCCGTTGGATGGCTGTTGAAATGGCATTGAAATTTGGTTCAGGCATTAGGGTGAATGCGATTGCTCCTGGATTTTTTGTAGGAAATCAGAACCGTGCTTTATTGCTTAACGAAGACGGATCTTATACGGATCGCGGAGAAACAATCATAAGAAATACACCAATGAAACGATTTGGTGAAGCAGAAGAACTTAATGGTGCCATTCACTTTTTATGTAGTGATGCCGCCAAATTTATAACAGGAGTAGTCCTTCCGATTGATGGAGGATTCAGCGCTTTTAGTGGTGTTTAATAAAAGTAAAATATGAAAATGACACAAACATGGCGGTGGTATGGTCCTAATGATCCAGTGAGTCTTTCTGACGTAAGACAAGCCGGTGCAACGGGAATCGTCAACGCCTTACATCATGTTCCGAATGGAGATGTTTGGACAAAATCTGAAATTCAGTCTAGAAAGGATACAATTGAAAAAGCAGGTCTCACATGGGACGTTGTTGAGTCACTTCCAGTTCATGAGAAAATTAAAACCAGAACAGAAGATTTTAAAGCTTTAATAGAAAACTATAAAATCAGCATGCACAATTTAGCGGCATGTGGTGTTTATGTCATCTGTTACAATTTTATGCCAATTTTGGATTGGACAAGAACCCGACTGGATATGGTAATGGAAGATGGTTCTCTGGCTTTGGAGTTCAACGCATCTGAATTGCGTGTTTTTGATTTGTGTATTTTAAAAAGAAACAATGCAGCTGATGATTATACCTCTGAAGAGATTAAAGCGGCAAAGCTTCAGTTCCAGAACATGTCTGACGAAGATATAAAAAGGGTTTCAGATAATATGTTAAAGGGATTACCAGGTTCGGAAGAAGGTTATTCAATAGAAGAGTTTACTGAAATGTTGAACACTTACGCTGGCATTGACGCAGACAAATTAAGAAGTCATCTGGTTCAGTTTTTAGCCGAAATCATTCCTGTTGCTGAAGAATTGGGGATCAGAATGTGTATTCACCCTGACGATCCACCATTTTCGCTTTTAGGACTTCCAAGAGTTGTAAGTACCATGGAAGATTATCAATACATTTTTGATCAAGTCACTCCGCTCTCTAATGGAATTACCTTTTGCACCGGTTCCTTGGGTGTGAGAGCAGACAATGATTTACCCGCAATATTTAGTGCCTTTGCCGATAGGGTTCATTTTTTACACTTAAGGAGTACCAAACGAGATGCGCAAGGAAACTTTCACGAAGCCGACCACCTAACTGGAGATGTCGACATGTTTGAAATTATCAAAAGAGTGTTGATAGAGCAAAAGAGAAGAGTGGATCAGAAACGTCAGGATGCCTCAATCCCCATGCGACCCGATCATGGACATCAAATGCTTGATGATTTGGTTAAACCAAAAATAAATCCAGGTTATTCAGCCATTGGAAGACTCAGGGGGCTTGCCGAATTAAGAGGTTTGGAATGGGGAATTAATAGAATGATTTAATTATGGAGTTTAGCAATACAAAAGGTTTTATTCAGCTTGACTTCTTACTTCAAAGTAAGACCGCTGAGCAATTGTATTTTCAATATGCTGAGGCCATGCCCGTCATTGACTATCACAATCATTTATCTCCAGAAATAATTGCAAAGAACCAAGCTTTTAGAGACATTAACGCAGTATGGTTAGATGGAGATCATTACAAGTGGAGGGCCATGCGAACTCTTGGGATAGAAGAGAAGTTTATTACCGGAAATGCTTCAAGTAAGGAGAAATTTGATCAGTGGGCAAAAACAGTTCCTTATACAGTGGGGAATCCACTGTTTCACTGGACGCATCTTGAATTAAAAAGATACTTTAACATCAGCGATCTCCTTCAGCCTTCGTCATCGGATGCTATTTTTGAAGAGACAAATCATCAGCTAAAAAGCTTGCTTCCGAATCAAATGTTGAAAAACATGAAGGTTGAAATGCTTTGTACAACTGATGATCCAATCGATGATTTAAAACACCATCAGCAAATTAAAAAAAACAACTTTGGACCCAAAGTGCTCCCTGGATTTAGACCAGATAAAATATTTGGAATTAATACAGAAGATTACTTGGATTACCTCAATGCACTTGCAGATTCATCAGGGGTCAACATCAATAGTTTGCAAACGCTTTTGGACGCTTTAAAATCAAGGATAACTTATTTTCATGAAAACGGCTGTAGGATTTCAGATCATGGACTAGAATACACCTATGCTTCAGATTATTCACTCAAAGCGGTTGATGCTTCTCTAAAAAAGCGAATTTCAGGGGAAAAAATAAGTGAAGAAGATGCTTTGGCTTTTAACTCCTGCGTTTTATTTGAATTGTTTGTCATGTATCATGAAAATGGATGGACACAACAATTGCATCTTGGTGCCCTTCGTGGAAATAATCAAAAGTTAAACGAGCAGTTAGGAGCCGATGTTGGTTGTGATTCAATAGGAGATTTTGCGCAAGCCAAAAACTTGTCGAAACTTCTCGGGAAACTCAATTCTAGTGATAAACTGACGCAAACAATTATTTATAACTTAAACCCAGCAATGAACGAAGTTTTTGCTTCAATGCCTGGGAACTTTAATAGTAGTAAAGTAGAGATTCAATGGGGGACGGCTTGGTGGTTTTTAGATCAAAAAGATGGCATGGAAACCCAAATGAAAGCCTTGTCAAACATGGGACTTTTGTCTCGTTTTATCGGAATGTTGACTGATAGTCGCAGCTTCATGTCTTTTCCGCGACATGAATATTTTCGGAGATTGCTTTGTAACATGATTGCTGAGGATATCGGTCAAGGGTTGTTGCCAAATGACTTGCCTTTCTTCGGGAAAATGATTCAAGATATTTGTTATAATAATTTGAATAACTTTTTAAAAATAAAAAACTAATGATGAAGCAAGGCCTGGCACTTTTATTGGGGTTTATTCTTTTGTTTAATTCCTGTGAGCAACTGAGCACCACCAAAATCATCCGTCTTGGACATGGGCTAAACACCAGCCACTCTGTTCACAAAGCAATGGTTTATATGGGAGAACAGTTGGAAGTTAAATCCAAAGGAAAATTAAAACTTCAAATATATCCGAGTCAACAATTAGGAACAGAACGTCAATGCCTAGAACTCCTTCAAATCGGTAGCTTGGACATGACCAAAGTATCGGTTGGGGTTTTGGAAAATTTTTCACCAAGTATGAAAGTGTTTGGATTGCCTTACCTGTTTAGAAACCGGGAGCATTCCTTTAAAGTATTGGACGGACCGATTGGAAAAGAATTACTTGCGGGAGCAGAAAAATATTGGTTAAAAGGATTGGCCTATTATGACGCTGGCAGTAGAAGTTTTTATACCATTAATACTCCCGTTGAACAACCAAGCGACTTGGAAGGGTTGAAAATCAGAGTAATGGAGAGTCAGACAGCCATCGATATGGTTAAGTCTTTCGGTGGTTCACCTACTCCAATTTCTTATGGAGAGCTTTACACTTCATTACAACAAGGAGTTGTTGATGGTGCCGAAAATAATCCACCAAGTTTTTATTTGTCGAGACATTATGAAGTTTGCAAAAACTATATTCTAGATGAACATACGGTTTTGCCAGATGTGGTCTTGATGAGCACGCACCTTTGGAATTCACTCAATGAAGAAGAGCAAAAATGGATTCAGGAAGCGATGGACTTATCAGTCATTGAACAACGCAAACTCTGGATGCAATCTGAAAAAGAATCTCTCGATGCCGTAAGGGCGGCAGGAGTAATTGTCAGTTATCCAGACAAAACTAAATTTTCTGAAATGTCTAAATCTGTTATTGAAGCATATGAAGAAGATCCTTACTTAAAAGCTTTTATAGTTAAAATTAAAAATACTTTTTAAAATGAAATTAAGAGAAAAAATTGATTCATTTTTGGAGAAAGCACTTATTTTGATAATGTCCTTGATGGTTGTCAACGTATTATGGCAAGTCTTTTCCAGATACCTGCTGACCAATCCCAGCTCTTTCACCGATGAGTTGGCGCGCTACCTCATGATATGGGTAGGGGTTTTGGGTGCTGCCTATGTTTCCGGAAAGAGAAACCATGTTGCCATCACCTATTTTGCTGAGAAACTAAATGAGGCTCGGAAAAGAAAACTTCAAATAATTATCGACCTCCTTATTTTGACTTTTTCTTTTTTTGGCTTTATACTGGGGGGATTTCGTTTGGTTTATATCACCTCTATTTTGGAGCAATATTCTCCCTCATTACATATCCCACTTGCTGTGGTGTATTTAGTGATTCCCTTGAGTGGATTACTTATTATTTATTATAAAATTTCGGACTTAATACAGCTGCGCAATGATTGAATTTTTACCAGTAATCGTTTTGATTTTAAGCTTTTTAGTACTCCTAACGATAGGCGTGCCCGTCGCTTGGTGTATTGCCATATCCTCATTATTGACGCTCACTGTAGCCATGCCTTTAGTTGCGGCAACGACAACAGTTTCCCAACGTATAGCAACAGGTTTGGATAGTTTTGCCTTATTGGCAATACCTTTTTTCATCCTGTCGGGACAAATAATGAGCAAAGGAGGCATTGCCAACAGACTAATTTCCTTTGCAAAAACCTTAGTTGGATTTTTACCCGGAGGTTTGGCATTGATTAATATAGTATCAGCCATGCTGATGGGAGCCATAGCAGGATCTGCGATGGCATCCGCCTCAGCAATGGGAAGTATTCTTGGGCCAGAAATGGAAAAAGAAGGCTATTCTAAAGAGTTTGGAGCCGCTGTAAATATTGCTTCTTCCACTACAGGTTTAATTATTCCCCCCAGCAATACATTGATTGTATATTCCCTAGCAAGTGGTGGTGTTTCCATTGCAGCCTTGTTTTTGGCAGGTTATATACCAGGGATTTTAACAGGTCTTCTGATGATGGTTGTCGCAATGATATGGGCGAAAAAGAAAAAATATAAAGTAGGGAAGCGTTCCAGTTTAAAAGAGGTTTTTATTAAGTTTATTGATGCTTTTCCAAGTTTACTCTTACTTTTTATTGTAATTGGTGGAATTATTGGCGGATTTTTCACCGCTACTGAAGCCTCGGCGATTGCAGTACTATATACCTTTATTTTGTCATTTTATTACAAGGAACTCTCCTTTAAATCAATGCCTAAAGTTATTTTAGAATCCGTTGAAACCACAGCCATAGTGATGCTGCTCATTGGGGCATCGATGTGTATGTCATGGGTTTTATCTTATGAAAATATCCCACAAGACATCAGTGAGTTTCTTCTTTCAATAAGTGATAACAAGTACGTCATACTCTTAATTATCAACCTAATACTTTTGTTTGTAGGGATATTCATGGACATGACACCAGCCGTTTTGATTTTTACTCCAATTTTTCTACCTGTAGTTACTGCGCTGGGAATGGACGCAACTCATTTTGGAATTGTTTTGGTATTGAATTTATGCATTGGACTTTGTACACCCCCAGTGGGTTCAGTACTTTTTGTTGGTGTAGGAATTGCGAAAACTACAATTGCCAAGGTGATTCCTCCATTAATTCCACTATTTTTGGTGATGATACTATCGTTGTTATTAGTAACTTATATCCCGCAACTTAGTCTTTGGTTGCCGAACTTCTTTGGTGTCTAACTATTAATTAATATATAAAAAAATGAATCGAATTATGTCTAAAAAGTATTATTTGAGGTTAATTGTAATTCTTGTTTATACAACTTTGATCTCTTGTACATCTGAGGTTTATGACGTTGAAGTAAGCAATACGATGGCTGTTGAAAGGGAAAATGAATCTGTGGAACTGTTGGTAAATAAACTTCCAGAATTGATTGCTTCAAACGTTGAAAAATATGGGATTTATGATAAGTCAACAAAACAGTTTTTAACAAGTCAAGTTATTGATAACGATATGGATGGAAGTCCTGATGTAATTATTTTTCAACCTCAGCTTGCTCCTAATTCATCAAAGCGTTTTCAACTAATCATACAGGATAAAGGCACGGATGAAATCGCGTATTGTTATTCTAGAATTGTTCCAGAAAGAATCGATGACTATACTTGGGAAAACAACAGAATAGCTTTTAGAACCTATGGACCAGAAGCGCAGCGCTTGGTTGAAGAAGGCGAAGAAGGTGGGCTTATTTCCAGTGGTATTGACTGTTGGTTAAAAAAAGTGGAATACCCAATTATTGACAAATGGTATAAGGAAAGCTTTAACGGAATCAGCTATCATGAGGACCATGGAGAAGGTTTAGATGACTATCATGTGGGGACCAGTCGAGGTTCGGGTGGTTTGGCCATTAAAAATGGAGATCAATATTTTATGTCAAAAAACTTTTCTTCTTTTAAAACCATAGCAACGGGGCCTTTAAGAACAGTTTTTTTGTTAAATTATGATGATTGGGAGGGGCCAGAAGGACCAGTGAAAGAACAAAAAATGATCAGCCTAGATTATGGAAGTAACCTCTCAAGAATAGCAGTTTCATTGGAAGGAACTAATAATATTTCAGCTGGAATTTCTCTTCATGACAACGATGGAATCATTGAATCTGCTGAAAATAATTCTTGGATCAATTACAAACAACCTCACGAGGGGACTGTATTGACCAATGCACTCGTTACTCAAACCAAGTATGCTATAGGGAATCATACAAGCATAACGGGTAAACCAGATGCAGACCATGTTTTTATTGACCTTAAAGTGATTGACGGACAAACAATCTACTATTCAGGTTTTCATTGGTCTGAAAGCAAACAATTTAAAGATAATATGGAATGGAAATCCTACTTGGAGGACTTTACCAATAAACTAGACAATCCAATACAAATTAAATATTAATAAATTTAGTTAATGAAAAAAGTAGTAACCTTTGGAGAAATAATGTTAAGACTCTCTCCAGCTGAAAACCTTAGATTTTCACAAGTAAATAATTTCGACGTAGTTTATGGAGGGGGTGAATCAAATGTAGCGGTCTCTCTGGCAAACTATGGCGTACCTGTTGAGTTTGTCACCCGACTTCCAAAGAATGACCTTGGAGAATGCGCCCTCATGGAAATGCGAAAAAGAGGCGTTGGCACGCAACATATTGCTTTTGGAGGGGATCGTTTGGGAATATATTTTTTAGAAACCGGCGCCGTAAGTAGAGGAAGTAAAGTGGTATATGACAGAGCGCACTCAGCAATCGCTGAAATCGAATCTGGTATGATTAATTGGGACTCTGTTTTCGATGGCGTAGAATGGTTTCATTGGACTGGGATTACTCCCGCCATTTCTCAAGGTGCAGCCGATGTTTGTTTGGAGGCGGTTAAAGCTGCTTCTGCTAAAGGAATTACTATTTCAACCGACTTAAATTATCGTGCAAAACTTTGGAATTATGGAGGGGATCGAGAAGCGATCATGACCGAACTTACTTCCTACTGTGATGTAATCCTTGGAAATGAAGAAGATGCTGAAAAGCATTTTGGAATCCATCCTGAAGGATTAGATGTTCACAAGCATGGACATGAGGTAAAAGCAGCATCTTTTAAGTCGGTTTGTGAGCAAATGATGAATAAATTTCCAAGAGCTAAGAAAGTGATTACAACCCTTAGAGGTTCTATTTCTGCGTCTCATAACACTTGGGCTGGCGTTTTATATGACGGTAAAAAAATGTATGAAACTCGCCAATACCAGATCACGCACATTGTTGATCGTGTTGGTGGTGGAGACTCCTTTATGGGGGGACTTATTTATGGGCTTTTAAATTATCCTGAAAACGATCAAAATGCATTAGATTTTGCAGTAGCAGCCTCTTGTTTAAAACACACAATCAAAGGTGATGCAAATCTAGTGACGGTTGAGGAGGTAGAAAAATTAATGGGCGGTGACGCGAGTGGCCGAGTAGCAAGATAAAAAATTATGGCACAATTTACACGCATTGAAGTTGCTTCGGCAATGAAAGAAACTGGGATGGTTCCTTTGTTCTTTAGTAGTGATTTAGAATTGAGTAAAAAAGTATTGAAAGCCTGCTATGATGGCGGTGCACGTTTGATGGAGTTTACCGCTCGTGGCGATTTCGCTCATGAGGTGTTTGGAGAATTGACAAAATATGCCATTACAAACTTACCCGGAATGATTATGGGAGTAGGTTCTGTTACGGATGGAGCTGCGGCTTCATTGTACATGCAATTGGGTGCGAATTTTATCGTAACGCCTGTTTTAAGAGAAGATATTGCAGTTGTTTGTAACAGAAGGAAAGTACTTTGGTCGCCTGGCTGTGGATCATTAACTGAAATTTCAAGAGCAGAAGAGCTTGGGTGTGAAATCGTTAAATTATTTCCAGGAAGCACTTATGGACCTGGTTTTGTTAAAGCGATTAAGGGACCACAACCTTGGACCAGCATTATGCCCACAGGCGGCGTTAATACTTCTGAGGAAAACTTAAGCGGTTGGTTTGATGCCGGTGTTACTTGTGTCGGAATGGGATCTCAGTTAATTTCTAAAGAAGTTTTGGCCAGTAAAGATTTCGAATCCCTTGAACAAACTGTCGCTAAAACATTAGCCCTTATTCAAAAATTAAAAAGTAATAGATGAACGAAAATTACGAAGTCCGTTATGCAGTAGGACAAAGAGAAATGAATCAAATGGGAACAGAAGCGATAAGATCGGACTTCTTAATTGAGGACGTTTTTGGAAGTGACGAAGTTAAACTTGTTTACTCTCACTTTGATCGCTATATCACTGGAGGTGTTATTCCTGTAAAGGGGAAGGTTTTTTTAGACACCATTGACTCTTTGAAATCAGAATTTTTTCTAGAGCGAAGAGAATTAGGAATAATCAATGTAGGGGGTAAAGGAACTGTCATGGCGGATGGCCAATCATATTCTTTAGATTATAAAGAGGCATTATATCTTGGAAAAGGAACAAAGGAAGTTTATTTTTCTAGTGATACAGCTCATAAACCTGCATTATTTTATTTAAATTCAACTCCAGCGCACCACGCTTATCCAAGCAAGAAAATCGGAAGGGACGAAGCTGAAATTGTTGAGCTTGGCGCTCCTGAAACAGCTAACGCAAGGACAATTAGAAAATTAATTGTCAATAGCATTGTGGAAACTTGTCAACTTCAGATGGGGATGACTGAAATTCATTCCGGATCGGTTTGGAACACCATGCCTGCGCATGTTCATGACAGAAGAATGGAAGTTTATTTCTATTTTGAAGTTCCTGAGGAGCAAGCGGTTTGTCATTTTATGGGAGCACCCAATGAAACGAGACACCTTTGGATGACCAACAATCAAGCGGTGATTTCACCACCTTGGTCGATTCATTCAGGCTGCGGAACATCGAACTATACTTTTATATGGGGAATGGCAGGCGAAAACCTTGATTATGGTGATATGGATGCCTGTCCAATCCCAACATTAAGATAAAATTTTATGAGTCACTCACTTTTTGATCTTAAAGGAAAGGTTGCTTTGGTTACTGGAGCGACACACGGTTTGGGACTGGCAATGGCCAAAGGTCTTGGTCTTGCAGGGGCAACTGTCATTATTAATGGGAACAGTTCTCAAGAAAAAATTGACCGAGCAGTTGCTGAGTTCATTTCTTTAGGAATAATTGCCAAAGGGTATCGCTTTGATGTCACAAATGAGCAAGCGGTACTCGCTGCGGTTAATAAAATTGAAACAGAAGTTGCTCCGATCGACATATTGGTTAACAATGCTGGAATCATAAAACGAATTCCTCTGGTTGAAATGGAAGTCGAAGCGTTTGAGGAGGTTTTAAAAGTCGACCTTACAAGTCCTTTTATTGTATCCAAAGCGGTCGTTCCGGGAATGATAGTGAGAAAAAGCGGTAAAATAATCAACATCTGCTCCATGATGAGTGAATTGGGGCGAAACACCGTAGGTGCATATGCAGCTGCCAAAGGTGGCTTAAAGATGCTCACAAAAAACATGGCTGTTGAATGGGCCAAACACAACGTTCAGGTTAATGGAATTGGGCCAGGATATTTTGCAACAGAACAAACCAAACCCATTCGTGTTGATGGACATCCGTTTAATGATTTTATAATTGGACGAACCCCAGCCGAGCGTTGGGGCAACCCTGAGGACCTTCAAGGAGCTGCCGTATTTCTTAGTTCGAAAGCAAGTGATTTTATCAATGGACAAATCATCTATGTAGATGGTGGTATTTTGGCAACCATTGGTAAGCCCTCCAACGAATAGTCTTAAAAGAACTTACTTAGTCCGCTAAAGAAAACTTATAGATCGTCTTTGTGCTGTAGACCTCTCCAGGATTTAGAATAATACTTGGAAAATTTGGTTGGTTGGGAGAATCAGGATAATGCTGCGTTTCGAGTGCAAAAGACTCCCGGTATCCAAAAGCCTTTCCGTATTTACCAATGTCTTTGCTTTGGAAAAAATTACCTCCATAAAACTGCATACCAGGCTCTTCTGTAAAAACCTCCATTTTCCTGCCACTTTTAGTTTCTACAACGGTTGCCGCTAGGCTTAATTCCCCAACATTAGTTTTGTTTAAAACAAAATTATGATCATATCCTTTTCCTCGAGAGAGCTGCGGATCTGTTTCTTGTAAATTCAAATCTTGTCCGATTGCTTTTTCTATTCTGAAGTCAAAAGGAGTATCCTCAACAGTGATGTTGTCTCCCAAAGGAATGAGCGAATCATCCACAGGAGTGAATTCATCTGCATTGATTGTCAAAAGATGATCATTAATGGTTCCATTTCCCTCTCCAGCGAGGTTGAAGAAAGCATGGTTAGTAAGGTTGACAGGAGTGCTTTTATCAGTGGTTGCTTTATAAGTAATAATCACCTCATTTGATTCGCTGAGTTGATAACTTACTTCCATTGCCAAGTTCCCTGGATAACCCATAGCTCCATCCTCTGAAGTATAACTCAAAACAATTGAATTATCCCCTATTGATTTCACGTCCCAAACCTGATTATTAATTCCTTCTGGGCCTCCATGCAAATGATTTTCTCCATTGTTTTTAGGAAGATTATAGACAGTGCCGTTCAACTCAAATCGACCTTTTGCAATTCTGTTTCCAACCCTTCCAATCAAAGACCCGTGGTACTTCCCATTGGCTTTTAAGTAATTGTCAATGCTGTTGAAACCCAACACCACATCACCCATGTCTCCATTTTTATCTGGCGTAAGCAGACTAACAATTCTGCCGCCATAGTTGGTGATATAAACTTTGGTTTCTTTGTTTTGGAGTAAAAACAAGTCTGTTTTTTTACCGCCTATTGTTGTCTGGAAATCTTTTGCTTTCAATTGAAATGGGTCTTTTTTATTAGTAGTACAAAATACAAACAATAATGAAAGAAACATTAAGTATAAGTTTTTAGAATAGGTCATAATTAATTTTTATTTGTAAAGTTCTAAATGCATTTCTCTTAATTCCTTTACAGACATTTTTATTACTTCTCGATCATACGTCATTAGACCATTGATCTCACTTTCAACATCGGTAGTTTGAGTGTAGACAGCAGCGGAAAGTCCATTCCTCTTTTTCATTGAAAGAATTTGATTGAATTTATGAATATAGTTCTTTAAAACCTCCTCCCCAGTCTTATATGACTGGTATCCAAAGTTTTTCATATTAGGATCCCAGAGGTGATCGTTAAACTGATAACCAATCCCACCATATTCTCCAATAACGGTTGCTCGCTCAATCGAAGTCGGAGGAATTTTAAGGTCAACAGCGTAGTCGTGTACATCATAAATGTCACCACAAGGCCTCAAGCTCCAACCACTGGTTGGATTTACCAAGCGACTGGGGTCAAGCGATTTGACTAAATCAGCAATCCTGCAGGTGTCATATTGTCCCCACCCTTCATTAAATGGAACCCACATAACCACGCTAGGGGAATTGTAGTGAGTGTCAATCATTCGTTTAAGTTCATATTCAAATTGTGCAGCTCCTTCAGATCTTCTGTTTAAATCTTCATCCTTTCTTCCTATTCCCTGAAGTGATCGATATACACGTTCTGGTTTTTTAGAGTTCTTTATTTCCTCAGGAGTTTTATGCACTTGAAATGACATAGATGGCATGTCTTGCCAAACCAAAATGCCGAGTTTGTCGCAATGATAAAACCATCGATCTGACTCAATTTTAACGTGTTTTCTTATCATGTTAAAACCCATTTCTTTGGTTTTAATAATATCAAACTTCATTGCTGAATCTGAGGGGGGAGTGAGTAACCCATCAGGCCACCAACCTTGATCTAGAGTTCCATAATGAAATAGTGGCTTATTGTTTAGAAATAAATATTTAACTCCCATATGATCACCGAGACTTATTTTTCTCATTCCAAAATAACTATCCACAGTGTCAATCACCTCTCCTTTACTATTAATTAAGCTTAACTTAAGATCATACAAGTTAGGGGTGTCGGGAGACCACAAATGTGGATTGTCAATTTTTAAAGTTATGGACTTGTCACTATTGACAATTCCATGAGTGATTTCCTGACCTTTCCAAAAAATTTTCACCACTATTTTATAAGATTTTATTAGCGGTATGTTGTTTAAGGGAGTCATCGTCACGGTCTTGTTATCAATATCGCTTAATATTTTAACCTCTTTAATATATGCCTCTGGGGAAACTGCTTCCAGCCAAACGGTTTGCCAAATACCGCTTACTGGAGTATACATAATTCCAGAGGGATTTAATTGTTGCTTGCCTCTTGGTTGTGAACTTAAATTAGTTTTGTCTTCTACAGAGACTACTAATTCTTGCGAACCAGATTTTTTTAAGTATTGTGATATGTCAAAGGAAAACCTGTCAAATCCACCTTTATGTGTACCAACTAAAATTCCGTTTACCCATACTGCTGCTTTATAATCAACCGCTTCAAAATTTAAAACTACGTCTTTGTCTTCCCAGTCTTTTGAGATTTTAAAAGAACGCTTATACCACATTCGATCATCATTTCTTATGCTTTTTCCAACCCCTGAGAGAGTTGATTCAACACTAAAAGGAACTAGAATTTTATTTTGAAACTTTTCAGGCTTTGATTCATTTGTTTTTGATAATGAGAATTCCCAAAGGCCATTCAGATTGACCCAATCTTTTCTCATAAACTGAGGTCTAGGATACTCTTGCCAGACATTGTTTGGCGTGACTTGTTTTCCCCATCGGGTCATCATTTTACCTTTGACGGGGCTCCATTCTTGACTATTTACCTCAAAAAAAGAAATTAAAATTAAAAATAGTATTACTCTTTTATTCAGAATCATATTTATATCTGTCTCTTATACACATCTGACGCTGCCGACGAATAGAGAGGTGT
>OJHK01000064.1_pt1 | contig 102580 bp, 87 predicted proteins | sample 1595161 | NCBI WGS metagenome assembly OJHK01 (sample SAMN05416842, study PRJEB24817) | seawater metagenome | isolation source: Sea water | place: Canada:Atlantic | collected 2013-07 | reverse complement strand
ATCTACACCTCTCTATTCGTCGGCAGCGTCAGATGTGTATAAGAGACAGGACTTACCCGAGCCAGAACTGCCCGTAAAGGCCACAATCTTGTTTCGCGGTATATCAACATCCACGTCTTTTAAGTTGTGAACCCGTGCACCACGAACCTGCAGAAAATTGTCGTTAGTTATTGTCATGCTTCCCTTACCATTTTTAATACTTTTCCACCTTACAAAATAAGGTGAACCTAGAATGAGTAAGCTGCATGCATTTATAACGATCATTTTGGTGGTCATAAAAAATCACGTGGAGGAAAGGTAAATACGACTTTTATTTACTTAGCGTGCTAAGTAATGTTATTGTAGTTAGCATGCTAAGTAACTTTGAGGTGAGTATGTCTGCACAAAAGCCGTTTCACGAAACGCTAGATTTTACGCTTGTTGGAAAGATGGGCCGAGTACACCGGTTATGCAGAGAAGCTGTTACGTTAACTGTTGAGCCCTTGGGGTTAACGCAATCAAGATGGCTCGCGTTAATGCATATCAATTTAATTGGCGAAGGGGTTACCCAATTAGCGCTGGCGCAAAGTTTAGGCATAGAAATGCCGTCGTTAACCCGCACATTAAAGCAGCTTGAAGAGCAGTCTCTAATTAGCCGCCAAGTTGATAACAACGATAAGCGCAGCAAAAAACTATATTTCACTCAAGACGGTCGCGTTGTTTTGAATTCGCTAAATGAAAAAATTGCGGATGTTAAGCAGCAGTTTTATGCAGGGTTAACCCATGAGCAGCTAGATGTAATGGCGCGTGCGTTGTTGCAAATAGAACAAAATGCCTCGGACTGCATTTCTCTACAGGAAACACGCAGAGCAAGTAAATTAGAGGAGGGGACTAATGACGCCTGATCAGAAATTTTCACTTTACGTAAGATTTTCTTTAATTGGTTTTGTGCTGGTTTTTATTTACTACCTTATTGCCGATACCTTCATGCCGGTAACGCCCCAAGCGCGTATTTATCACCCGGTTGTACAAGTTGCGCCTCAGCTAAGTGGCGAAGTAACGCAGGTTTTTGTTCGCAATAATCAGACAGTAAAAGTGGGCGATGTATTGTTTCAAATTGATAGTGGGCCGTACGATATAGCGTTAACGCAAGCGAGGTTAGCGTTAGATGATGCCAAATTACAAAACAAACGACTTGATACCAATATTAAATCGCTAGAGGCTCAAATTAAGGCTGCTAGTGCCAAGCTGCACGAGCAAAAGTTACTTCAACAACGCAGCACCGCGTTATATAAGCAACGCGCGATTTCAGAGCAAGAGCTCGAAGCTATGCGGGCTAACTATGAAGCGAGTGTTGCCAATAAATCAGCCCTTGAAGCGCAGTTATCTGAAGCCTTATTGGCAAGAGGTGATTCGGGTGAAAATAACCTTACTGTTCGCCATGCCGCAAACCAGCTTGCCGAAGCCAAACTAAATTTATCATATACCCAAGTGCGTGCGCGAAATGATGGTGTTGTGTCTAACATGCAGTTACGTGAAGGGGCCTATGCAGTAAAAGGGAATCCGCTACTCGCGATAGTAACCAGCGAGACCGATTTGGTAGCCGATTTTAGAGAAAAGTCGTTAACGCACATGGCCGAAAGCAGTGTTGCTAAAGTGGTGTTCGATAGCTTACCTGGTGAAGTATTTGATGCGCATATTGATTCGTTTGAGGCCGGGGTTAGCGATGGCCAGTTAAGTGCAAATGGTACGTTAAGCGTTACCGAAACAAGTAATCGATGGGTGCGTGATGCTCAGCGTCAACGGGTTCATATTGTCCTGCAAGACAACGAAGCCTTAGTAGAAGGTATGCCAAGTGGTGCCCGTGCCACAGTTCAATTGTTACCTGAATCAACATTAGGCCAGTGGTTTGGTACGTTGCAAATTAACGCCATTAGTTGGCTGCATTACATTTACTAGCGGAGGCTAAATGTCGACAACAGTTAGCCAAGGGCCGCAGTTAGATGCCAACGGTCTGCGCCAAGCATTACGTGTAGCGGGTGGCTGTACCCTTGGCTTTGCCATCAGTAACTTGATGAACTGGCCTTATGGTATTTTCTTTACGGTTTATCCCATGTTGTTGCTGGGGTTAGTACCTGTTATTAGCAAGCCAGTGTTAAAGCAGTTCATCGCCAGCGCGGGGTTTAGCGCCTTTATTGTATTGGTATTGCAAGGGCTGTTTTCCCACATTCCAGTGGTGATGACCCTTATTGTGTTTCTATGCTTTTGTATCTTGTTCTATCAAATGAGCAGTGGCGGCGGCTTTTTGTTTGGAGCGTTAGGTGCAGTAGGGCTTTCAATACAGCTACACTTTTCAAGCTATGTAACCGGCGTAGATACTGTATACCCGTTAATAGTGAGTAACGGTGCAGCTACGCTTTTATCAATTGTTATTGCAGTGTTCATGCATGGCATATTCCCAGATGTCGCGCCGCGCACGCCTCGTGTCCCACCGCCTAAGGCGAAGGAAAGTATTCGTCACGAAGTACTCTTGTGTGCAAGTGTAGCAACTTTATCGTTTGTGGTGTTTCAAGCGCTGGATTTACAAGACTCTATATCGGCACAAGCTTCATCGGTGCTTATTCTATTTTCGCTTTGCTGGAAAGCGGCAAGTCTCGCTGGGTGGCAACGGGCTATTGGTACACTCATTGGTTGTAATTTAGCACTGCTGGCGCAATTGTTTTTGTACAATCACAGTGATTTTTTACTTTTTCCGGTGCTTGTGTTGTGGATTTTAGCATTCATTTTTAGCCGCTATCATATTTTAGGTGGCGGGATGCCGGGCATTGGGTTTGGTGTGCTAACCACGTTTGGTATTTTGTTTGGAAACTCGCTAACACCCAACCAAGATTTAGTTTACAGCGCGCTTTACCGTTTTAGCTCTGTGGCCGTAGCCATTGCCCTTAGTTTGAGTGCCGTTTACGTCATGCATCATATTTTAAATCGCTTTAGCGTTACCCGTCACCATACGTATGAATAGCAAAGTAGAATGACCAAGGGCTTGAGCCGAGTGTTTATCGAAAGCGGAAACTAACGGGTAAATAAGCCATACTTTTTTGCTACTTGGGTGCAAATGAACGTGGTCAAAAAAACGACCACAATCACCAAGAGCGTTTTAGCATTCTCTAAAGGCCAGATCATTTCTACAATCTTTACGGTGGTTACAGTGATAACAATAATACATGCCATTAAAAGGGTATAGCTTATAATCTGTTTAATATTCTTCAGCATATTGGCTCCTAATAAAGGGCCTTAGCCCCTAAAATTACTCATCAGTTGTGGATGTGGTGCGCTCGGACATCTTGTCGCCAACTTTACTACCTGCATATCCTAACCCACCAGAAATAGCACCTATAGCAGCACCAACCCAGCCACCACCACGGACACCGCCTAGAGCTCCTGCTCCCATCGATGCAGCTAATCCTGCTATGCTAAAATCGCCCCAGCAGTGCTCTGCGCACCCGCCTGATACAAGGTCTACCTCATTATTTGTAAGAACTTCCATTATTAATTTCTTCTAAAAGTGTTAACCCAAAAGTGGGAGCACTTAAAATACTCACGCTTGTTAACAAAGGTAACTGATCTTGAGAATAGTTCTTGCCGTGTAAGGAGGTTAAATACAAATTTACCGCATATAATTTTGATGGGAAAAAAGTAGAGCATAAAAATGCCGAATGTTTTCACATCCGGCATTTTTGTTGAGTTTTAACTTACAAGATTAATTAAAAGCTATAAGTCACTTTTCCGTAAACATAACGGCCCGTGAATCCATAGGGCGAGAAGCCCGAGTATGGGAAAATCATCGAGAAGGTCGTTACGTCATCAACTAAATCGCGTGTAGCTTCTGGGTAAACATCGAAGATGTTATTCGCACCAACCGATACCGCTAGGTTGTCAGTAAGGGCTACGCGAACATCTAAATCTGTGATCCACTCAGAAGGTATAATTTCGTTACGTGCTTCAATTGATGATGGGTCTTCTACTTCGCCGTATCGTGTGGTGCGCAATGTTGCATTGTAACGGTCATAAGACCAAGTTACACCAAGGTTCACTTTGCTATCTGGCGAGCTTGTCTCGAAACGACGCAGTTCTACATCGTCAAACAAGTTACTTTGATCGAAGCCTGCGCCTTGGAGCACTTCTGGCGCTTCTAAAATATCGGTCACTTCATTATCGTTGAAGTTAATACCCGCATTGAAGTTAAACGCACCAAAATCAGCTGTGTTTAATGTGTATGTAGAAACAATATCTACCCCTTCAGTACGAGAATTAATCGCGTTCAAGAAGAAGCGAGCCTGGTTAGCACCAGTGCCTTCGAGCAACGCTTCAATAGCATCACCCGATAGGTTGTTCGACAACACGATACGATCGTCAATATCAATACGGTAGAAATCTACGGTTAGGTTGAAATTGGCAGTAGGCGAGTAAGTGAAACCAGCGCTGTAGTTATCAGATTCTTCAGCATCAAGACCTGGGCTACCCAATGCCTGTGCAACATCACTTGAGGCGGCAAACGTACCCGTTTCAGTTGGCTCGCCATCCACGAACACAGTTGCAATAGAGGTGAAATGCTGCTGTTGTAAGGAAGGCGCTCTAAAGCCTGTTGAAACCGAGGCACGAAGTGCAAAAGTGTCAGTAACAGTAACGCGATTAGAGAGCTTCCAGTTAAACGTGCTACCGAAATCTGAATAGTCTTCAAAACGACCTGCTACTGCTACGTTCCAGTTTTCTAGTACATCGGCTTCTACATCTACATAAAAGCTGTAGTTGTGACGTGTGTTTTCACCTGCTGACTCTGGCGTGAAGCCAGGGAAAACTTGTGAGCCAGCTGAGCCAAAAGGGCCATCAACAGGGTCGGTAACTACGCCACCTGGGCCAAACGTACCTTGGACATACGAGTTTTCTTCACCAGCGGTAATCTCATAGCTTTCGTGGCGGTATTCTGCACCCATAGCGAAGTTCATTTCGCTGAAGAAATAGCCTGTATCAACTAAGCGAGATGCATCAGCGTTAATAATGGTAGTGTTGTACTCCAGCTCACCCGCGTTAAAACTAGTTTGGCTTGTTGGTCCAAGCGATGTGTTCAAGCTATTCACTACGCTGTACTCTAAAGCATTGCCACCGTGGGTAAGTGACAAATCGTAGTTCCACACATCGCCGTAACCCTTAATGCCGCCTAGTACCGACATATCTTGAATATCGGTTTGAATAGATGGTAAGAAGCCGTCAGGGTAGATAGAAGTGATGTTACGGCTATCTGATGCTCTGCGGTAAAAACCGCCGCCAATAGAATCACGCGAACTAAAGCCCGCAGTACCGTAAAATTCGACACTGTCGTTAATGGCTTTACCTGCGTTTACAAACAGCGCGTAATCTTCTACTTCACCGTTACCATATACATGGTTGTAGCGGTTAACAGTGAATTCTCTTTCATCTAAATTACCATCAGCGTCACGAGCATAATTTTCGCGAGTATCGAAGTCTGAACGGTTCGACTCACCACGGTCGCGGTATTCAGCTGAAACATTTATAAATCCGTCATCGCCCCACTCAAAGCCCATATTGCCACGAAGGGTAAGGGTTTGTCCGTCGGTCAGTTCACGATCTGAACCTGTATTGATTGCAAGGTTGCCATCTGCATCGGCACTAACGCCCTCAAGGTTAGGCACGCCGTCCATTGTAGTTACGTTTGCACCGTAAGTGGCTGATACTTCACCGCCTTCGCTAGCGTCTTTCAATACAATATTGATAACACCAGCAATGGCGTCTGAACCGTATTGAGCCGCTGCACCATCGCGCAATACTTCAATGCGCTTAATCGCGTTAGCTGGTATAGCATTTAAATCCACAGCAGAAGAGCCGCGGCCCACAGAACCGTTTAGGTTAAGTAGTGCTGAAGTATGGCGGCGCTTACCATTTACTAAAACAAGCGTGTGATCTGGTGCTAAACCGCGAAGCTGTGCTGGGCGAACATGGTCTGTTCCATCAGTAACAGAAGGTTGCGGAAAGTTGAAGCTTGGCAACAACGAATTGAGGATCATGTTGGTTTCGGTTAAACCAGTGGCTTCAATAGAAGACGCATCGATAATATCGATAGGAACCGGAGAGTCATTAACAGTGCGGCCTACGCGGCGCGAACCAACAATTTGGATTTGCTCAACATCTTGCTCGTCGATGTTGGTTTGTTCTTGAGCCATTACCGACGTTGAAAACGGTATAGCCGCTATAGCACCTGCGATCAAGGAAAGCTTGAAAACAGAAGCGTTAAAATTTGCTTGTTGCATTGTGTGTTCCTGAATTTTTATAAGTGTATTTTTAAAGCGAATGAACGTTGCAGTAGCGCAGTGCTTTTGCATGCACGAGTTACACGTATTTTTGGTACGCATACTGCTGTTACTTCTTTTCTGTTGCGGGGTGCAGCTAAAAGCCGTGTTGTCTGATAAGACTTATAATTATTAGATGTGATAAACGAGTTTCGTTTATGGAGCTGAGTTAAGCACAAAATCAATTAGTCATACAATACTAAAGTTGTAAATTTTTAATAGTTTCGATGAGACGTGTATTTCAAGCGGCGGCATGTCGAATTTTCGCGATGAAGCATTTCATTTCAGAAAGCGAAAGAGGACGAAATCTTTCTATAAAGTTTTTTAACTTCTACGTATGGAAGAAATCTCTTAAATTGGCTTTGTCTTTCTTTTAATTGACTTTATTGCTTACCTGCATAATGTAGAACTCGCAAACGCAAATTTCAGCGTCTAAATTGTATAGAACAAATAACAATAACAGGGATACAGATGAAAACTTTCTTTAAATGGTTAGGCATAGGTGTGCTGGTAATTATACTGGGTGCAGCCGCCTGGGGTACACACGAGTGGAATGCTGAAAAGCCATTTTCATTTCGCGTATTTTTAGATAGAACCCTTATTCAGCAGGCATTGAAGAGCCCCCAAACGTTGACCTCAATTGGCGTGTTAGATGGTATGGGCATAAAAGGTCATAACGCCCATTTGGACGATGCCAGTTTAGCGTCTTCACAAGCCACGTTTGATGAGCTTATGCAGGTTAAAAATGTGCTTGTGCAGTATGAAGATTTGGATGAAGATCAGCAATTATCCAAAGACATCGCGCTGTACTTACTCAACACCTTAAGCGGGTTCGAAAAGTACCAATATCATAGTTACCCCTTTAACCAAATGTCAGGGGCACAGAGCAACTTTCCTAGCTTTATGGATGGGCAGCACCCGATTACCGATGTAGAAAGCGTTGATTTCTACATTAGCCGTTTAAGTGAAAGTAAGCGCTATTTCACTCAAATGCTTGAAGGGATGAAGTTGCGCGAAGAGAAGAATATCCTTCCGCCACGCTTTGTTATTCAGCGAGTCATTGACGAAATGCAGGGGTTTATCGATAAGCCAGTAAAAGAAAACATTCTGTATACCTCGGTTCAGCGCCGCATGAAAGAGTCTGATGAAATTGTTGAAGCTGACTACGACGGGCTTTTATCCAACGTTGCGACTGAAATAGAAAATACGGTTTATCCTACTTACCAAATGCTCATCGATTACTTTACAGGCCTTAAGCCAAAAGCGGGAACCGACGATGGCTTATGGCACTTAGAGGGGGGAGGCGAAGCTTATAAACTTGCCCTGCGTTTTTTTACTACCACCGATTATTCTGCCGACTATATTCACAATGTGGGTTTATCAGAGGTTGACCGTATACAAGCTGAGATTCTGGCGATATTAGCGCAAGAAAGATTTGATGTTAGCCAAGGATTTACTGCTGCAATAAATACGCTAGCAGAGGACGAACGCTTTTATTACCCAGATACCGCCGAAGGACGGGAGCAAATTCTAGCCGATTATCAAACTATTCTAGATGAAATTGACGCAGGCCTTGGCGATGCGTTTTTAGTACGCCCAGAAGCGGGTATGGAAGTGAAACGTATTCCACAGTTTAAAGAAAAAACAGCTCCAGGTGCGTATTATGAAGCCCCCGCGTTTGATGGGTCTCGCCCGGGCGTTTTCTTTGCGAATCTTTACGATATTAAAGCAACCCCTACCTACAGCATGCGAACACTTGCTTATCATGAGGGGATACCGGGTCATCACTTTCAAATTGCCATTGCAATGGAGCTAGAAGGTTTACCTATTTTTAGAACGGTCGCTCCCTTCGTGGCCTATATCGAAGGCTGGGCGCTTTATTCAGAACGCTTGGCGTGGGACCTCGGTTTTCAAGATGATCCGTTTGATAATATCGGTCGCTTACAAGCCGAGCTTTTCCGGGCGGTAAGGCTAGTGGTTGATACTGGTATCCATGCGAAACGCTGGACCCGTGAAGAAGCCATTGACTACATGCTAGCTAATACAGGTATGGCCGAGTCTGACGTAACCTCAGAAATCGAGCGCTATATTGTTATGCCAGGGCAAGCAACGTCTTACAAAGTGGGCATGATGAAAATTCTTGAGTTGCGTGAAAAAGCCAAACTAGCGTTAGGTGATAAGTTTGTTTTAGGTGAATTCCATGATGCGGTTCTGAAAAACGGGGCCGTGCCATTAGATGTACTAGAGCAAATTATCGATAAGTATATTGCCGACACGCTTAGTTAAACTGTTGATAATACCAAACTAAGCAATTGGCAGTAGGCTTGCCCGACGATTCCTATTAAAGATGGTTGTTTAACCCGGCTAGGTAAAGCCAAAGTAGCTTAATAACTACGAGGCGTTACTGCTTAGCGTAACGCCTTTTTTATAAGTAGATTTTAATAAGTGTCTGAAGGGAAACAGACTAGGTTAACCCGTTTACAAACTCCTGAATGCAACCGTTCACTGTAGCGTGTTGTTCTGCAAAGACCATATGGGTGCCATTTTCTATAATGTTTAGTTTTGCGTTAGGTAATTGGCCTAACAGGAACTCAGAATATTTCACCGGTGTCATAATATCTTTGTCACCCACAATAAGTTGTACTGGCAATTTAATGCTGCCTATCTCTTGCATAACGTCAAAGTTGTCACAGGCGGTAAAGTCTTTCAGCATCACCGCGGCGCCATTGTTAACAATTGCTGAATTTACCTCAGTTCTTAACGGCTCTTGAAGCTGTTGGTTTGAAGCTAATAGGTAATCGGGGAATGCTCCGCCTCCTTCTATAAGCGTTGCTAGTGACGTAAGCAGTTGTGGCATTACTTTTAATTTAGCACCCGCACCTATTAACACCAGTGCTTTTAGTCTACTTGAATCGAAAGTCGTTGATTCGCTTGAGGCCAGCAGAGCAGCTTGCATGGCTACGGCACTTCCTAAAGAATGACCAACCAACACCACGTCTGTTAAATCTTCTTGTTCAACGGTATTAAGCACCCAATGAGCTATGGATTTTACATCGCATAATACTTCGCCATCAGGGTGACCAGGAAAGTTTAATGCAACACTGTTGTTGAAAAACGATACTTGGTGCGCCCACACGTTATTCGTGCAACCTGAGCCATGTAAAAATACGAATGTCATTTTAAATGCCTTTTCGAGAGTTCTATTCACTCTATAACGAAAGGAATTAATATTCTACGTTCTAGGCGATAAGGCCAGCAACTGATTAAGCGTTATTGCCCTACAGATTCCCCCCAAAGAGACATATTCGATAACTCCTACAATAACGTTGAGTATATATCGGTATAGAAATTGTAACGGTATTGATAAAGGTACCTAGAACCGAAAGGTTTGAGTCGTTAATTGTGAGGAATTTACAGCTTCATGAACTATTCGCGTAAGGATTTCACATGACGGATCTCTTCTCGCTATCTAATTTAGAGGCAAGTTTGAGGCAGGGGAGTTTGGTGTGACTAATAACCTGACCGAACTCTTTCAAGCTTATGGCTCGGTTTGAATAAAGACGAGTTTGGAGCTTATTGCGACATTAACTACAACCTTTTCTGTTAGCTTTTGGCGCGAGTGAGACAAAGGAGAGCATGATGAATAAAAAGGCAATTTTGTACAGAATGGTGACCGATAATCATATTTGTCCGTTTGGTTTACGTTCCAAAGATTTGTTAGAGAGAGAAGGGTATAACATAGATGATCGTCCCCTCACTTCTAGGGAAGAAACCGACGCGTTCAAGACAAAGTACAATGTTAAAACAACCCCACAGACGTTTATAAATGATGAGCGTATAGGTGGGTACGACGATCTTCGTACTTATTTTGGAAAAGGCGAAGCGGGCCAAACGGGTACCACCTATACCCCAGTAATAGCCATATTTTCGGTAGCTGCGTTATTAGCGTTAGCATTTCAATATACGGTAGTAGGTGCGTATTTTTCCATTCGCACTCTCATGCTATTTATCGCGTTTTCAATGTCGCTGCTGGCAGTACAAAAACTCAAAGACCTATTCAGCTTTACTAACTCGTTTATTACCTACGATTTGCTAGCCATGAAGTGGCTACGATACGGCTATATTTACCCGTTTGTAGAGGCTTATGCTGGAATTGGTATGGTAGCTCAACTGCCCGCGTTAGCGGTGGCGCCGTTCTCCCTATTTATAGGTTCGGTGGGAGCGGTTTCAGTGGTTAAAGCGGTATACATCGATAAACGTGAACTCAAGTGTGCCTGTGTAGGGGGCGATAGCAACGTGCCATTGGGCTTTGTTTCGCTAACCGAAAATCTATTCATGATAGCCGGTGCTCTGCTGATGTTTTTCTATATGTAGCTGGGTTTATCCTCATGTAAAACCTTCACAAATGCTGAAAAAGTCGCATGCCAAAGGTTCCGGCTAAAGCACTATAACTTTTTGGCCTGAATGAAAGTTCAGTATAAACAAGTGATTAAGAGGTTTTGGGTGATGGTTTGGTTATTGCAGTCACAAGTTACATATATAAGTTTGTTATTGGAATTGCCAGCTTAGAAGGTGTTCCGCTGATGAGTGTTCATCCGGTTAATCTTCGTTTTTCAGCTTTGCGTTATGCAAACAACTGAATGGGAAGCGGCAATAATGTTGAGTAGAAATAGGAGTTTTACAATGAGCAACCAGCAAAATTTAGAAGGCAAAAAAATCGCTATTTTAGCTACCGATGGTTTCGAGCAAAGTGAACTGGTGCAGCCAAAAGATATGCTTACCGAGCAAGGCGCTACAGTAGAGATACTTTCAATTGATGATCAAAGCAGTATCACTGCATGGAATGAGGGGAATTGGGGTAAACAAATATCGGTAGATGCTCAAGTTTCCTCGGTATCGCCAAGTGATTACGACGCGCTCGTATTGCCTGGCGGCCAAATTAACCCAGATATCTTACGTACTAATAACGATGCGGTTTCATTTATTAAGCAAGCCCACGCAGAGCCTCGCATTAAAGCACTTGCTGCTATATGTCATGGGCCATGGTTACTGGTTGAATCTGAGCTAGCAAGAAACAGTACAGTTACTTCTTTTCCCAGTATCAAAACAGATTTAATTAATGCCGGTGCTACCTGGAAAGATGAGCAAGTGGTACAAGATGGCAAATTGGTAACCAGCAGAAATCCAGATGACATCCCAGCTTTTGTAGAGAAGATTAGTCAACTCATTGCTTAGGTTTGTAAAGTGAGAATATAAACTCACAGGTAGAATTTTAAGCGAGCAAGTAATTAGCGTTAACAGGAGTATGCATGTCTAGTCAGAAAACAGGTTCAAAGGTAATTGTAATAACCGGTGCGTCAAGCGGGATAGGCAAAGCGACTGCACAAGCACTGGTAGATGAAGGTAATAAAGTTGCCTTAATTGCCAGAAGTGAAGACAAGCTTAACGATTTGGTGGCAGATCTTGGCGAGGCTAATGCCTTTGCCGTTACTGCCGATGTGAGCGATTTCAATGATTTAGAGAAAGCATTTAGCAAAGTGGCTCAGCATTATGGCCACGTAGATGGAGTATTTGCAAATGCCGGTACAGGTGCAAAAAGTGCCGGTATTGAGAACGGCGACGTTGCTGAATGGAAAAGTATGTTAGGCGCAAACGTGAACGGCTTGCTGTACACCGCAAAGCTTGGGCTTCCTTTGCTGAAAAAGACTAAAGGTCACTTTATTCTAACAAGCTCGGTGGCAGGGCGTATTGCTTTAAAAGGCTCGGTTTATGGCGCAAGTAAATGGTTTGCCTACGGTTTTGGCCAAAACTTAGCGGAAGAAATGAGAGAGTGGGGCGGTAGATGTACCACAATTTGCCCTGGAATGGTGAACACCCCTTTCTTCGATGAGCCCAAGGAAGACAAACTTCAGCCCGAAGATATAGCAAAGTCGGTTGTGTTTGCCCTTTCAGCTAACGATTCGGCCTGCGTACGAGAAGTGTACGTTATGCCAACATCGTAAATAATGTAACAGGCTCAATTGCCTACAAGTTCGCAGTAGGCATATAGCAGGGGATGTAAGAAATCCCCTGCTATATGCATTGATGATTCAAAGTTTTCACAAGTTTGTCGTTACATTTGCCTCCACTCTTATCTACTCAATCTTCGGTCAAATCCGGAAGTGGAATTTGGGAGTTGAATTTGACAGTTGAATTTGGCAGTTCAACAAACGCCTAGCGTATTTTAAGCGAGAATGAAATTATTCAAACAGCTCAATATTGGTAAGGAATACATATGAAATATTCAAGATTTGCAGCGATGATAGTCACCTCTACCATCGTCATGTTTATCATGATGTACCTAAACACTTATGCCATTTCCCATATTTGGTTTAGCGAAACCCGTACTTATATGGCGTTGTATATGGGCGCGGGAATGGCAATCATCATGCTCTCGTTTATGTTGGGTATGTATACCAATAAGAAACTGAACGCGTCTATATTCATTGCTGCAATCGCCTTGTTTGCGGTGTGTTTATACTTAGTTCGGTCACAAGCAACTGTTTCAGATTCAGCGTATATGAAGGCGATGATCCCTCACCATTCAATTGCAATTCTTACTAGTGAACGGGCAAATATAGAGGATACTCGAGTGCGTGAACTCGCTGACAATATCATCTTAGCGCAGCGCAGAGAGATAAAAGAGATGGAGTGGCTTGTTAAGGATATTGAGAGCAACGGAAAAGTTACTTCGGCAGCTGAAGCTGAAAAGCGTTCTGTGCCGAATTTCGAGGCAAAACTAAATCCAGAGGTTAATTAGGCATGCAACGTGACTAACAATGGAGCGGGGAACACTTGCTCCGACCAATAACGACTAACGCAAGTGGGCGTACAATGCTCTATACGCTAACCGGCAGTATTCGTTAATCACTATGAAAGGGGCGAGCATGCTGTCTAGGTCGCCCTTGATTTAGTGAACTATAGATAAAGCTGAGTCTATGAAGAAGACAGTTAGCGATTACAGATATGTGCAACTACGTTAAGTAGCGGCATTGTTATAGTGTCGTATTCTAAAAACTATTGAATTCTAAAGAGTATTGAATTCTAAAGAGTGTGGGTTGCAAAAATCCACATACCCACCGAAATAAGTATGACTCCACCAAATGTCTCGGCTCGTTTGCCTATTAAAGAGCCCATTAAACTACCCAGCATAATACCTATCGTTACCATCAAAAACGTGGCCAAACCAATTAAGCCGGAGGCCGTCATGATATTTACATCAACAAATGCAAGGCTTGCGCCAACCGCCATTGCGTCTATGCTAGTACCAAACGCAGTCACACATAGCAAAATAAACGACTGCTTTTGCGTTTTACTTTCATCATCAATGGCAGGTTGAAAGCTTTCAAAGACCATATAAACGCCTAAGCCGGTAAGAATAATCAACGCAATCCAATGATCCCACGCTTCTACATAAGAAGAAGCTGCACGCCCTATTATCCAACCTACAATAGGAGTGGTTGCTTCTATTAAACCAAATGTAAAGCCGACTTTGATAGCAAAGCTAAAACGAGGATTCTTTATTTTGACACCCTTACCTATAGCGGCAGCAAAAGCATCAGTAGACATAGCAAAGGCAAGTAAAATGAGAGCAAAGATACTCATACTTCAAAACTCCGGTCAGGCAATATTGAGTCCACGATAAAACCACACGCCTGACCTTAGGGCATGGAAATATCGATGGTCTCGCCAACCAAGTGGTGTTTGTACCATGGTCATGTGACCAATTATGTTGACACAAACTTTTCCATGGATAATGGAAACAGGCTACTCCCCAACGAAGTGTAAATAATAATATAAATTTTGGAACCAAAGCAACTTGATTAAGCACAAGATTTGCTTAGTAATATTTAAGTTAGGTGGCGCGTTGCGATTTTCTCAAAAGAATAAGCGTCTACTAGTCACATCAGACGCGTTAAACCCGCTTGATGCGTATACCGTCAGTTTCCCCTTGGTGATCACACGATATGGGGGCCGAGTATTTACTGTAGACACCACCGGTCCCTATATAAATAATCAAAAAATAAACTGTGCCTGAGAGTGATAATCTACCGCCATAGCAATTGATAACGCAGTAATATTGACGATAGAGAACCCGAACACTTGTCGTGCCCAACCTTCAATATTGATATCGCGGCGATATCCTCGCAGTGCCATAATCAACCACCATAAGCTGGTGGAAAATGCGACTGCCAAAAAGCCCACACCCGTATAACCACTAATTGGCAACAGCAGCGTAACCATGGCATATACCGCAATGTATAATACGATGTGTTGCTTAGCTTTTGCGATGCCTTCTGCCACCGGCAATACCGGTATATTGGCAGCTTCATAATCTTTGAAACGGAAGATAGCGATGGCATAAGAATGGGGCATTTGCCATATACTGAACATCACTAGCAAAATCGCGGCGGCGGTGTCGAACTCAACGGTTACTGCACAGTAACCTACCACGGGCGGTACCGCGCCAGATAAGCTACCAACAAGGGTGCCATACACAGAGTTACGCTTCATGTATAAGCTATACACGCCTACGTAAACCACATAACCTAAGGCAGCGAAAAGCACTGCCGTAAGATTGGTGTAAAAAGCCAGTAAAGCGAAACCAGCAACCCCTAGCACTACACCGTGCCAGAAGGCTGCTTTCAACGACATTTCGCCGGTGACAGTCACTCTAGTGCGTGTTCGCTGCATTTTGGTGTCGATGTCGCTGTCTATGCAATTGTTAACTGCACATCCAGAAGCCACCACTAAAGACAAGCCAATCAAGGTCGCTACCATCAAAGGCCAGTCAACATCCCCGCGGGCGGCAAGTAAAAAACCACCTGCTACGGAAATTAAGTTGCCCATGATGATACCGGGCTTGGTGACCGATAAATAGCGTCGAAATATCGCGTTCATTTTACTGTTTACCTTGTTACTTATGCATAATGAATAGCAATACGCTAATACATCATCATCGCGTTAGACTCGTAAATTATCCAAATAGACAGCCCTACTACCATGAAGATAATAAGTGCGCTGAATAAAAACGAAATGGTACTGGCTCTGCCGTCTTCAGTCACAAAGTTAAGGTGAAGAAAGTACTTCAGGTGAACCCAAATTTGTACAAGTGCGAAAACGACGATGCTCCACAGGGTAGTTACTTTTGAGAAGTCGCCTTCCATAACCATAACAAATGGAATAAGCGTCAATATCACCGATAGCACAAAGCCAACAAGATAAGTTTTTACGCTGCCATGATCGGCAGCGTGATTGACTGAGTTTGCATTGTCATCGTTAGCACTATTTCCCGCTAAAGCACTAACGCCAAATTTATTAGTACGATGGCCCGCCATTACATTGCCCCCATTAAATAAACCACGGTGAATACGCAAATCCATACAATATCGAGGAAATGCCAGAACAAGCTTAAGCAACTCAGGCGCGTTACGGTTTTTTCAGGTAAGCCTCGGCGGGATACCTCGATGAACAAAATGGTCATCCAGATAAGCCCCGACGTAACATGAAGCCCGTGTAACCCTACTAGCGAGAAAAAGGCGGTAAGAAACGCACTTTCTTGAGGGCCATTGCCATGTACGATTAAGTGATGGAACTCATATACTTCCATGCCGATGAACGTCGCACCCAAAACCCAGGTGATAGCTAACCATGCTAACGCACCGCTTTTGTTTTGCTTGTGCGCACAAATCATGGCGAAGCCGAAGGTGATACTACTAACGAGCAGGGCAGCGGTTTCAACCGCCACAAAGTTTAGTTCGAAAATATCTTTACCAGATACCCCGCCAGCGGTGTTCATAAATAACACCGCATAAGTGGCTAAGAATGAAGCGAATAACAAACAATCGGTCATTAAGTACAGCCAAAAGCCGAATACCGTATTGTTTTCGTGATGTTCGTGGTCGTGGTCTAAAGCGTGCTCTTCGTGAATATCGTGAGCTATATCATTTGCTAGTGCGCTCATACAGACGCTCCTTTCGCATTGGCAGCTAAATGCGCGTGTTCAATTTTTTCAATCTCATCTACCTGAACGTAGTAATCAACATCAGAGGTGTAACAACGCTTAATAAATACACCTATTCCAGCAATAAGCCCAACAGCAGCTAACCACCAAATATGCCAAATAAGCGCAAAGCCCATTACCGTGAAGCTCATACTCATAAATACACCCGCAGAGGTATTCTTCGGCATGTGAATAGGCGCGTATTTCTCAGGCTTTTGATAGGAATCGCCACGTTCTTTTGTGTCTGTCCATGCATCGATATCTTTGATGTGTGGAATATTGGCGAAGTTATAGAATTGAGGCGGAGACGCCGTTGACCACTCAAGTGTGTGTCCATTCCATGGATCGCCTGTGGTGTCATCAAGCTTGTCTTTGTTTTTAAAGCTTATGTACAACTGTAATAGCTGGAAGAAAATACCAAGGGCAATAACAAACGCACCTACTGCCGCAATGTAGAGCCATAGGTTCCAGTCAGGGTTATTGGTGTGATTAAGCCTGCGGGTCATGCCCAAGAAGCCCAGCACATACAAAGGCAAGAACGCCATCATGAAACCAATTTGCCAGCACCAAAAGGCGGCCTTACCGGTTCTTTCATCAAGCTTGAAGCCCATGGCTTTCGGGAACCAAAATGCAAAACCCGCTAAGTAACCAAATACTGCACCACCAATAATGGTGTTGTGGAAATGAGCAATCAAAAATAAGCTGTTGTGAAGCACATAGTCGGCACCAGGAATAGCCAATAGCACACCGGTCATTCCACCAATGGTAAAGGTCACCATAAAGCCCAATGCCCAAAGTACAGGCACGCTGAGTACCAATCGGCCACGGTACATGGTGAATAACCAGTTGAATAGTTTCACCCCTGTCGGCACGGCGATGACCATGGTCATAATACCGAAGAACGCATTTACATTGGCGCTTGAGCCCATGGTAAAGAAATGATGTAGCCATACCACAAAGCCTAAAATAGCAATTGCGCCCGATGCATACACCATAGAGGTGTAACCGAATAAGCGTTTTGCCGTAAAGGTTGAAATAACTTCTGAGAAAATACCAAAAGCTGGTAGCACCAAAATGTAAACCTCAGGGTGGCCCCAAGCCCAGAATAAATTAATGTACATCATAGAGTTACCACCTGCTTCGTTAGTGAAGAAGTGGAAGTCTAGATAGCGGTCTAGTGTTAGCATGGCTAGCACTGCCGTAAGAATAGGGAACGACGCGGCAATAAGGATATTTGCCCACGTGCATGTCCACGTGAAAATTGGCATTTGCATCAATTTCATGCCCGGTGCACGCATCTTAAATACAGTCACTAAAAAGTTAACCGCAGTAAGTAGCGTGCCGAGCCCTGATATCTGCAAGGCCCATATGTAGTAGTCGACGCCAACCCCCGGGCTTAATTCAAGCCCCGCTATTGGCGGATAAGCTACCCAACCTGTTTTTGCAAACTCACCTAAACCTAATGAAATATTAATGAGAATAGCGCCGCCAGCGGTAAGCCAAAAACTTAAGTTATTTAAAAAAGGGTAGGCCACATCACGGGCACCAATTTGCAGTGGCAACACAATGTTCATTAAACCAATCATAAATGGCATGGCCATAAAGATGATCATAATCACGCCGTGGGCGGTGAAAATTTGGTCGTAGTGTTCCGGTGGCAAATAGCCTGGTGCGCCATCCGTTGCTACCGCAAGCTGGGTACGCATCATAATAGCGTCGGCAAAACCACGTAGTAACATCACCATAGCCAGTACAATGTACATAATGCCTAGGTGTTTGTGATCCACGGACGTGATCCAGTCATTCCACAGTGTGCCCCACTGTTTGTATTTTGTAATGAGCAGCGCAATAGCAGTACCCACTACAGCAATCACTGCCAACGTAACCATAATAATAGGTTCGTGGTAAGGCACTGACTCTATAGATAATTTACCTAAAAAAGACATAATTATTCGTTAACCTCTTCATGATGACCCTTGTGCATATCAGGCATAGCTTTTTTCATACCTGTAGCAGCGTTATTAGGCTTGCTGTAAAAATCCATCGAGCCGTGGTCTTTCATATATTTCATTAGTATTTCGTGGAATAACCCATCACTTACATCGCCGTAGTAGGTCACAGGGTGATTTTCGGTCGGTTCTGCGAGTTCTTTGTAAGTGCCAGAAGTTAATACTGTATCTTCTTGCTTAACCTTTTGTACCCAATCGTCGAAATCAGCTTCAGTAGGGGTGGCAATAGCATCGAATTTCATGCCCGAAAAACCAGCGCCACTGTAGTTGGATGAAATGCCTTTAAACGTACCAGGCTCATTTGCAATGAGGTGTAACTTGGTTTCCATTCCGGCCATTGAGTAGATTTGACTGCCCAATTGAGGAATGAAAAATGAGTTCATGGCGTTCTCAGAGGTAATTTTGAAGGCGATGGGTTTGTTAGCAGGAAAAACTAATTCGTTAACCGTAGCAATGCCTTGCTCTGGGTAGATGAATAGCCACTTCCAGTCTAAGGACACCACCTCTACAGTGAGATGCTCACCTTTGCCTTCGAGCGGCGCGTAGGGGTCTAACGCTTGCGTTGAACGCCAAGTAATAACGCCTAGCGCAATAATAATGAGTACCGGAACCGACCATACCAAGGCTTCAATTTTGGTAGAGTGGGCCCATTTCGGGGTGTAAATTTCAAAGTCGCGACTGGCGCGATATTTCCAAGCGAAATAAAGTGTTAGCACAATGACGGGGATCACAACAATGAGCATAAGAATGGTGCAAAGAATGATGAGATTCTTTTCATCCACACCTACTTGCCCTTTAGGATCGAGTACGCCGCCGCTGCAACCGGCCAGCATCAGCACGATTGTGGTAAAAGTTAATTTAAAGAGGTTACGAATAGACAAAAATATTTTTCCTATAACCCGTAAGTTCAAGGGAGTGCGGCAATTAGCCAGCGCAGATAAACAGCACCGACGAGCAGCAAAATAAGCAGCAAATAGAGCATCGATATGTATATCGAAGACAATAGATAGCCGCTGTGCTTAATCCGCAAAGACAAGCACGCAATTTAGCGTTTTCGGGTAACGATTAGTGTTTACACATCGACATCAAAAACGGTTAGCTAAGAGTAGGAGGTGCTCGGCTACCAATTTTTTGAATAAAGGGATGAGGGTATTTGTGAAAAACGAATGGAACAGGTTGGTCATTGCCAACAAATTGAGCTCTAGCGGTGGCACAGGCATGAACTTGAAGGCCAACCAGCACCAATATTATGGTTGGAAGAGAAAACAGGGAAAGCGCTTGGTTAAAAGCCGCAATGAAAAAAGGCTCAATAACAATATTGTCGTGAAGTGCACTAACAAACTCGCCTGAATCGGCCATTGTGCCGCTGGCTATCAATGCTACGTTAAGCAGTAAGGCTGCGTTCGCAATCCATAGGAATACCCCTACACCCGTGGTGTAGCGTTGAAGCTTCTGCACAAATGCTGCGAAAGCAGGCTGCAGAAAAACATCAATGGAAGGGTATGGATTGGCCATGCTTACGTAAGAATCCTCGAAAATTGCAATTGCCTAGACTGAAATTGCCTAGATAATCGAATGAACTTGAGCCGTTATTTGAGCGTGGGAGAGTAATGATTAATTCTATTTATCACAAGGGGGAGCAGGACCACCTTATTAGAAGTCGTCTCAATATAAACTCTCTATTTTCCCTTGTGTTAACAAAAAATTAATTTTTTAAAGGTTGAGAGTGTAAATGCTATTTTTAGCTGAATACTTGATAAATTGGGCCTGTGCATTCTATTTGTATGCTTTGTTCACCGCTAAAGTCTCGTTTTGTTAATTTAATGTTTTATCTTTCTGCATGTTTTAGCTTTCACGAAGTAAGTTAGGATAACCGTTAAGTAAGCCGATTTTTGCGATGAGTAGAAGCACTCAATTTTGGCTTACAACCTAAATATTGATGAATATCAGTCATATTTAATTAAGACGTCATATTATTAAAATCATAAAACGCGCTATTTTTATTAGCCACACTAAAAAGCAGTAGCCTGTTTTCTCCATATTATTGATTTCATGAAGTATCTGAAATTAGCCAAATAAAGTATCTACCCTTACGTCATCAGACTAGTCTACTTGCTGAACAACTCACTATTTCATTATTTATGCTTCGCATTTCGATGGCCTTATATGCATTCGGCCATAGTGATGGCGGCAAACGGCAGTTGCAGCAATTAATTGAGCTGCAGGAATAAAGGCAACAGGAGAGCAGATGTCTCAGTCTAATGAATTTTCAGGTAAAACCGCGGTTATTTCTGGCGCAGCGGGTGGAATTGGCTTAGCCCTAAGTGAAGCATTAGCGGCGCAGGGAATGAATATTGTTATGGCCGATATAGATGCCGCAGCGCTTGCACAGTCTAGCGAAGACTTGCGCTCAAAAGGCTACAAGGTAATCACGTGTTCACTTGATGTCACCGATTATGCCCAATGGGAAGGTGTTGTAGCTGAAGCCAAAGAGGCATTTGGCAAAATCCATATGGTCATCAATAACGCAGGTGTGGGTGGTTCTCCTGGAAAAATTGAAGACTCTGAAGCTGAAACTTGGCGCTGGGTAATGGACGTGAATGTGATGGGCGTTTTGTATGGTGCTCAAGCTTGTGTTCCTGCCATTAAAGAACATGGTGAAGGGGGCTGGGTGTTAAACGTGGCATCGATGGCTGGCTTGATGGGTATGCCATACGCGGGCGCATACTGTGCCTCTAAGGCAGCAGTAGTATCTATGACTGAAAGCTGGATGCCAGAGCTAGAGCCATTTAATATCCACACGTCGGTGTTATGCCCTGCATTTGTAAAAACCCGTATTCATGAGTCTTATCGCAACAGACAAGAAAAATATGCGGTAGCCACAGAAAAGCGTATCGATAAAGAAAAACTAAAAGCAGGGGCCAAAGCGGCCACGATGGCGGTGGAGTCTGGTATTCCTGTATCTATGTTGGCAGAACGTGTGTTAGAAGCATTACGTTCAAAGCAAACTTATATTTATACCCACCCTAACTATCGCAAAGTAACTCGCGGCCGTGCTAAAGCTATCGACAACGGGTTTGTCGACGCTGAAAACAGTTCTGTAGTAGGGCATTTAATTAACGATGACATCGTCACTTTTTAATAAGATACATTTGCTTATTTTGAGCTACTTATTGTGAGCTGCTTATCAAGTGCTGCGCTTTTTATAAGCGCCGTACTTCTTAACCGTTATTTTAGCGGTTAAAAAAGCATAGCTATTACCCCTAAAACCAGACATACAAATCAAACATGCCAGCCATAATTTGGGGGGAGTATAAAAATTTTCCCTTACAATGCCTATCCACTGACGACCATTTTTTAACCTCTATATTCAGTGGTTGGTCGTGTGTTTATTGAAACTTTATAGGTTTGTTAGTAACTCTATATAGTGTTAATACCTATAATTCTAAATTCAAATAAACACTCTGTGGATAATAATAATGAAAAAGCTTCTTAAAGCTGCAGTAGCTGTATCTCTTGCACTCTCAAGCTCGACTGTTTTTGCAGAAAAACCTAACGACGACAAACCTATTTTTAGCAGTTCAACTTTTAAAGCCATGGAGCTGAGAAATATTGGCCCTGCTTATATGTCTGGCCGAATAGCTGATATTGCTATCGATCAAAATAACCCTTCAACATGGTATACCGCGGTAGGTTCTGGTGGCGTGTGGAAAACCACAAACGCAGGTAATACGTGGACGCCTATTTTCGATAAACAAGCGGTTTACTCTATTGGCGATGTGACTATTGCACCTAGTAACTCAAACATTATTTGGGTAGGTACTGGTGAGAACAACGGCGGGCGTCATATTAGCTTTGGTGACGGCGTATATAAGTCTGTAGATGGCGGTCAAACATGGAATAATGTGGGGCTAGAGAAGTCTGAACATATCTCTGACATTATTATTCACCCTACCAACCCTGATATTGTGTGGGTGTCTGCTCAAGGGCCGCTATGGTCTGGTGGCGGTGAACGCGGTCTTTACAAAACCACTGACGGTGGCGACACATGGAAGCAAGTACTCACGCCTGCTGACAAATGGACGGGCGTAACCTCCTTACTTATCGATCCGCGTAACCCAGATAAACTTTATGCAGCCACATGGGCTCGCCAACGTTCTATTGCCGTATATGTAGGGACTAACGAAGGGGCAGGCATTCATACGTCTGACGATGGCGGTGAAACCTGGACCGAACTTAAAACCGGTTTGCCAGAAGGTAACATGGGTAAAATAGGCATGGCGATATCACCTATGAACCCAGACGTGCTTTACGCCACTATCGAAACTGACAATCGCAAAGGCGGTTTCTATCGTTCAGCCGACCAAGGCGCAAGTTGGACCAAGGTCTCTGATGAAATAGGTGCAGGTACAGGCCCTCACTATTACCAAGAAATCTTTGCTGATCAACACCAGTTTGACCGTGTTTATATTGCCAGTAACTACAGCAAAGTGTCGGACGATGGCGGCAAAACATGGACGCCAATCAATACTAAGCGCAAGCACGTAGATGACCATGCTATGGCATTCCACCCGACTGATCCTGATTTTGTATTGATGGGATCAGATGGCGGCATTTATATGTCTCATGACAGAATGGCGAATTGGCGTTTTATGGCGAACTTGCCGTTAACGCAGTTTTATAAAGTGGCGCCGGATGATTCAAAACCCTTCTACATGATTTATGCGGGCGCACAAGATAACTCTACCCAAGGTGGGCCATCGCGCACAATGCGCGAAGAAGGTATTAAGAACAAAGATTGGTTCTTAACCCTAGGCGGCGATGGGCATCAGCCAGCGGTTGAGCCGGGCAACCCAGATATTATGTATTCTCAGTGGCAACAGGGTAACCTTACCCGCGTAGACATGACCACCAAAGAAGGGGTTTATGTTAAGCCGCAGCCATTACCGGGCGACCCTGCTGAGCGCTATAATTGGGATGCACCTATTAATGTGTCTAGCCACGACCCTGCTCGTATTTATTTTGCATCACAGCGCGTATGGCGTTCTGATAACCGTGGCGATAGCTGGACAGCCGTTTCTGGCGACCTTACCAAAAACGGAAACCGTATGCATATGCCTATGATGGGCAGAACGTGGTCGGTAGAAGCGGGCTGGGATTTGTACGCCATGACAGAATTCCACACCATTGCTAACTTCTCTGAAAGCCCAGTAGATGAAAACATTCTGTGGGCTGGTACCGACGATGGCATCATTCAAGTCACTACCAACGGCGGTGAGTCGTGGAAAAAGATTGAATTAGACGCTATTAAAGGTATTCCTGCTACCGCTTATGTAAATGATATCCGTGCTGATTTATACGATCCGAATACCGTATATGTTGCTCTAGACAACCATAAATATGGCGACTTCAAACCCTATTTGATCAAGTCGACGAACCTAGGTAAAAAGTGGACGTCACTTGCTGACGACCTACCTGCAAAACACCTTGTTTGGCGTATTGTGCAGGATCATGTGAACAAAGATTTGATGTTCATTGGTACTGAGTTTGGTGTTTTCTTTACGGTGAATGGCGGTAAAAAGTGGGTTGAACTTGATGGCGGTATACCAACCATTTCTACTCGCGATGTGAAAATTCAGCGCAGAGAAAACGACTTGGTGGCCGGTACATTTGGCCGTGGTATTTATATTCTAGATGATTACGCACCACTTCGCGCATTAACTGAAAAATCGATGCAACAAGACGCGCTTTTATTTGCGCCCAGCCGCCCAGTTAAATGGTTTAAGTTAGACACTAGGCACTCTGACTCGGACGGTGATGATCGCTTTGTAGCTGAAAACCCAGCACATGGCGCTACGTTAACCTATTTCTTAAAAGACAGTTTGTTAACCGCGAAGGGTAAGCGTCAAGAAGCTGAGAAAAAGCTACTTGAAGATGACAAATATCCTAAATACCCAAGTTGGGAAGCGATAGAAGCTGAACTTCAAGAGCCAGAACCTGCTGTTTATGTCGAGATTCGTGACAATGCGGGCGACGTAATAAATCGCGTATCGGGCAGCACCAAGAAAGGGCTTCACCGCATTACGTGGGATATGAAGTATTCGAATACTACGCCGCTTACTAAGAAAGACAGCAAAAATAACGGCTTAATGGCATTGCCGGGAACCTATAGTGCGACGTTATTTAAGCGTGAAGGTGCAACAGTTACTCAATTAGCTGAGCCTGTTCAGTTTACGTTGGAATCTATCTATGAAGGTGCGCTTGAAGGGGCATCTGCTGAAGAAATTACAACTTATGGGAACGCCTTAACTAAAGCGCAGAAACGTGCAATGTCTTCAACCACTGTGCTTAAACAGGTAAAAGACACTATGGCGTTGCTTCGTGTGGCAATTGACCGCACACCAAGTAATGTAACCCAATTTGAAGCACAATTTGCGAGTATTCAAAGTGAAATAAACGATATTAATAAAGCGTTTACTGGCTTAGAGTCGCGCAATCGCAAAGGGATTAAACCGGCTAATATTATGAGCCGTTTGCGCTATGCACGTTCGGCATTAAATTCATCTTATGGGCCGACTCAACAGCATAAAGACCAACTTGGTTACGCTGAAGATGAATTAAGCCAAGTAATTGCGCGTATTAAAACGTTGCATGAAACCACGCTGCCTGCGCTTCAGCAAGCGGTGGTGAATGAAGGTGGTCCGTGGACCGCTGGCATTCCGGTTATTGCAAACTAACGGGCGTTAGTGCAAACAGATGCGGCAGCGTTACGCTGCCGCGTTTTTTATTTTCACCCTTCTTTTTTAGCTTTACTACCGTAGCAAGACCCAATGAAAAGCCTGTCGTATTCTTTCTGTTTTTTATCTTCCGCTAAGTTTTCGCGTTTTGGATTAGCCCCTTTTAGACTATTGTTAACCGTTTCTTTTTTAGCCGTCCCCGTTTTTTGTGCCAGTGCTACTGATGCTCAAGGCGCTGATAGTGAAGGTGTTGATGCTGAAGGGGCTAACAATGCAAGCTCCAACGATATTAGCGCTAAGGAAGTCGAGCGGTACACTGTCACCGCAGAGCGCGCCTATTACAATCAAACCTTAAACAGCATCTTCCCCCAATATACTTACGATAAATCGAATCTTGTGGGTAGCCCCCACATTAATGACATTTTGCTCCAATCGCCTTCAGTTAACTTAAATGGGCAAGGTGGGCAAATTCAAAATATCAATATTAGGGGCTTTTCTCGCTGGCGAATACAAACCTTGCTTGATGGCGTACCTATTGTGAGTGATCGCCGCGCAGGGGCGAGTGTTGGGTTTGTTCCTCCCTCATTTATTCAAGGTGTTGCCGTCATTCCTGGCGCTGCCTCTACCTATTTAGGTTCGGGCGCTATAGGTGGCGCTGTGGATTTGTTACTACCGTACAACACTAAATCTAACCTTCAAATAGGGTGGAGCAGTAACCAGCAGGCACAAGACTACAGTTATGCCGATTATGCAGGCAATACCGACTGGAACCTGTCGTATCGTAAAGGCAATAACGGCTCTGACGCACAAGGCAATACCCTGTTCGATAAGTTTGAACAAACCGCCTTGTTTTTAAGGCATCGGCCGGATAATGGTGTGCTGAAAGAAGCCTGGACGTTGTATTCAGACAACCGTGATATCGGTAAATCCAGTAGCGACTTTCCAGAAGATAGAGTAACAACCTACCCAGAAAATACGCACTGGCTAGGCAAAATGACGTTTGCATTCTCTAATATATTTAGCAGCCTTTGGTGGCACCAATCCACATTGGACACCCACATTTTAAGACCCGAGGATCGGATAAACGAAAGTGAAAGCGAGGCGTTAGACTTCGGATTTGATGTTGGCAGTAACGCACGTATCAATAACTGGCAGGTAAACTGGCAAGTTCAGTTGTTGGGACGGGAGGGGGTAACTATTGATGAAAGGGAGCTTACCTTGGTTTCCTCTGCTAGTGGCTCGCTTGTAGGTGAATCTCTTTTAAATGAGACATTAAGCTCGACCGGCTCATCTTTTATCTCTGAATTAGCTTACGAGCTTCGTACATTGGATGCCAGTGAAACCACAATTGCCGGTATTGCTGATGCAACACGCTCTTTTGGTGATACCTCGCTAGCGTTTGGAGGTAGGTTAGATTGGCAGCAACAGTCTAACAATGCTGTCGATATTGAAAATGCTAACATCAGCGGTTTTATTGGCGCTAGCCATATACTTTCGCCGCAATGGACGGCTAGTGTTTACTTATCTAGCGCCTTTAGGAATCCGTCATTAACTGAACGCTATTTCTCCGGTGAAACCCCTCGGGGTACCGTGTTAGGTGATGTCGATTTAGACACAGAGCAGGCCACAAATATACAGGCTTCGTTATCGTATAACAGCAACGGCTTAACAGCTTCAGTTGAAGTGTTTCGGCAGAAAATCAACCACTATATTGAGCGTACTACGGTATCTGAAGATGTTCAGGTTTACAGTAATTTAGACAGTGCGACCATTCAAGGCATAAGCTATCAGCTAGATTGGCAACAGTCACAAGCTGCAAATAGATCGCAAAATAACACACCCGATCAAGGATATTGGTTCGCGCAGTTAAATGGCGCGTGGATTGAGGGCGAAGATAATATAGGTAGCGCTATTGCTGATATTCCGCCACATAGTCAGCGACTAACATTAGGGTATGAGCTAGAGGATGTACGGCTATTTTCAACGCTTGTTTATCGCGCCAGCAAGCGGGATATTGGCGATGGTGAAAAAGAACTCGATAATGTAACGACATTAGATATTGGCGCGGCTTGGCAATTCAACCAACGTACTTCACTGCAAGCTAGCTGGCGTAATCTTACTAATCAGCAATATTATGTAAGCGCCGACGACAAAGCGGCATTTGCGCAAGGTGAAAGTGTACAGCTAGCGTTAACCTTTTTGCTGTGAACGATAGTAACGTTTTCGATATTTACTCTTTAATGTAGTAAATAACATCACTAAGCCCGTCAGCCATAAAATGAATAGCAAAATGGCGGCGGGCAAGAATAGCCATAACTTTGCGCCTTCAAAAAACCAGCTGCCATCGTGAATAGCTTCAATGGTATCGGTACGCCGATAAGCAACCTGCAGCACTTCGCCATTGGTTGCATTCAACTGTACTTCCCAATGATTCTTTCCGCGTACTTTTATAATGCCTTTGTCGGGCCTAACGTCTAAACGGTCGATGTCGCTCCAACTGTTTAATTCGGCTTCAGGGACGAGCTGAATTGCCTCAATAATACTATCGAAACTAATAGATGGGGCGTTACCAGCGGCTTTTTGGGTAGGCGGTTGTAGCCAGTCGAACTCTTTTTTTACCTGCAGCAAAAGACCACTGCCAATCACAACAACGACAGGAATAAAAATGGCCAAAGAGAGCCACAAGTGAAAATTGCGGCTTGTTTTACGCAGGTTAATCGACATGCACTTACTACCTAAAAATGGACACTCACTATACTGCATCTAATTTAGCGAGTAAAAAATGTGAGCCCATACTAAGATTTCAAGCGACGAATAAATGGGTTAAAACCGCTTGGTAATCACCGTAATATTGATAGTCTTATAGAAAGTAGAATAACCACTGAGCAAACTCATGAAATACAGGCTTCTTGTATCACTATTTACCTTGCTGTCGTCTACCTTGCTGCCAACTGCCCTAAACGCCGAAGCACTTGAATCCCCAGAACCGCTTGAAATACATAAAGGGCTTCAAACAATAAAAGTAGCCACGTTTAATGTGAGCATGGAGTCGACTAACTACAAAGCGCTTGGGTTAGCGCCTAGTGCGAAGGTTTTACAGAAGGTGCTATCTAATGGTGAGAATTCGCAAGTTAAGAATATTGCTGAAATAATTCAACGTGTTAACCCCGACATTCTGTTACTCAATGAGTTTGATTATATCGCCGACCAGTCGGTAGGTATTGATTACTTTATAAAGCATTACCTGAATGTATCTCAGGGGGGGCAAAAAGCGGTGGATTATGGCTATGTTTATACAAATACCGTCAACACTGGTGAGCCGACCAATTTTGATTTAGACAATAATGGCAAAAAAGAACAATTCGGCGGTGATGCTTATGGATACGGCTTATACCCAGGCCAATATGGCATGGTGGTATTGTCTAAGTACCCGATTGAACAGGCGAATGCGCGCACTTTTCAAACCTTCAAATGGCAAGATATGCCTAATGCACAACAGCCGATTTTACCTGCTGCCAGTACTGATGAAAAGGGAACGCCTTGGTATTCAAAAGAAGAGTGGCAAGCCTTTCGCCTAAGTTCTAAATCTCACTGGGATATTCCGGTAAATGTGAACGGAAAAATAGTGCACATATTGGCTATGCACCCCACACCGCCAAATTTCGACGGCGCTGAAGACAGAAATGGTACGCGCAATCACGATGAAATTCGTCTAATGGCAGATTACTTAACACCTGAACGTGGTGGCTATATTTATGACGATGCTGGCGAGCAGGTTAGCTTAAAAGAGAACGACCGGTTCGTATTAGTTGGCGATTTTAATGCCGCTGATATTGGCGATAAACACAGACCTGATGTGATAGAGCAATTAACCGAAAGCCCGTTGGTGAACAATCGCCTTATTCCAACAAGTGCTGGTGGCGCAGCAGCCTCAAGCGAAGCCTTCAGTAGCCGTTTCACTGCCTATTGGGGGGCAAGAGCCGATTATGTACTGCCTTCACAGTATGGCTTTGACGTAAAAGACGCTGGCGTATTTTGGCCTACCAAAGACAGTGACTTGTATAGGTTAGTTAATGACAGACAAGCAAGTTCTGACCACAGAATGGTTTGGGTCACGCTTTTAGTAAAATGAATCTGCTGAAGTTTGGTTTTATAAGTTCCTGTATATATATGATTTAACTAATCTTTTTAACGTTACGGTTCAAGAATATTTCACCAAAAATTCATAAATGTTCAGCCCTTACTTCATAGGTTTTCTCTATTGTTTTCACGAACAATAGGTTAAATCTATAACACAAAAGGAAAAGGCTTTATGAAGATACAGTGGCGAACGCTAATCTTTTTTACCCCGCTTTTGTTACTCACCGGGTGTAATGACGATGAAACCGTTGAAGTAGAGGTTCCCGTAGAGGTACCAGTAGTAGTTAATCCTGAACATGAAATGCTCACAGACCCATTTTTGCAACTCCCTACACCGAGCACGAATTGTCCTTTGGAAGTTCATCAACCTCGGAAATTACTACGACCAAATTAAACCGAATGATGGAAGATACTTCTTCTTCATTGGGAGACATTAATTATGATGCTTTAACCTACCGTGATGTTTATCGTCATGAGGCAACAGCAACAGGTCTTGTTCAAGGTGAAAGAGTAGATTATTTCGTTACCAGTACCGATGAAGACGGATTTGAATTTAAGAGTAATAGCTTCACGCTAGCACCTGCACCAGCAGAAGGTCAGGCGTTGAAAATACTGTTAACCTCGGATCTTCAGTCTAAGAAAAACGTGGTAGCAAATTATCAAAAAGTGGTTGAAACCGTGGGCGTACCAGATGCCGTATTGTTTGCAGGAGATTTCGTAAACGTCCCTGACCGAGCATCAGAATGGTTCGACCAAGTAAAAGAAGACTCTCCCGCTTTTTTCCCCGCATTGCAAGGCCACTATCAGGCTTATGTACCAGGTTTTCCCTATAATGGAGGCGAGATTCTTCAGCATGCTCCGTTATTTGGTACTATCGGAAATCACGAAGTCATGGGACGTTATACCCCTGAAGAAGAGGGATATTCTTTAAACGGAAGCTTCAACGATCCTCAGCCTGCTTGGTATGCTGAAGTAGCTTATGATCAAGTAGCTGAAACGGTTAATCCTGACGGCGATGAAAGTATAAAAGCGCAGTGGATAGCGGATAATTCACATAATCAGCAGAGCTTTCTAGACATTTTTAGTTTTCCGGATGATGGGCCATCAGGAGAAGACTATTATGCTGCTTCGTTTGGTGATGTATTCATTATCTCTATGAATGTCTCTCGAATATGGCGCTCTTGGAGCGTTTCAGGTACCAGTAAAACAAAGTTTGTTGAAAGTATAGATACCCTTGACTCGCCTTCTGAATGGGGATTTGGAGAGTTTCTTTTCGAGCGATTCGATGCTCAATCAGATCAATACGCATGGCTGCAGGGCGTAATGGAAACCGATGCTTTTAAAGAGGCTAAATACAAAGTGGTTATGGCACATCAAGGCGTCTTTGGATTAGGTGATAATACGGTTCCCGTTTTAGCACAGCCTGTAATGCAAGTTGTTACAACTGATGAGAATCAGAACGAAACTATCACCGAATATACTTTTCCAATCGCCCCTGAAACGTGGACATCCGAAGTCGCTCCTTTGCTTGGAACAGCGGAAGAAATACGCTATCAATACCCACTGGCGCAAGATGTTTGGCTAAATGATATTGAACCCTTATTGATTGAAAATGATGTTGATTTGGTCCACATAGGGCACTCACATCTATGGAACAGAGCAGAGGTTGAAGGCTTAAATTACCTTGAAAGCTCGAATGTGGGCAATAGTTATGGCGCGTATTACATAGATTCAACCGGATCTTATACGGCAGATGTAAGGGCGAGTTATTCAGACTTTTGGGAAGATGTAAATTCTGCGGCACCTCGCTGGGATATTGAAAATTATCCTCCGAACGGTGATCCCCAGGATAGAGTGATGAGCTTTCCAACCTTATTCAGCCCGATGAGCATGGAAAATGAAAGTTATCCAAATTTGCCGTTTGTAACCAGTAATAACCTTTCGGTATTTTCAGTGTTGGATACGCAGTCTGGCAGCGTGAAAAGTTATGTTTTCGATCCTTCGGACTTAAACTCTGAAGTAATACTATTCGATGAATTTTTATTAGATTAGCCTTAAGTGCTTTTACTCCAAGACGGGCTTCAATAATGAAAAATACTCCCATTGAGGTGCTTTAGAACGCTTGGGTAGCTGGGACACTCACAAATTAATTTATTGATAATGTGGGTGTCCTATTTTAAGAAGCTATTGAATAGCATCGACTTGCCAATTTTAAATATCTACCATCAACGTTAAAAAAATTTAATGAACTGCTAATCTGTTCTGCTCTGTTGTCCGTTTATAACCTCATACACCTTCGCTTATGTCGCTTGATGTAGGCCTTGTTTAAGAGGAGAGGCAGGTTTTTATGGACGATCCTACGCTAATTATCCTAATGTATTTCATCATTCCCATTTGGTTTGTGGCGGGCATTGTTGACTGGTTTTGCCACAGGCGAAGTAATATTTCCGGTACGAGCGGCGCAAAAGAATCTCTTATCCATTTGCTTATGTTCGCTGAAGTGGGCATTCCACTTTTCATGGTGCTGATATTCGAAGTAAACAGCCTAATTATCGCTATCAGTATCTTGCTCTTTTTTGTGCATGAAGCAACGGCAATGTGGGATGTATCTTATGCTGTATCTAAGCGCCGTGTAGGCCCAATTGAGCAGCATGTTCATAGTTTTTTAGAAATGATCCCGCTGCTAGCCTTAGTGTTAGTGGTGGGTCGTCATTGGCCGCATTTTATTGCGTTGTTTGGTTTCGGCGACATTCCTGCTGACTTCGCGCTACAACTTAAAGAAGACCCCTTACCCACATGGTATTTAGTTACCGTACTATTGATAGCACTAGCCTTAGAATTTGTACCCTATTTGGAGGAATTAATGCGTGGCTTGAAAGGTAAAAATCAAAACAAGGAGGGCGAGACCACTGGCTCTCGTACCAGAAACGTCACCCCCGTTTCAGATGAGGAAGCTGAAGCAGCTAGCCCCTATGCTACGTCAGTGGCTGGGGAAGAAGACCCAGGTGTGGCATTAGAAGAACTGGTAGATAGTAGTAAGGTGGTTACTCCCATTTCCAAGAAGCGATAGAACGGCAACGGGGTATCAATGGGTTCGTTTTACCAACCTCAATTAGCGCATATTTAAGGGAGCTTTTTAAGCTCCCTGCTTTAAGCTTATTTTTCGGTCTGCTTTTTCCTCATTTCAGCTTGCGCTTCCTGCCAGGCTTTATAATCCTCGAATCGCTGTTCGTAGCGAAGCACCTTACTATTAGGATCGGCAACCACCACATCGTATTCGGTTACCATTAAACTGGTTTGGTTTTGCATATCAAGCGTAGTTACTTTACCGTTTACGCTAACCTCTAGGGGCATAGGGAAGGGTAAGTCACCTTCTGTTTTCCACGTAAAGGTGACTTCATTTTCTGTACGGGCTACATCTAATATAGGTAAGGCCGCGCTGAATATATACACGTCAAAAAACCAATCTAAATTGTGCTCGCTGTTTTTATTGACGATATCGATAAAGTCTTGAGTATTGGCGAAAATAGGTTCGAAATTGCCTGGTTGTGGGTCAACACGGCCATACACAAGTTCGGTTACAGAACGGAAAAAGGGTTCATCACCCATTAGCCCTCTAAGTGTATGAATAACCCATGAACCTTTGGCATAAATATCACCTGCTGGGCCTTTTTCATACACATCTTCTTCAGACATCAATTCGTTGCTAACGATAGGGTGAGCATTAGCCAACCCTTTTCGCTGTGCGTTAAGCTTCACAAAATAGGCTTCATTGCCGTGTAAGTATTGGGCATATAACGGTTGCATGTAGGTGCCAAACCCTTCGTGTAACCACATGTGATCCCAGTTGTCGTTGGTTAGCTGATTACCAAACCATTCATGGGCAAACTCGTGCTGCATTAACCAATCATATCCAGCGTCATCTTTTCTATATTCATTGCCATAGGCGTTAATGGTTTGGTGTTCCATACCCAGGTGAGGTGTTTGTACTATGCCCACTTTCTCGTTGGCAAACGGGTAGGGGCCAATCATCCGCTCGAAAAAGGTTATCATTTCAGGAAGTTCGGCAAATAATGCCTCGGCTTTTTCTTCGTTTTCTGGAAGATGGTAGTAGGTTAACGGGTAGGTGTTACCGTATATGCTGGTAAAACTTTTGGTCAGCTTTTCATAAGGCGCTATGTTTAAGGCAATGCCATAAGTATTGTGCATCGACTTGGTTTGCCAATGAAAAGTGCGGTCATTACCTTTTTCTTCAGTAGCAACCAATACGCCGTTACTGGCGGCCACAAGCGGCTTAGGTACGGTAATGAAAAGCTCGGTGTTAGCAGGTTCACCATAAGGTTGGTCAATACACGGCCAGAAAAGATCGCACCCTTCACCTTGCACTGCTGTTGCCAACCATGGATGTCCATCCGGTGTTTCTTCCCACATCACACCGCCATCCCAAGGGGCTCTGATTGGCGTGCGTGGATGTCCGGAATAGACAATGCGGAGCGTTACAGGAAAAGACACACTGCTATTTGGCGAAACAATAAGCTCGCCTTCAAGGTTACTAAATTGCTGTGCAGGTAGCTCGGTACCATTGAGCCAAACGCTTTCAATGGTAAAACGTGTGTCTAAATCCACAGAGATTTCTTGTTGTGGTAAAGGCGCTTGCAGCGTAAGTGTGGTATCGCCAAACACTATCTCTTTGTCAAAATCGAAGGAAAAGGCAAGCTTTGCATGACTAATGGATAAATGCTTTTGTCTTTCAGAAATCTCTCCGCCAGACTTTAACGTGTATGGTGTTGATAGCTCGGCAGCTGGTGCTTGATTGACTGAAGAAGTGTGTTGAGTGGCACACCCAACTACAAATGTTGAGGCACACGCTAAGGCAAGCGTTTTTAATTTCATGTGTTTTCCGTTTTTATTATTACATTCTAAGGAACTTATAAATCAATGGGTTATGATTTGCAAAAGTCTCTTCATAGTGCAATGGCTAAACGGTTAACGTGAGCATTCGTGCGGTGAAAAGCTATAAGGGTATGCTTACCCGAATAGCATATTTGCTACTCGGGTGAGCAGTTGGGTTAATGTTTAACTAAATATCCGCAAATTATGGTAGATGTTGACCACCTGTTACGCCCGTAATTTCAGCAGTAACATAGCTAGATTCTTGAGATGCAAGGTATACATAGACTGGTGCTAGCTCGGCAGGTTGGCCTGGTCTCTTTAAAGGCACGTTTTCACCAAACTTAGGGAGCTTCTCTTCAGGCTGGCCGCCACTTTGTTGAATGGGTGTCCAAATAGGGCCGGGCGCTACGCCATTCACTCGTATCCCTTTTTCAATTAACATCTTCGCTAGGCTTTTTGTGAAGCTGGTTATCGCACCTTTGGTAGAAGCATAGTCGAGTAAACCAGCAGAAGGTTGATAGCATTGAATAGATGTAGTGTTGATAATGCTCGAACCTGCGGGCATATGTTTCACTGCGGCTTTTGTTATCCAAAACATAGCAAATACATTGGTTTGATAAGTTTTACAAAACTGTTCTGTGGTTAAATCTTCTAGCTCAGCCACAAATTGCTGTTTACCCGCGTTGTTTACCAAGATATCTATAGAGCCAAGTTTTGTTGCGGTTTGACTAACCAACTCCTCACAGAAGCTCTCATCAGAAATATCGCCGGGAATACCATGTGCCGAGATACCACAGTCTGACAAATACGTTAGCGTGTCTTGCGCATCTTTTTCCTCACTAGGAAGGTAATTAATCACTACATCGGCACCTTCTCTTGCAAATGCGATGGCCACCGCACGGCCAATGCCAGAGTCTCCGCCCGTAACTAGGGCTTTACGCCCTTTCAATCTACCTGAACCTTCATAGGTCTTCTCACCATGGTCCGATTTAGGCGACAGAATTTCATCTAATCCAGGGTCTGGCTGATCATCATTCTTGTGAGTATTTGAAACATCATACTGATAACGGGGATCCTGCATAGTAAATTGATTAATCTTTGACATGCTTTTCTCCTATACGGTTTGCAAATGCTATTGATGAATTATTAACTGAACCGTTTTTGCGCATAAATATAAAAAGGTTCGAATTAATATTTACGTTCGTGTTTTTAAATTGTTAGCGCTTATGACGTATATAGAGAAAAGAAAAGTACATGCCATGCATATTTTAAAATAATCTATTTAATGTGAAGTGAAATATTATTTTTATAGCAAGAAAAAAAGCCCCTATAGCAAATGCTAAAGGAGCCTTGTTCTCTATTTGAAAGCTATTATTTAATAGCCTTTTTTACTCTCTAATCTATTGGAGTCTAAGCTGCTTGGAAAATAAGCTCGTTAAAGAGTGAGAGTAAAAAAACATGTATCTATAGTCTTCCAGTTAGGAAAAGAAGCAGCACCACAAGTAGAAGTAAACCGCCAATTCCACCAATAGCTACGTTTTGAACTAACGCTGCTACTATCAACACTACAATGACTAAACTTAGTAAACCCATTCTCATAATATCTTCCTCAATTATTTTCACTTAATGTGTACGCAACGGTGATATCGCTTTTTGTTACGCTACCGCATAAACTTTACGTACAGCGCCAGCACCAAGGTGACCGCCGATTAAGCCGGCTATTAGGCCAAGTGCAGAGGCGATAAAGGCTGTCCATAGAACCGCTTGGGTATAAGTACCTACCGTTTCCGATACTTTGTTTAATTCAGCTTTTGCTTCTGATACTAGTTGCTTAGCTTCTTTTTCTGCGCCACTAACAATGGCTTCAATTTCTTGTTCAGATAAGCTGGTATTGACGGCTAATACATCTTTCGCCATCTCAGGTTTACCAGTAATTAAATACTGACCCGCTTCAACCAATGTATCTGAATCTAAATCTTTCAATGCTTGGCTAACTTCTTGTGAAGACACTTCACTACCTGCCATGCCACCTACCGATTGGCTCACCGAACTTTCAATATCAGCCATTTTCTGGCCTAACCAATTTTTAGCTTCGTTAGATTCACTTGAGTTACTCCACGATTCAGCCTTTTCTTGAGCACCGGTGATAATCGAGTCGATTTCGTCATCTGATAAGCTAGTTCGCTGCGTTAATTCATTACGGGCTTTTTCTGTGTCGCCTGAAATAAGTGCACTGGTAATTGCACCTGTATCTTCAGCATTTAAAGACTCAATAGCTGAACTTACTTCTTGCTGATTTGGGCTTTGTGAGCCCGTGCCTGTTTCGCTGATAACCTGTGATGCTTGGCGTTTCATCACTGCGGCAATACTGGTTTTTACTGATTCGGGCAACATACTTTCATTACCAGACCCTGATTTTAAAATTGTAGTGCTGGCTTTATTAGCACTACCTAATGCACTACCAATTGAGTTCATCGTACTGCCGATACCGGAAACACCTAACATAACAATAAGTACTGTGCCTACAGACCACACAGTTAGGCCGTGTAGGGCACCTATTCTATCATCAGCAGTTCCTGCCATTTTTGCAGCAAGTACACCACCTGCAAACGTAGAGAAAATAGTGGTTATTAATATCCAAATAATCGACCCTATGCCTAATCCGTTACCCATTGCAGATAGGTCTGTAGCATCTGCGATACCCACGCCAATAGCAGAGCCCAAAAGGAGCATAAGCCAACCCAACGCAATCATTAACATAATACCAGCAATGATAGCGCCCCAACTGATGCGATGCCCTATTGGAAGGCTAAAATTAGCGGCCGTTGAGCTTGGTGTTCCAACGATTTCTCTTTCCATAATGAATTCCTCTAATAAATGAAGGACGGCGTATTTAAACCTTGCCATCGTAGTGCTAATACTGAACGCACTATTAAAATGGCAATAACTAAGCCAGAGAGCAGAAGTCGTTAGAAGTTTATTAGAGGTGCCTTAATGGCTGCGGTGTGCGTCGATTCTTCAATATCAATTAAACTTAAGTAAATGAAGAAAATGTAATAATTAATGCAATACTTACCAAGCATTAAGTAACATTTACATTTAGTATTATATCTTGGAAATTATATTTAATAGAGATGGTGTAGCAAGAAATAAATGTTAATAAATGGACTGTTAAATATATCTAAATACTTGTAGTTGATTACATGTAAATGCATGTCAGTACATTTAAAATCGTGGTTCTATTTTCATGGCGGCTATTTTTAAAGAAAAGGGGGGTGGAGTTTTTTACTTATTTTTGATGTTGTTATTTATTTAAAAGTGTCGAATTATTAATGTCGAATAAAAACCCTGGAGCTCCAGTAATTTGACTTCGCATAAATAGCGTTAAGTGGATTATAATTTGCTGCTATTGAAGACATTGCTTAGTAATGCTCGAGCACAATGGTACGTGCCATATCACCGCTGTTGCGATAGAGGAGTGAATAGAATAGGTGCTAGCAATATTAAGTGAAATCAACAATAGTTAATCTTTAAGAAGCAGGAGGGGAAATTACCTTAGCTGGCTATCTTTGCTTCCTCGTCGATTAAAGGCCGATTCAACCTTAGTCGCCTTTTCCAATTTAGCTTGACAGTTTATACACAGCTGCACACCGAGCACAGCTACTCGTCTTCGTTCTGGTATACGAGCGTCACATTCTTCACAGAACTCTGCACTTTCACCCTGATACATGCTGTTTTTAGCACGCGCCACGGCATCTTCAACGCTTGCATCTATCTGATCTTGTACTGCCCCGTCTTTTGCCCAGCCACCGGCCATGTTTCCTCCCAATTGTTGCTTGTGGGTCTTGCTAATAAATAATATCCAATCCATCGGTATCAAAACCAATCAGCATCGATACTCATCACTAGCGCTAACGATAGAATGAAGCAAAAACAGTGCCGAGCCTTTCCTCAAGAATTTTTGGTAATAGTTACAGAAGGTTAAGGTAGGTGAAGAAAGGTAAAGTAATGTAGGGAGCCCGGAGTGCCCGTAGTCTTTACTGAATGCAGTGAAATATTTGCTTCGTTCTATGATGGAATGGTCTAAGACAGAGTGGTCGAAAACAAAACAGCCTTGTTTGAAGAAAACACTAAAAGGAGCAAGAGCTCCTTTTAGTATTCTTACTGTTTTGGCTTAAGCTTACTTATCAGTGCCCGCCGTTAATGGCTGGTCAAGTTTATAGTCGAGCTGCACTAACAAACCTGTTTGCCTGCGGGCTACACCACCTTTAATTGCTGGTTTGTATTTCCATTGCTCAAGCGCAGCTTTTGCACTTTCATCAAATATACCTTCGGGAGTGGCATTAACTACAGTGACATTGTCGGTGTTACCGTTTTTAGTAATATCAAACTGCAGTACGACGAAACCTTCAATATTTCCTTTTTCGGCCGATTTGGGGTATTCAGGCGATACAAATTCTACCGGGGCTGCTTCGTCAACTTTCGACTGTTTGTGTTCAGTATTTTGAAGTGGCACATTGGCTAACGCCATGTTGGCCGTTACTAAGGCAAAAATAGCAGCTGTGCCAGCGGCAAGTAATTTATTACCTTTATGCGGGGTTTTAATCGCGTTTAATCTTTTAATCATTGTATTTTTCTCTCCAAAGGTTGGGTACAGGTTTACTGCTTGTGAATTATGCTCGGCACAACATACAAGTGCTTTTGCATAAATGAGTTTCTCGGTTGGTGATTTGTTGGCGAGCACTGCGTTATCGCATGCTAATTCTTGACTGCTACGAAACGATTTCAACGCAATCCAGAGCACGGGGTTAAACCAAAAAAGCACCGCAAACGCTAACGCAATAGCATTCCATAGGTTATCTTTGTGTTGGTTATGGACACTTTCATGTTCAAGTATTAATGATTGTTGGGAGTTTGAAAAAGCGGTCTTAAAGTAACTTGGCAGCAGTACGGCTGGTTTCAAGAAGCCAAAGAGCATAGGCGTAGAAGCTTTATCAGAATAATAAGCGCGAAGGGAAGGTGATGTATTTGAAGTTACCGGAACCGTTGCGCTAGGCGCTCGCACAAGGTGCTTTTTATCAATAGATCTTAATATACTTATATGGTTTGCCGCTATGTAAGCCGCTACTGCGCTAGCACCCGTTGCCCATAACCAAAACAGCACATTAAACTGCCCACCGGATACATTAGGGTTAATACCTACTAAATAGCGGCTAATGCTATTAGCGGGAATAGAAACCAAATCAATTGGTAGGTTGTTCATCACAAGTGCAGCCGGAAGTAGTAACCATGCTTTGTAAACAAACGTAGTGCCTAGTTGGGGAGTGAGGAATCGCTCACAAAGAATCAATAGCGCCAGAACAACGGTTAACATAGTTTGCTGAGAAATCATCCACTCAATCATTGTTTTTCTCCCATTGCTTGATCACCGCTTTAAGCTCATCGATATCTTCTTTAGATAACTCGTTTTGGTTGGCAAAGCCTGCAATCATTGGCGCAACTTTACCTTTGAAGAGTCGGCTTAAAAAGCTACTGGTTTCTTCTTGAACATATTCTTCGCGGGCAATTAAGGGGTAGTAAAGGTATTGGCGCTGCTGCTTGTGAAAACTGATAGCCCCCTTTTTTACTAAGCGTCCAAGCAAGGTTTTCACCGTTTTTTCATGCCACGGTTTATGTTGATTAAGGCGCTCAATGACCTCGTTAGACGAAATCGGGTTGCTGTCCCAAATCACGTCTAATACTTCAAACTCGGTATTGCTAATATCTGGCTGCGCTTTAGGTGTGTTCATAATTATTTCGCTTTAACCAATGTGGTAGTGACTTTTCTATAAATGGATTACATGTGTAGTCTTAATTAAAGATTACATGTGTAATTCTAAAGCGCAAGTTTTTATCGCGTTTTTTTTAATCAGTGCTGTAGGGAAGGAGGCTGACCTGTCACGGGAGTGGCCTATCAGTGGAGCAGGAAAGTGTGAGTGGTAGGGCGAGAGGGGATAACTAGTAACTATTCATGCCCATCTATTTCATTTTGTAGGGTGTCTAGCTCATCCAGTACTCTCATAAACTTTCTGCCAAACTCAGTGACCTCGTACTCAACTCGGGGCGGAACTTCGTTGTAAGAAACGCGGGCTAAAATATTAAACTCGATATTTTTGCGTAAACATTGGTTGAGTACTTTTGTGGTAAGGCCATCTACGCACCGCACCATTTCGCCGGGGCGATTAATACCATTATTCAGAAGTTGGTAAATGGTAAGCGACCATTTACAGCCATAAATAGTTTCTACCATTTGAGCCGCTTTGCTTGGTGCTAATTTTTTTGAAAAATTCTTCTCTAATGTTTTCATTAAGATGTACCAAAAAGTACCTACCTTACCGATAAGTACTTACTTTTTAAGCCTATTAATTACCGTTAAATTCGCCACACAGTTTAACATAACCAAGGTAATTAATTATGCATACTTCAAACATAGCACTAATAGTAGGTGGCTCTAGTGGAATGGGATTGGCCACCGCCAAGCAACTTATTGCTAAAGGTATTAGTGTTGTTATTTTAGGTAATAAAGGTAGCAAATTGGCTACTGCTAAATCTGATTTAGAAGCGATATCGAAAGGTGGCGCTACGGTAGAAATTATTCAAGCAAATTTATATCTTAAGCAAGACATAGACAGAGTTATTCATAGTATAAACACTGAAAATCGACATATTCAGCACCTAGTGAACGCTGCTGGCTACTTTAACCCTAAGCCCTTTTTATCTCACGAGGGCAGTGATTACGATACTTATGCAAGCTTAAATCGCGCTACTTTTTTTATTAGTCAGGCAGTGGCGAATAATATGATTAAGCATGGCGGCGGCGCTATTGTGCATATTGGTTCTATGTGGGCGAAACAGGCAATAAAAGCAACACCGTCTTCTGCCTATTCAATGGCAAAAGCAGGCTTGCATGCATTAACGCAACATATGGCTATGGAACTAGCAGAGCATAATATACGGGTAAATGCAGTATCGCCTGCGGTAGTTAAAACGCCTATTTATGAGTCGTTTATTGACCCATCTGAACTTGATGATGCGCTAGCCGGCTTCAACGGTTTTCATCCAATAGGTCGCATTGGAACACCTGATGATATCGCTAATAGTATTGTCTTCCTGTTACAAGAACAAACGAGTTGGGTAACCGGTGCGATTTGGGATGTTGATGGCGGTGTTATCGCTGGGCGAAATTAAGCGGATTATTTCATTGCAAATTGGTAGCTAGCAAGATCGCTTATTCGAAGGCGTTTAATTGGCTGTTTTACTGTCATTAAACGCCGCGAATTTTCTTGAAAATACTAGCGGACAATAACGATAAAAGCCCTGTAACTATACCCGCAAGTAAGCCAACCCAAATAGCGTGCAGGGGAATAAAAAGAAGTGCCAATGCGGCTGTCGATGATAGGCGCTCACCATTATAGGAAGGGTAATTTAAGCCCCAATATCCCCAAAAATGAAAAAGCGCTATTGCTATTAGTGCTCCCCAAAATGCCATTTTTTCATGAACAGAATAATAGTCACCAAGGAAAGCAGCTAGGCTAGTAAGTAGCAAGTAAGGAATGAGCCGAAAGGGAGCCGATTCAAAGTAAGCAAAAGGAGAGGAATATCGAAAGATATGCTCGAAGCTGGCTTCGAAACCATAACCGCCAATGGTAATGGCGAGTAACCAATCTACTGTTATCTCATTGATTACAATAAAGCAGAAAATCAATACACCCCAAAACCATTTGTTCATATCTCGCTCCTTTTTGATTCAGTGCAATCATTGCTTAGTATCTGAAACCTTAATTAACTTCCCGCAAAAGTGCCTTAGGCTTTACGTTTTTTTGCTGGAAATTTACACAAAATAACAAAGCAGCAGTTCTGAGTATCGAAGTTATTTTGCCCCATCAAGTAAGGTAATTAGAGGTGCGGTATGCACAAGGCGTAGCCAACGGAAAAGCAAACCATTAAATCATGTGGTTTAACAATTGCTTTAATTGGCTGCGATAGACTCTTTATGATTCAAATGTATTGGTATACCGATGTTTTTTCTTTTCAATGTAGGCTTAGTAGTGAGCGTGATTTCATGAGTGTAGTGCCGGAGTATTTAAACCGTAGGCGGGTGTTAAAAACCCTAATTGGTGGGGTGTTAGGAACCTTTGCGGCGTCAAAATGGGTTCATGCTAATAGTAAAATTGCGTCATCGATCACCGCTAAGTTACCTCCAAGACCTAATAATATATCGCCCGAGTTGCTGGCAAAAGATGAATCATTTTGGGCACAAGTTGCACTGAATTATGACAAAGCGCAGGGGATAGTTAATTTAGAACATGGTTACTGGGGAAAGATGTCTAAGCAGGTGCAGGAAGTATTTGTTGATAAAACGAAAATGGTGAATACACAACTTTCCGTTTATGCACGTAAGCATTTCTCTGAGGACCTAAAGCTAAGCGCTGGCAAAATCGCACAAGCGCTAGGTGCTAATCATGATGAAGTCGTTATCACTCGTAACGCGACGGAATCGATTCATAACTTAATGCGTCAGTACAACGACTTTAATGCTAACGACACCGTATTATTTGCCGACATCGATTACCCTAGCTTTAAAGACACCATGCGGTGGTTGGCTAAAACGCAGAACGTCGAACCTGTTGAAGTTAGTTTGCCCGCGCAAACTAATCAAGCTGAAATCCTCAAGGTATACACGAAAGCCTTTGATGAAAACCCTAATTTGAAGCTAATGCTGCTTACTCATGTGAGTAATCAGCACGGCCTCATATTGCCTGTTGCTGATATCGCTAAAGCCGCAAAAGCCCGTGGTATAGATGTTATTTGTGATTGTGCCCAATCGTGGGGGTTGCTCAACGTTAATATTGCCGACTTGAATGTGGACTGGGCAGGCTTCAACTTGCACAAATGGATAGGCAGCCCCGTGGGTGTAGGGGCGCTTTATATGAAGAAGGGCACGCTAGACAAAATATCTCCATACCCTGGAGAAACCGATCCTACCAATACGTTGGCTCACAAACGGGTTCATACAGCGACTTCAAATTTTGCGTCTATCTTGACGATCCCAACCGCTATCGATTTTCATCAGTCTATAGGGGCTGCCAATAAAGAAGCTAGGTTACGTTACTTGCGTAACTTGTGGGTAGAAGAAGCAAGAAAATTGCCTAATATTGAAGTATTGGGCGGCGAAGATGACGCATCAAGCACAGGAATGGGGGCATTTCGAATAAAAGGTAAAGCGTCGCTAGACGATGCCAAAGCTTTGCAGAAAAGACTAGAAAATGAATTCAACGTATTTACGGTAGTAAGAGTAGGGCTAGCCAGTGGTTGTTGTATAAGAGTAACACCGCAGATATTCATTTCAGCTGAAGAAATAAACCAATTAATTCTAGCGTTAAAAAGCTTATAAAAAGGAAGAACGATGAAGAAATTTATAATAGCGACAGCAGCCTCATTAATGTTTGCGCCCATGGTGGCAATCGCGAATACACCAGAGCAAAGCTTAAAATCAGAAGGCTTTTCCTTACCTGCGCCAGTGAAGCCCATTGCAAATTACGTCACGTGGCGCCGTGCAGGAAACATATTGTACTTATCGGGTCACGGCGCCTGTGAAGGAAAAAGTGTGCTGGGGAAATTGGGGCAAGATGTAATAGTAGAGCAGGGGTACGATGCCGCACAACAGGTAGGACTATGTGCATTGGCAACCATCAAAGAGGCCACTGGCGATTTGAGTACGGTGAAACAAGTGCTACAAATAACGGGCATGGTAAACGCTACCAATGATTTTACTGGGCATTCACTCGTGATAAATGGCTTTTCCGATATATTTGTTACTGCGTTTGGTGACGATGGCAAAGCAGCAAGAGCCGCCGTTGGCATGAGTAGCTTGCCGGGTAACATGGCGGTTGAAGTGAGTGCTGTTATTGAATTGAAAGGCAGTTAAAGAGAGCCTGAAAGCGAGAGCTAAAAGAAGCTAAACCTAAGTTCGCATGTACGCGGCACTAATATTTGAGAGTTTTTTAAAGATGGTGATCAGTGTTGTGTGCATACACATCCATGCTACGCCATTTCTCACCTAGACAGAGAATACATGGCCGGCTTGCCCGGCTTCACGTATTAACCCCTCAACAATATAACGACCCAGAGCTCAGCTTTTTATGTGGAACATCGCCGAGCCTAATATGCCAAAATCTTGGCAAGGCTAACCCCGATCTCTCAATTCGCTTTTTAGTAAGAAAGGTCTATTTTTGAATGAGATAATTGCGAAGACTTGCGCTTGATTTTTATGAAGTATGTGGCGAACTTGATGCCTAAGAGTAAGAGTTATCTGAGTTTTTACTATGTTTATACATTGTTAATTAAACCTTAGTCTAAAACGATTAAGTTAACGGTGGGTAAAAATAAAATTAAAATGAACTTTTTTATCTTGTTGGTTTTTTGCCTAAGATGATGATTTTTATATGTATATGATTTTAGTTTGCTGATAAGGTGAAATGGATTTGGTTATTTTTTTAAACAAATATTTTACATAGTGCGATTCTTCTAGTAATCTTTTACTTAATCGATTAAGTCGATGTTTGTTAATTTATGGTTTTAGTTCTCTTTCGCTTCTTTCTATAAAGCTGAGCGCAAGAGAATTTCGCTTAGCTTTGGAGAATACCCATGCATACAACATTTAATAAAAGCGCATTGGGCATTGCAGTGTTATTAGGCCTGAATGGCGCTGCTTTAGCTCAGGACTCTTTAGTTCAAAAGAATTTATCTCAAGAGAATTCATCTCAAGAGAAGAAAGCAAAAGAAACGTATGAACAGATCGTGGTAACAGCCAGCCCCGCGGGTGTTTCCGCACAAGAGGCAAGTGTCTCTGTTAGTTCGTTTGATGAAGAAGAAGTCATGAAGCTTGCACCTCGCTCAACGGCTGAGGTGTTCCGTGCGCTGCCAGGTATTCGTGCCGAATCATCAGGCGGTGGCGGTAACGCAAACATCACTATTCGTGGTATTCCTTTGGCTACCGGCGGCTCTAAATTCATGCAAATTCATGAAGATGGCCTTCCCGTTTTAGAGTACGGCGATATTAACTTCGGTAACGCAGATAACTTCTTACGTTATGACTGGTCTGTAGAACGGGTGGAATCGGTACGTGGTGGTTCAGCATCTACATTTGCCAGTAACTCACCGGGTGGGGTCATCAACATGATCAGCGCAACGGGTGAACAAGGTGGTGGTGCAATCGGCACATCGTTTGGTCTTGACTACGAAGAGTTTCGTTTAGACTTCGCTTACGGCGGTGAAGTAAACGACGACCTCTATTTCCACATTGGTGGTTTTGCGCGCGGTGGTGAAGGTGTTCGTGACACCGGCTATAACGGCGACCAAGGTGGCCAAGTAAAAATCAACTTCACTCAACTACTCGAAAACGGTCATTTACGCTTTTACTTCAAGCATTTAGACGACAGAGTAACGACCTATTTACCAGCTCCGGTATTGGTAAAAGGTAACGGCAGCTATGGCGCAGTAGATAACTTCGATGCAAGCAGCCAAACACTGCATTCTGCTTACACTACCAATGTTTCGACTTTCGATTCTTTCGGTAACCCAGTTAATCGTGATCTAACGGACGGTATTGAATCTGAGGTGACCTCTTTCGGCTTTGAAGCTGATTTGGAAGTGGCAGAAGATCTTTACCTGCTTAACAAATTCAGAACGTCTGATGTAGGCGGTGGATTCGTATCTCCATTCACTGATACTTTCGGAGCTTATGGACCGCAGTCTGCTAGCAGTATGGCTACCGCAATTTGTGCTTCAGCCTTAGACGGTGATGGTAATGCGTTCAACTGTGATTCAACCAGCGTAACGCTTGCGAATGGTCCAAATGCCGGTGAAGAGTACAACGGCTTAGCTTTCCTTAATTTATTGTTCGATACGACTTACAATGATTTAGGTAATATGATCAACGACTTGAGTCTTCGTAAAGAGTACGCCAATGGGGTAACGCTAACCGCAGGTTATTACTACTCTAAGCAAGATATCGCTATTAGCTGGAACAGCTGGAATACGTTTATCCAAACGGTTGACGGTACTAACTCTCAGTATCTTCATATTGAAGATGCCGACGGTACTGCACTTGTTGACCAGGGGCTTTGGGCTCCAAGCTTCCTTTCATGGGAATGGGATTTAAACTACACCACTACGGCGCCGTACATTAACGTAGGCTTCGAAGTAGGTGATAACTGGTTGTTTGACGTGAGTGCACGTCGTGACACAGTGCAAGCGAATGGCGAACTTATTAACTCGTGTTGCGGCGGTAATACCGATGTAGACATTAATGGTGATGGGGTTATTTCAGGTAATACTGAAGATGCATCTGCATCAAATGGCTTTGGCTTCGGTGGTGGTGTAATTCGTTTGAACCGAGCTAACGCAACAAGTCAAATTGTTGATTACGAAGCAAGTAACACATCATTCTCACTTGGTGGTTCATACCTGTACAGCGATTCTGTGACTTTCTTTGGTCGCTATAGTGAAGGTGGCCGGGCTCTCGCCGATAGACTACTTCAAATTGCTGGTACCCTTAATGCCGATGGCAGCTTAACAAGCACAACGAGTGGTTTCGACGAAACAGAGCAGTTAGAGTTTGGTGTCAAGTACGGTACGCGAGACTTCAAATTTAACGCGACGTTGTTCAATACGGTAACCCAAGATACTCAAGCTGAAGTGACAAGCGGTTTAACCTTTATTCGTGAATACGAAGCAACAGGTTTAGAACTTGAAAGTAAGTACGATTTTGGTAACGGTTTCACAATGTCAGGAAATGCAACGTGGACAGATGCAGAAATTAGTGAAGACAAGTTCAATCCTGCATTAGTAGGTAAGACTCCTCGTCGTCAAGCTGATTTCATCTACACGGTTATTCCACAGTATGACTTTGAAAACTTCAGTATTGGTGCGTCGTTACAAGGCTCAACAGAGTACTATGTTCAAGACTCAAACGAGCTTAAGCAAGACGCTTACGTAGTAGCTAACTTATTTGCCACTTGGTATGTATCTGACCAATTCTCAGTATCGTTGAATGTAAACAACGCCACCGATGAGTTTGTTATTACTGAGTCTGAAGAAAGTGCTGCATCAGCTGGCGACATCATTCGTGCTCGCCCGATTAGCGGAAGAACGTCTTCAATTCAATTGAAGTACGCCTTCTATTAATGGTCGTTAAAACTATTCGCTGCGGCGCTTTTTAATAAGCGCCGTAAGTGATAGTTCTGGTATTTCGCTACAAGCGCTACATAAGATAATTCGGCGCAGCAATGCATTTTATCTTTCTTTAGTTTTAAAGGTAAATCTTCATGTCTACTAACCAAACGAGCGAGCATAACTACGGGTTAATTCGCTGGTTAACCTATTTGATGTTTATGATGTTTGCGATGACATCCGACTCGGTAGGTGAAATCATTAAAGAAGTAAAAATTGAGTTTGCAGTGACCAATACGCAAGCGAGTCTAATGCACTCTTTGTTCATGATTGGTATCGCATTTTCTGGGCTATTTCTTGGCTTTTTGGCCGATAAATTTGGTCGTAAAAAAACGCTAATCTTGGGCTTAGCTTTATTCGCGATTTCTTGTTATCTGTTTATGGTAGGCAGTACCTTTGCGTTTATTCTAAGTTTGGTAACTTTGTCAGGCTTGGCTGTTGGGGTGTTTAAAACCGCTGCACTTGCCTTAATCGGCGATATTTCACGCTCAACTAAAGAACATACTGGCACCATGAACGGTGCTGAAGCATTCTTTGGTGTGGGCGCAATAATAGGTCCAATTCTGGTCGCCTGGCTGATTACCCAGGGTGTTCATTGGACTTGGCTATACGTGATTGCAGGTGGTTTATGCACCGTGCTCATTTGCATGGCACTGATGGTTGAATATCCAGAAAGCAAGGCGATAAAAGAAAAGCCTACTAGTCTTGTCGATAGCTTAAAGTTACTAAAAGACCCTTACGCACTAGGTTTCTCAATCGGCGCGTTTCTTTATGTTGCGGCCGAAAGTGCAATTTATGTGTGGATGCCAAGCTACTTAATTTGTGACGCTAATTCGGCATCAGATATTTACAGCTGCTACGCCAATGAATCTACCCAAACACTTGCCATTTACGCCGTTTCCGTATTTTTCGCGTTGCGCGCGGTAGGTCGGTTTGTTGGTATTTGGATGATGCAGCACTTCGAGTGGACCAAAGTGCTTCTGTTATTTAGTTTCATGATAATGATGTGTTTTGTGGTTGGCTTAATAGCAGGCCAAACGCTAGCCGTTTTCCTTTTTCCATTAAGCGGCATATTTATGTCAGTCATTTATCCTACTTTTAATTCCAAAGGCATTAGCTGCTTCGAGAAGCGACAGCACGGTTCAGTGGCGGGGGTTATTTTATTCTTTACTGCGGCGGGTGCTGCGGCTGGGCCTTTTATTATGGGTGTGGTAAGTGATGCCAATGGCGGCGATGCCAAGTATGGATTTGTCGTAGCCACGGGCTTTTCTATTTTGTTATTCCTAGGCTTACTTTACAACGCTATTGCTCAGCCAACGCGAGAGCGTCTCGCCATGATTGAGAAAAGAGAATATGGAGTGCCTCAACACACCTAGCCAGAGCATTATCAAGTTCCACTATTTACATTAAATCAATGCAGTGCTTCTTGTTGCTATAGGAAACACTGCAAATCTTCGGTGCATTTTTGCTTTTTAATAAGGCGCACCCCCGTTAATTGGAGAGTTTTCATGCCTTTACGCAATGGCGTTCAACTTATTACCTATGCAGACCGTTTAGGTAAGGGAAATATGACAGGCCTCAACACGCTGCTAAGCACCACGTTGAAAGGGCTATTTACAGGCGTTCATATTTTACCTTTCTATTACCCCTTCGATGGTGAAGATGCAGGTTTTGATCCTATCGATCACACGACCGTTGATTCGCGCTTGGGCAGCTGGGCCGATGTGAAGCAGATTGGCGAGTCGATGAATATTATGGCAGACCTAATAGTGAATCACATGTCTGCGCAAAGTGAGCCATTTTTAGATGTAATTAAACACGGCCGTGAATCACAATACTGGCCGCTATTTTTAACAAAACAATCTGTATTTAGCGAAGATGATGCGGCTAATATTGCCAATATTGGAAAGGTATTTAGGCCTCGCCCTACGCCATTTTTCTCTGAGTATGAGCTAGATAACAAAGAGGTTGTGCCTTTTTGGACAACGTTCACCGCCAATCAAATCGATATTGATGTTGAGTCTGATTTGGGTAAAGCATACCTAGAATCAATCCTAGAAGCTTTTACACAAAGTAATGTCGATTTAATTCGTTTAGATGCAGCAGGTTATGCCATTAAACGCGCTGGCACTAACTGTTTTATGTTAGAAGAAACCTTTGAGTTTATTGAGGCATTAAGCAAGCGTGCACACGCGATGGGCATTCAAAGCTTGGTTGAAATTCACAGTCATTATGAAACTCAAATTGCTATTGCGTCTCGTTGTGACAGCGTTTACGACTTTGCGCTTCCACCATTGGTATTGCACACCTTATTTAGCAAAGACGCATCTGCCTTGGCGCATTGGTTGTCTATTTCCCCTCGCAATTGCTTCACCGTACTAGATACCCATGATGGAATTGGTATTGTTGATGTGGGAGCCAGCGGTGACAAGCCAGGGCTTTTAACTAACTCGCAAATCGATAATTTGGTAGAAACCATTCATGTTAACTCGAATGGCGAGTCGAGAAAGGCCACTGGGGAAGCGGCAAGTAATGTCGACCTGTATCAAATTAACTGCACTTATTATGATGCGCTAGGAAAAGACGATTATAAATACTTGCTTGCGCGTGCGATACAGTTTTTCAGTCCAGGGGTACCACAAGTGTATTATGCTGGGATGCTAGGGGCGACTAACGACATGGAGTTACTTGCGAAAACCAATGTGGGGCGTGATATCAATAGACCTTATTTAAGTGAAAGCGATATTGATGAAGCTCTCGCTAAGCCAGTGGTAAAAGGCCTAATTGAATTGATTCATATTCGTAACAATACGAATGCGTTTAACGGTGATTTCTCTGTTACTGAAGATGCAGGTACTTTGTTATTAGTCTGGACGTTAGGTGAAGACCGCGCCGAATTACGGATAGAAATGAACACGCTTGATGCAACTATCACATTGCTAGAAGGTGGACTTAAATCCACCCTATCTTTAGCGAAACTTACGGCATAGCCCTTGTTCTAGCCCGAACAAAAACAAAAAAACGGTAGTGACTTCTTTTATTTAATCGAAGTCACTACCGATTATTCATTATTAAATTCAGCTTGTTACCTTCATAAATAATTGCATAGCCCAATCCTTTTAACGCTACGTTTATCACTCTCTTCATATAACACACAAAACTGAAACTGAATTGGTTGTATTTTGTACAAATAATGTTAAGTTAATATTTAACCAGTTTAAATAATAACCATCGAAATGAAGTATGTTTCAAGGTTGCATGGACACAACCCAATGCACTTCACCACTTCAGAGCGACTAAAACGAATTCAACAACACTTAGGTGTGTCACCTGATGGTGTACTTGGTGGCGAAACCCTTTCAGCCCTTGAAAAGCGGTTACTTCCCATCGCAGAGCGCCTAACCCAAGTTACTTCAACAACAACGCCAGCCAACTCAGATGAAATAAGCCTTACGCTTTCACAAAAGGGGATAAACCTCATTGTGCAACATGAGATCAGTTCAAAGCAATATTATGAGAAACGGCTTACCCGTCCAACATGGCCTAAAGGTGAGTCTGGGATCACAATCGGTATTGGCTACGATTTAGGTTACGCGAGTAAGAGTCAATTTCAATCAGACTGGCAGTCTCTCCTTAGTACCTTTGATATGGTGAAACTTACCCGGGTATGTGGCCTGAAGGGGCAAGCGGCTAAAATTCATGTCTCCTCTTTACGTTCTGTCACTGTGCCCTTCGATGCCGCGAAGCATGTATTTGTGCACTCATCACTGCCGAAATATGCACAAAAAACAAAATCTACTTTCCCTGGTGTCGAGTACTTGAATGCTGATACTCAAGCTGCCTTGGTATCGTTAGTGTATAACCGTGGTGGGAGTCTAAAAGGGGATTCACGACGAGAAATGGCTGCCATAAAGCCTTTAGTGGCAAGCAAAGATTATGTTGGCATTGCGCAGCAAATTACGAAGATGAAGCGATTATGGCAGGGCAGAGGACTCGATGGTTTGTTACACCGGCGAGACGATGAGGCTAACTTAGTCAGGCATTCAGCTAGAAAATATATCGCTGGCGACCTGGTAAGGGTGGCGTAATGAAAACGCTTCAGCACGATTTACATTTACGGTACGAAGCCTACACCCGAGCACATCAGCGTTTTGCTGAAAGGGGAGAGTTTCGGGTTGAAATCTACCAAGGCAGATTGGAAATCGACAACCAGCATGACTTTAAGCATTTGGCGACTTATCCATTTTCACAGGAAGCGGAAGAAAGCGCAGTAATACCAGCGTCTTTACCCGTATCTATACCAGCAGTTCAACGCACCGCTTTACCTTTGTTTAACGCCCTGTTCAATACAAGCTTTGTTAAGGCGATAAAGCTGCTTTTTTATTAATTTATAGAAGGAATTTTATGATGGGAAAGTTCAAAGACGCAATGCAAACCATGGCTGACGGTATTGGTGATTTGTCTAAACTTGATGTGGTGACATTTCAAGGCTCAGTCACATTGAACGCGACGGATACCGCGCCGTTAAAATTTGATGCCGTGATGTCGTCTGCAATGGGAAATGCCACCGTGGCGGTTAAGGTACTCGCTAGTACTCAAACCAGTATTGATGGTGACATTGTTGCTTTCTACGATAAGGATATCACCGAAGAGCAGCGACTTGCTCATGCTGATTTGGTGCTCGCGGGTGCTGAATCTCGAGCCGCATCTATTGAGTTCGTGAGATCTATCGTAGGGGAAATTGCGGATTTGTAGTGATGGACGACAAGTTTGGCATAATCGACAAGTTAGGAAGAGGGCTTGATGCTTCGGTATCTAAGCATTATTTGCCCAACGCAACGTTAGCTTCCGATAACCCTAACAAGACAGATTCTTCTGCCTATATTCGCGCCATAAGAGCCCGTTTAATTGAGCTTGGTTACTTAGGAGAAGGGCATAAATTCGCAAATCGACATAACCCGCAGACTGACCGCATACTGATTAAAAAAATAAAGCAGTTTCAACATGATGCTGGTATTACCCAAGACGGTTGGGCCGGCAAGCTTACATGGCAGGTTTTGGAGTGCCTAGTAAGTTTTGAAAATCAGCAAAGCCCTGCACTATGGGGGACTGTTTGGCGAAATGCTGCTAGCGAGAAACGGAGAAGCTTATGGCAACAATCAACACCAGAAAATCAATACCACGTTTGGTTATTTAAAGGTGGGGTACTACAAAACAAAGCCGTGATGCGAGCGGTGTACTGCCGCTTGTACACACTCGGCTTTTTCGCCGATTGGGATAAACATCGTATTCACACCAAAACTATTATCAACCCTAGCGAAAATGCCGACTTTCAAAATGCGATTGACCAGTTTTGTGTGTTTGCCAAACAGCTAAAATTAGTGAAAAACGCGTGCTCCGGATTGGATATAAATTTACTCAATGCCATGTTTGAATACGATAATATCGTTGCTAGGTTAGGCGACAATACACACTTTGCACCAGCATTTACTGCGTATCCTAACACTATAGAAGCGATAGCCAGAGTAGAGCTTTGGTTGCTCGGTTATGATATCTCACCGGGGAAAGAACAGACGATTAGAAGGGCTACCAGAAGATTCAAAAAACGCACCTTTGCGAGTGTATCTAAAACTCAACTCGCGGTTAGGCAGTTTTATTCTGACTACCCTGTGGTGCGCCTAAGTGATAATGAAAATGATAAAATATATGATGAAAGAAGCGACAATAGACAGCCTCTAAATGCTGCTTTAATGGCGGCATTCTCCGCACTTTCCACCAGTATTGAAGTGACTGATAGCGACAATGAAAGCTTAAATGCTTCGGTAAGCCAATTATGGCAAAGTAAAAGTAAGCAAAATGCGTTAAGAACGCAATTTAACAAACTAGCCAATGGTATTTTCGACGGATTAAAGCGAATGGTAAGTTGGCTTTTTGGTGCAGTAAAGCGCGTGCTTGAAAAAACAAAGGAAGTGATTGCGAATATTGCACGTTACATTAGTAAAAAAGCACGCACATGTTACTTGAGTGTGGTGAAAGCGTTCGATATTGTTTATTCAGGCATGTCGTATTTAAAAGGTCATGCATTTCATTATGGGGCACCCTCTAAAACGTGCTTTGCTCATGATAATGACTTTGATCAGTTTTGCTGCATAGACTCAAAAGCGCTGCCCCACCAAATTAGTTTTGATAGAACCCAGTATGGTTTCCAAGCCAAACTCTATGCTGCAGGACTGACGATTGTTGGTCATCTGTTGCGTATAGCGCAGCGAATAGTAAGAACAGTCTCTTCACCCGTTGGATGGCTTTTAGCCCTGCTTTCATTGGCAAATGTTGCTAACGCTATTAAGGCAATAAACCAGCAAATAAGCCTTGTTGAGAAGTATGAACTTGACGTTACACATCGAAAGTCTTTATTTAAAACCCGTATCTCTTAATATCATATATTGTCTTTTACTCGCCTGTTTTTAACTTCCACTTTTTCTCCACATTGTTTCCCTTTCTAATTTAGTAAGGTAGTTGCCCAGTCATTATTTATTGCCTGAATCTGCCCCTGTGCCGGCTAAGTACTTGTTTACCTAGCTGGTTATAGATATGCGGCGGTAAATTGAATTTATGCCCTATATTTTACAAAGGAATTAACGTGAATAACAATCTGCTCAAAATTGCTTTTATTTCACTATCTTTGTTTTTAACTGCCTGTGGCGGTTCAAGCGATTCAAGTACTGAAGTCACCGACAGTAGTGCAAGTGAAGGCTCTGATGATAGTTCAGCCAGTGACGATAGCTCTGATGACGACGCGCAAGATGAGAATGCAGGATTGGATGTGGATGCGACTTTGTTTCTTACTGGAGAAAACGTCAGCATCGATACCGTATCTTGTACCTTGGTGAATGGTACGCAAACGTTGTGCTACGAAATAACATCGAAGCACACGGCAGAAGAGCACGATATGGGCCCCTGGTGCCCAGAGACAATTTACGATACGGCTGAAGAGGGCGGGCTTTGGTTTGATAAAGGTGAAATAAATGACCTAGATGGCGCTTTTATTGAAAACTTGGCCACCTATTATGATGACCCCGGCTTTAAGATGTATGAAGATGACGGCACAGTGCGCCGTATGGAAACCGCCGAGGAGTGCGCCGAGGGTGCAGATCCTAATATTGAAGATAAATATACGAACATGTGTGCTCAGTGTTTGCCTGAGTGGGTAAGTACACAAGTGACCTACCTCATTCCTATTACACCCATTAAGCAAGACGAACCGGTTGAGCTAAGCGATGGCCCTACGTTAGAAGTGGCTGGCGTTGAATACGGACCTTCAGTAAGGGGCTTGGCATTCAATGGTGTTAGATTCGATCATCCCGCCGACATCGATATTATTCTAGCTGGGTATCAAATTGCGCCGGTAGATGATGCAGGTGGGCACGTGAACAACAGCTTGGGTTATCACTATCATGGTGATACCGGAATGACTACACGTATTGAGCAATCGGACGGTCACGCGGCAATGATTGGCTATGCCCTTGATGGTTTTGGTTTGTACGCAAAGTTAGATGACAACGGTAATGAAGCAGAAGATATGGATGAATGCCGGGGGCACAGCGATGACACACGTGGCTACCATTACCACGTATTGTCGCTAGAAAGTAATGAGTTCTTAGATTGCTTTTATGGCGCGTGGGCAGAGTAATCCAGCAGGTATATTATGAATGTAGTTAAACAGTCGGTGTTATTTATCACCTTGTTATGGTGGTCAATTAGCGTTCATGCCCACGGATTCGATTATTCTGTTGTTAGGTTAACAGAAACAGAAAACCATACGTGGCGCTTAGCCATAACCTCATCATTAGATGCTTTTAGAAAAGAAGTGCGTTTGCACTTCTCCAAAACCCCTTACACTACTCCAGAGGAATTTAACGAGCAGCTTCTTAACCATATTAGCGCCACGTTGAGTATCAACGCAGAACTTAAATCTATTCCACTTGGTGAAGGTACGGTATCTCTTGGGCACGAAACGTCGGTTGTTTTTACCCAAATCAAGCTTCCCAAAAGCGCCAAGCAAGTTGTGCTTACTAACGGCGCAGTAAAAGATATCTACCGTCACACCACTAAGCTAATTGTTACGCCATGGGCTGCAAATAAACAGTCATTTATTTTAAATAAGTCGAACAATTTTACGGCAACTATCCCTATACGTTGAACTGATTGAAGCGCGGCTATAAAAATTGGGCATAACTTTTCGTTAAAATTCGTTACCATGGCCTTATAGCATCGATTTTAGCAGTCAGTTTGATGTACTTATTCATATTGCATCTTCCATCTTGCAGATTCGGTTTCTGTGGGGTGTAAATGGCGTGATATTTGATTAAGCGAAATTTGATTGTGTGAAATTCGGGATAGTGTAAAAGAAAGGACACGTAAATGAGTAAAAACACAAAGCTTGTTGTAGGCGTTTTAGTTGCACTTGGCGTTTGTTATGTAGGAGGAAATGTTTATGCTTCCTCAAAAGCCAAAGACGCAGTAGATGAAATGATCGCCGACCTCCCTGCTACCACCCAGGTTTCTTACGGCGATGTAAGTGCGACTATTTTTGGTGATGTGTCCATTGACGATATTCGCATTGGTGATGCCAGACAGGGAGATATTCTGGTCGATAACATAGCGCTTTCGGGCTTTGAAGCCGAGTTGGAAAATACCACAGAAGGTGAAGTGCATTTTTCGGGAGTTTCTTTTTTAGAATTTAAAGGCCAGGGTGTTGATGATACGCCTGACGATATTCAAGAGATTCTGGTTCACATGCTGATGAAAGAAGGAAAAACGCTAGATCAACGTTTTTCCTTTGAAGTAAATGAAGAAGACAACGAATATCGTATTAAAGAGCTTTCTTTCGATGTAGAAGATGCTGGTCGCGTTTCACTTTCAACCGATCTTTTCACTAAAGCACCGATATCAACAGCCCCCGAGTTAATGGCACAGCATTTAATGGCCGCCATTGAAATTGGCGCGTTTGAGTTTTCGTTAGCAGATGATGGATTAGTAGATAGACTATTTGCTTCTCAAGCTACTGCTGAAAAAGACGGCGATAATTTACGTGATGAAGCGATAGAAGAGTTAAAATTAGCGCTGGAGCAAGCTGAGGAACCAAGACAAATGATATTGGAAGGAATGCTTGCGCTACTTGAAGGCGAGGAGGTCACTCTTTACCGTGATAGTGATGAACCTTTTTCAGTTGTACCTATGATGATGATGTCAGATCCCAATGGCGCATTTGCTACTTTCATGCGAGATGGTAAGTTTAAAATTAATACCAAATAGACAGACTGAAAAATCTATTTAAAAGGCTGTTCTACAACAATAGAACAGCCTTTTTTTGTGCTTCGCTTATGGCTTCCACAGCTCATACTGCGTCATTACTTTATTAAACATAACACTTTGTATATAACTGTTTAGCCACTGCTTTAGGTTAGGGTAGGGCGATTCTCGATACCATTTTCGTTCAACTTTAGAAAATTGGCGAATAAAGGGCAGTAGGGCGATATCTGCTAGGCTTTCTTTTGTGCCAAAAATAAACCGCTTCGATTGTGCATCTTCGAGGCCTTGTTGAGCACTTCCTTCAATGCTATTAGCACCTAAACGCGCTTCTAAATCTTGCAGGTATACTTCACAGGCTTGCCTGCACTCGGTGACATTATTTTCGTGATAACGTTTAGCAGCTTTGTAAGCATTTAACTGTGTTTTGAATTCGTCATCGAATATTTTAATTAATGCCAGCATGGCGGGCAGAGCGTTGGGGTCTTGCTGATGCAGTAGGTCTTCTGGATCGTTTTGATGCAGTGCCCACAGCATCACATCCAAACTTTCATCTATCACGGTATTAGTGCCATCTGAATTTGGCAATACGAGAGTGGGCACCGTACCTTTGGCAGACGCTTCAATCATGGCATCGGGCTTATTGCTTAATACCACTTCACGCACTTCAACGTCTTGCGCCGCTTTAAACAAACCAATTCTTCCGCGCATGGCATAAGGGCAATTACGTAAAGAATAAAGTATGGGGCGCTGCCCACGTATAGGTTCATATTTTTGTGCAATTGCAGGTGCGTTTTTGTGATTAGGTTGTAGCGTAGCAGGTGGCTTTGACGGTGGCATTGGGTGTTTTATCTCCATTTACCGCGATTAATCTGCCGTTATGATATTCATTGGGCAAATATGCAGGTAAAATCCTCGGCATAAAGTTTCCCACAATATAGCATCTACATGAACAGTACTCACACGAATCCGAAAATTGAATTATTAGCCCCAGGTGGCGATGTTGATGCGATTAAAGCCGCCATTATTGCAGGCGCCAATGCGGTGTACTGCGGGTTAGATAATTTTAATGCGCGAAATCGTGCGTCTAATATTTCATTTGATGCGCTGGTGGGCGTTATTCGCTTGGCGCACCAATACGACTGCGAAATCTTTTTAACGTTGAATATCGTTATTCTTGAAAAAGAATTTCCCACTCTTGCAAAGCTACTAAGCAAGTTGGTAAATACCACGCTTGATGGCGTGATTGTGCAAGATATTGGCATGTTCAATCTTATCAAAAAGCATTTTCCTACGCTTGATATTCATGCTTCTACCCAAATGACCACGCATAACATCGGTCAAATCCCTTTCCTTAAAAAACTAGGGGCTTCACGGGTTAATTTGTCGAGAGAATTAAACCTGCGGGAAATTACTGCCATTACCAAAGTAAGCCGCGAACACGACGTGCTAACCGAGGTGTTTGTGCATGGGTCTTTATGTGTGGCGTTCTCAGGGCTATGTTATTCAACCTCTGCGAGTGCCGGAAACTCGGGTAACCGAGGCCGCTGCAGTCAGGCTTGCCGCGAAGAATATGAAACCACCGAATCGGGGCATAATTTTCCGCTAAATATTAAAGACAATTCAGCCTTTTTCGACCTGCCTGCATTGATAGAAGCTGGCGTGTATTCTTTTAAAGTAGAAGGGCGGATAAAAGGCGCAAGTTACGTTCATACCGTTATTGATAGTTTTAGAAAGCAGATAGATGGCTTTTTAGAAACAGGCGAATTGTTAGAAGACGGCGAACGCCTTTATAAGGTTTTCAACCGAGACTTTTCTAACGCGTTCTTACGTGGCGATTTGAATCAATCGATGTTTATTGATAATCCACGTGATAACTCAAAAAATCATGCTATCGAAAAAGCGGCTCAAACAGAAAGTGCAAGTGATGCGTCTACGAAAGACGTTAACCGTATTTCAGTGGTGCAAATACAAGAAGTGAAGCAAACTCTTTATCAAGAAAAGAACGAGCTACACGACTTGGTAAGAGAGAAAATTCAATACTTATCTATTGATAAAATACCTACAACACTAGTGTTTTCAGGTGAAGAGGGAAGTTGCTTAACCCTGACTATCAAATCCCATGGGTTAGCAGCAGGCAACTCTTCTAATACTGAAGATGTTCAAGGCGAGTCTGGTAAGGACAGTATCAACACCATTGCTCCTAAAACCATTACGCTACGTTCTGAAGGTGTGTTGTCTAAAAGCGAGAAAAACGCGCTAGACGAAACCTTGTTAGAGAAGCGTTTTAGAAGTTTAGGCACAGGCGAATATGGCATCGCCGACCTTGATGTCACACAATTAGGTACAGGCCTTAGTTTGCCGTTTCGCGATGTAACGGCGCTTAAAAACGAAGCCATGAAGCAGCTTAACGGTGAACAGTCGTTAATACCTGAAGTGATATTACCAAAACTCACGAGTTACCCTAAAAGCGAAGCCGATAAACAGCCCGCGCTTTCGTTGCTAATCTGTGATGAGGCAGACGTGCATTTAGCTGATGAGACGGATGCTGATATCTACTTTAAGTTGCCAGATGCTTACAAGCGTAATTGCACTAAATATATAGGCTTTTTACAAGACAACCCCCGCTTAATTCCGTGGTTTCCTGCAGTACTTATTGGCAAAGACTACGATGTGGCAGTGAACATTCTTGAACAAGTCATGCCGCCATTAATTATAACCAACAATACCGGTATTGCTTTTAAAGCGAATGAACTGGGTATCAAGTGGATTGCAGGGCCTTTCTTAAATACCACTAACTCGTATGCTTTAATGGCCATGAAAGAAGATTTCGATTGTCACGGTGCGTTTATTTCAAACGAGCTAAACCGCATGCAAATGAAGAACATTGCACGGCCTGAAAACTTCAAACTGTTTTACAGTATTTATCACCCTATTTTGTTGATGACCAGCCGTCAGTGTTTTTTCCAGCAAAGTGTAGGTTGCGAGAAGCCGCGTATCGATAACGGGTGTATGCTCTCTTGTGACAAATCAACCAGCATTACTAATATGAAAGGTATGTCGTTCGCCATCGATAAGCAAAAAGCCGGTTATCCGAGTATTTATAACGAAGACCAGTTTTTAAATATGGAAGTAATGAACGATTTATCTGACTTGTTCGACGGCTTCATGATTGATTTAACCAACATTGGTGCGGGAGACAAAGTATCGCCAGACAAGGTAGCGCTAATTCGCCAATTCGAACAGCTATTAGCCGGTGATAAACAAGTTGAAGACACGCTAAATAGTATGGTGCCAGCGTCAACAGTAAGCCAGTACCACGCAGGATTGTAGGCTAGCGCATACCTGTGTAAGCATTAATAAAAGCCCTTGGTTGTTGCAAAACACCAAGGGCTTTTTTGTATCTTACTCTTGGGTATAAGACGCATCTTTGTCGAAGGTGATGGTGCAGCGCTGTTTATCAAGCAATACAAAGTCTTCTTTTGGAATGAAGTCGTCGTGTTCTTTTTGTATTCTTGCCTGCGCTTCTCGTTTTACTTTATTACGCTTAATCGTTGTGACAAAATGACGCATTTCGTGAGGGTTACTGAGTTCAAGCTCGGGCACTTTTACTGGCACACCGTTGTCGTCTTTAGCCACCATCGTGAAAAAGCTGTTATTGGTATGCTTCACTTTATTGGTCTTGATGTTCTCAGACGTGACTTTAATACCCACCACCAATGAAGTGTTTCCGACGTAATGCACAGTAGCATCTAGCGATAATAGTTCGCCCACTTCCACAGGCTGTAAAAACTCAACGCCATCAACGGTAACCGTAACGCAATAGGCGCCAGCGTGCTTACTGGCACAGGCGTAGGCCACTTTATCCATTAAAGACAAAATAATTCCGCCATGGACTTTTCCACCGAAGTTGGCAAAAGAAGGAACCATTAGCTCAGTTAAGCGTGTTCTTGAAAATGCGACAGTACGTGGGCTCATAGTTAACCTTTATATTGTGATAGTTGATGAAGTTGTAGGGTAGGTGGCTATTTAGGGTAAAAGTGTTTTTATCATAAGCGCGCTTAGGTTTGACCTTCTAACAATGCGAGCGACTTCTTTTATCGCGTTAACGATGTAATGAGCTTACTGTGCTGAGGAAATTGCTTAATTAACTCAGCGCGTTCGCCCAACTGCATATCAATATATTCGAAACCAGGCGCTACCGCTTCTCCTATTAGGCCGTAACCATAGGAGCCGGTAGTCAGTATTTTTGACGCCTTCCAGGTTCCGCCTTTTACCACCATTTGCATCTTGTGGCCTTGCGTAGGATCGGGGCCTAATACATGGGTTTCAAGGCTGCCATCTTGGTTAATGAGGTAATACGTAATGGGGTCTCCCATGTGGAAGTAATGCATGATGTCAGAACGATTCATATGAAAATGTCCTATAGGAGATTGGGCACTTAGCAGGTAATAAATAGAGGTCATATTCACTCTATCGCCGGTTTCTGTACTTATTAGCGGCCTGTGATCTGCTTTAAAAGTTTGGCGAAAAAAACCGCCTTCAACGTGGCCGGTTAAATCAAGAGACTCGATGAGTTGTTCTGCGGTGAGTTTTTTATCGAGAGACTTTGCCGATTGAGTAGTGGTAGTAACGTTAGTGCAGGCACTTAGCAGGGTACACAGCAAGGTTACTGACAAAACAAAAGGGAGAACGGATGTTTGGGTTTTAGTTTTTAGCATGGTAGCCCCACAACGTAATACGTAGTTTTGTTTTCTAGCATACCTAGATAAACAAAAAAATATTAGCTTTTTCAGGTTCAAGATAAGTAATCTTATGGCATGCCTAGCTAAAGTGGCTGTTTGGCAATAAAGAGAGGCGCAGAATAGAAGGGGGAGAACACAGGGGACGTGTTTAGTGAATAAGTGAAAAACTCACACCAGTGGATTCTAAAAACTCACCTTGAATGCGAGCCTGCTGATTTCCGCGAGGCACCATGGCATAACAAGGCGGTGCAGGCTCCGTTTCTTCAAGCTCAAACCAGAGTGTATCAAGCACATCTTTCCCGTGGAATAAAAAGGTTTCGCCCCACGATGTGGTATACAACACAGAGACTTCTTCAACGCTCGCCTTTTGCCTAAGCGTGTTGAAATTTACAACAGCTAAGCAGGTTGTAATGCGAGCGCTAGTGAGCAAATTATCTCTTTGCAGCGAAGAGACTTTAATGGGCGGAAAGTAGCGGCAGATATGTTTCAATAAGTCGTTCAAATCCAGTTCGCTTACCTCTGTGGCATTGTAATCAAGGTAGATGGTGGTTTTTGCGTCGATAATACGATTTGCTACGCACCATACAATTAACTCAATAGCAGAGGATGTTTGCGTTATCTTCTGATTTTGCGATATTTTTCCCGACTTGCTGAGTATATCTGTGGCATACACAGTCCAAGTTTCTTGCCCTGTTTTACTTTGCTTCAACGCCACGGTTACCGTTTCGCAGTAAAGGTTTTCATCAAACGCGCGGCGTAGAAATTCAATTTTGTTCGGTTTCTTGCCATAAAACGTACTCAGTCGACGACCTAGCACGGTCATGTCTTCTTTACTCATTGTTTGTTGTTCAGCACCAAGCTGACTTGAAATACGTCGATAGCATTTCAAAAGAAACCGATGAATACGTCGGCTTAATTGAACCCGCTCATGAAACGACCATTCGTGCTGATTATCTAAATGATAAAGGTCTTGTTTTGTCCACCCCCACTTTTTAGCATAGGCCGCTATTATCTTGCGTTTAAACGTTGAGGTTTCGCCACGTAGCGGCGGTTGGCTGAGTTTGCAATTGCATTTGAGGTATAGGCACTGTTGAAGCAATAACATGTCTTCAGGCTGCCCCTCTTTTTCATAATGTTCAATAAGTTGGTCGAACATCAGCGCATAAGGGTCGATAACTGCGACTTTTCCAGGTGCTTCGGCACCTCGGTGAACATGCTTTTTAAGCAAGCTGCATAAAGGCTGACCGTGCTCAATATGAGCAAGATAAACTTCTAACTTCGCTATTTTTAGTACCGACTTGAACGGCGAATCCATGGCCTTGCTTAACTGCCATATTGCAGCACCAAACAACTCGCTGGCGTCGAGCTTTTCAAGGTTACCAAGGTCCATAAACCAACTTAAATCTGGAGATCCACCGTCTTCTAGGTGATCTTTTAATGCTGCATATTGCTGATCATTTGTTTTTTCTGGGGTTAACCACCAAAAAGGAGCCTTTCCAGCCACTACAATATTGGTGGTGTAAAACTCAGCTTTAAGAAACAGGGATTGAGCGGAGCCTGCGCTTTCTCCATCGGCGATACCAAAGTCGTTACGTCGCACATTGTCAATTTCAGATAGGAAAAAGTGCACTTCTATACCGAATTTGCTGTCTGCCCAACTTTCAATGGCAGTTAATTTTTCTTGTAGTTTAGTAAGCGATGTTTCTGATAGTTGCTTACCATCGACGCACACCCAATAGTCGAAATCAGAGGTGTCAGTTTGTGCAATGGTGCCAATACTTCCCATAAGCACTAACGCATCAATCGCTCGCTGACGGGGCCACAGAGGCTTGATATCAGAGAGCAAATCACGCTTATCTGGGAAGCATTGCAAAAGTGCATTTTCAACAACATCGCGAAATGAGTAGTTATGAATACCAAAGGGAATATTTTCGCCTTCAATATAACCTGGAAGCTCAGGATGATTTACGTGCAGTAAAAACGGCAGTACATGGAACAACGGCTTGTGCTCAGCAGGCATAAGCATAAGTGCACGTTCTACTCTTGCCTTGTTGTACCTAAGTACACGTAACAGGCGTATTGTTAGATTCTTTTTAATTGATAGAGACTGCTGCTCTGTCATTACTGCTCTTTAGTATCGATAGTGATTTCAAAAATAGCGCGATTTTCTATTGTCTGCCTCCTATTTCTAGTATGGCAGTGAAAAATAGACGTTTAGCCTGCGCTTCCATTATCAAAAATTTGTTTAAACTCATTCAATCATTACTGGGCTTATCGTCTTTAGTATAACTCGTTAAACTTCTCTGCATCTAAAGTATTCGCATTAAATATTAGGAATTAGTTATGTCTAACCAAATTATCAGTGATTTAAACCAGCGTTATACCGTTAAAAAGTACGACAGTAGCAAACGTATTTCTTCAGAAGACTTAACCACTATATTGGAAGCATTAAGGTTATCAGCCTCTTCTATAAACTCTCAACCTTGGAAGTTTGTTGTGGTTGAAAGTGACAGTGCAAAACAGCGCCTACACGACACTTTTGCTAACAAGCACCAGTTCAACCAATTGCATGCAAAAGAAGCATCTCACACAATCTTATTTGCTTACGACCCTAAGTTTACCAAAGAGAAATTTGTTAAACGTGTTGATGCTGAAGTGGCGTCTGGTCACTTACCAGAAGCAATGCGAGACTCGTTTATGGGGGCTTACGCTTTTGCAGAAGCTAATACTGATGAGAACGGCTACAACGGCGCATGGACAAAAGCTCAAGTTTATCTAGCATTTGGAAACTTGCTCCACACTCTAGCCCGCCTTGGTATTGCTTCTACACCGATGGAAGGCGTGGACGCTGACTTGATTGGTGAATTGTTTAGCGAAGAGTTAGACGGACATGTTTGTGAAGTGGCGCTTGCACTTGGCTATGCAGACGAAGAGCAGGACTGGAACCACGGTTTACCTAAAGCACGTTTGCCAATGGAAGATGTGATTACCGTTGTATAGTTACGTTAGTCTTGCGCTCTAGCAAGAGCCTCGCTCCACAAGGTGACCCGATTACGGCCTAATGATTTCGACTTAAATAATGCGAGATCGGCTTGGTCTATAAACTCAGAAGGCGTCGTCGCGTTAAAGCGAATAGATGATACGCCTAAGCTGCAGGTAATCGCGATATCATCAAAGCGACAAACTTGAATAGTTTCTCGCATATTTTCCGCTATACGCATGGCTTGGTGTGAGGAGGTATCTGGCAATACAATGCAGAACTCCTCCCCACCAAACCTTGCAACAATGTCGTTCTGACGAACACACTTTTGTAAAGTTTTAGCAACGCCTCGAAGTACTAAGTCACCGATGGTATGCCCGTAACTATCATTGATAGATTTAAAATAATCGATATCTATCATTATCACGCAATAGTCTTCAGGCTTTGGCTTTCTTGCAAAATCTCGTTCCATTAAATCAAACAGAACGCGGCGATTAAAGCAGTTCGTCAATGGGTCTCGCGTGGCTAAATAGTCGAGTTCCCTGTTGTGTTGTTTCGACAACATAAAGCGACGATAAATTAACAGTATAGCTGCTAAACAAACGGCCAATAACAATGCTAATGCGACACTGGCATATCTATTTTTAGTTAATTCAAGTTCTGAAATGGTGGTGGCTTGCTGGGCTATCTCAATTTCATTGTTCTTTCGGGCCAGTTCAAGTTTATCGAGTTTGTTTTTTTCTCGCAGAGTTTCTAACTCTATTTCTAGTCTTAATGAATGTAGCTTGGCTTTCTCCAGCGCGAGTTCGTTGTTACTGGTGTCTTCTTGAATAACTTCGCTTAAGGCAATTTCTTGTTCAGCGTATTGTAAAGATGCCGCTGTATTGCCTCTACGTTTCTCTGCTAGTCGCAAATAACGATAACTTTCTAACGTATAGGCTTTGTAGCCATTTTTACGTGCTAATGTCAGGGCGCTTTTTAACAGCTTAATAGCCTCTTCCATGTCGGTATCAATGAGCATACCTGCTAATGGAATGAGCGTTTTAATTTGATAAAAATCACTTTCGATCTCTGTGGCTAAAGCCAGTGATTCTTTATAATAATCAAGCGCGCCGGAAACGTTATTTTCGTCTCGTTTGATGTTCGCCAATATTCGCTGGGTTATTGATTGCTTTGCCTTGTCATTGCTGTCCCGATAAATATCATCTGCTTTTTGCGCTAACAAGGTTGCCGAAGCATAGTTACCCTTGTTGTAATCGATAATCGCGCTTTCTCTTAGCGCGGTAGCAAGGGTTTTAGGCTCAACTTTTTCCTCTGGCAAGCTAATGGACTGCATGTAGAACGAGCGGGCTTGGTCGAATTGTTCCAGCCTAAAATATATATGACCTATCTGATTCGACGTTTTTGCTATGCCCGTCGCATCATTGACCTTCTTATAATACTTATGAGCTTGATGTACATGCTTTAAAGACTGTTCATAGCGGCCTATGTAGCGGTAAATAATCCCTGCTCCCATCAACGCTTTAGCGCGGCCCTCAGCATCATCTATTTGGCCGTGAAGGGCTAAACTTTGTAATGCGTAGTCTAGCGCAAGTACTAAGTTACCAAGGTATCGTTGTGCTTCAGCCAGTGTATTAAAGGTACGTGCCATAGACTTTATTTCATTTAAGTCTGTATATATAGCTAATGCTTTTTCATAATATTCAACGGTTTTTTCTCGGTTTTCTAATCGCTTGTAGGCCTCAGCAATTCTGACGAGGGTTCTTGCGTTTAGTTTCTGAATGTGGCTTTCGTTGACCGTAAGATATTCAATAGCCATCAAATATTGCACAACCGCAATAGTGTATTCTGCCCGTGCGAAATGGTAATCACCTTTGGCTTTTAAGGTAATCCCAATAGGGAAATCTACGCCGTATTGAAAAGCCAATGGCACTAGCGTTGTAATCGCGTTTTCCGCTTTGGTGAATTGTTTATCTTTCACCAATACATCGATATAGCCCACATTCGACGATATATAATTTTCCGTATCGTTGAGCTTTTCGAATATAGCTGACGCGGTAAAAAAATGGTGCTGTGATTTTTTGTATTGATCGGTTCGACTCGTTAGTTTTCCAAGTAGAAAATGCGCTTGTGCTGACGTGCTAACGTCGTCTATTTCTTCCGATATTTTTAGGGCTTGATTAGCCCATATAGTGCTGCGTTTTGGTGAGGAATCTTGTGCTTGTTGTGCCTGGGAAAGTAATGTTTCAGCGCGCTGAAATGAAGCTTCATCCTGAGAAGGCAAGGGGCTAGCCTGCTGCGAACGGGCGGAAGTACAAATGACCAGTAACAGGATCAAAACAAAAAAGCGCATTTACTATGAGTTCGGGTTATGCCAACTGAATAAACAAAGTATAAATGTTCAGGCTTTGTACTAACAGAGAGAATGTGCTGCTATCAAAGGTCCAATAGTCTAAGCCGTTGTACAATAAAACATCTATTGCTGCTTTCATTGTTGCTTATAGCTTTGATTGCCCCCATTTAAAGCACTGACGAAGTCACTTAACTAAGGATACTATTTCAATGAGCCGACATTTTGATAACGCCGAAGGATTGTGTGAAGACAAGGATAAGGCGACAGAAGGGTTTATTTTCAACCAGACCATGCTACGTATTGCCGACCCTGCACGTTCACTCGATTTTTATACACGAGTAATGGGAATGACCTTGCTAAAACGTCTTGACTTTGAAGGGATGAAATTTAGCCTTTATTTCTTAGCAGCGGGTGACGATTTTTCTGATATTAGCAAAGATGACAGTGAGCGAACCGCCCAAACCTTTGGTCGTCCAGCCATGTTAGAACTCACTCATAACTGGGGCGATACCGCAGACACGGTTCATTATCATAATGGCAATAGCGAACCGAAAGGCTTTGGTCATATTGGCTTTCACGTACCGAATCTAGACGCTGCATGTGAAAGGTTTGAAGCGCTAGGTGTCCCTTTCCAAAAACGTCCTAACGATGGTTCGATGAAAGGCATCGCATTTATTAAAGATCCAGATGATTATTGGATTGAAATATTCGATGCTAAGCAAACGGCTAAGGTATGCGCCCCGCATTTAGCTAAGTAGCGTAAGGCGCCCCGTCTTGTAATGCCAAACTTAGTCAGCATAGCCCCATGGTGCCGCAGGTACGGGTATAGGTTGGGTTAAATCAAAATCGACCCGGAACTCTCTGCCTTCTCTAATCAATCGGTAGGTAAAGGTTTCCGGGTAAATAAACATTTGCCAAATATTGGAGCTTGATTGGGGAATGCCACTTTTCGCAAACAAGGCTTTAGAGTAGGCATCGGCGGGAAAAGATTGAACTTGGGGCCAACCAGCATCAAGGGTATGGCCGCCGTACATGGTCGATTCCGAGTAGCTACCATCTTTATGGCGATGATCATGCTTGAGCGACAACCCAGAGCCCGTTTTTGTAATGATCCACGTCCGAGATGCATCCTCACCCACGTGGAAGGGGATATATAACACATCGTCTTTACAGCGCCTGACATGCATAACCAAAGGTTTATCAGTCATGCTGCTAGTGGGCTGGTTATCAACCGTTACTTTCCCCGCAAACGCTTTACCACACAGCGCGCGTATACTGTCAAAAAAACTATCGTGGCTGGCAATCGACACTAAAGGGGCTGGCTGAATAATAGGGACAGTCGCCATTTTTTCTGCGCTAAAAGCGGTTGCTGGCATTAGTATTGGCGTCATTATTAGCGCTAAGGTGCCCAGTGCGACTAATCGAGGTGCTATTTGAAGCAGTGTTAAGCTAATTTTCATGCGTTACCTTATTATTATTTTTTATTATGGCCTAGTTATTCCAGTTTCTTGGTACTAATTGAACAGCACCCTCAACCACTTTCATGTCTAGCGGTACTTTGCTTAATAGCGCCACTTTAGGGTTATTCATATCTAATTTATAAACAGGGTTAACCGCCAGAAAAGCGTTGAGTAAATTCATCACTTCATTGTTTAATGGTTTTAGATTCCCCTTATAGCTTCCTGCTTCTACGCTTGAGTCGAGTAAATTAAGGTTGCGGAGAAATACGGCTTTTTGCTCACTATCATAGTAAGGGCTGCCTTCAATCTGAAAGGTTAAACGTACCGGATATTTAAAGGCGAAAGCATTAATTTCTGCCCCTGTGTCTAACCCCAGTGATATGACATCGCGGTTATCTGGGCCAATATTTACGCTCACATCATTCACATTGAGCTGTACAGGCAAGCCCATAAGATTAACGTTTTCAGTTAAATTAGGCATTTGCTTGGTAAGCAACGACTGAACTTCAGCATTTGAAAAAGAGAAAACCGCTAAGCCGTTAGTGCTTGCACATCCAGTGAGAAAAAGTGTGATAGCAAATAATATAACTTTCATAAAAAACCTTCTGTATAGAGTTTATAGCCTACGATGAAAACAAGAGAGTGTCTTATAACAAGCAAGCTAACTATTCTCATTATGTCATGTGCCCGACATAAGTGACTTTTATTTTGCTGGAAAGGCTTCAAGTAAATTGGCCACTAACTCGCCAAGTTTATTTTGGATAGTGACTGAATCGGTAGATTCTACTTCTACACTACCCAACGCACTGTAAATAAAGGTATCGCCTCTTACTACGTCGATTTGAAGATTTTGATATTGCGTCACACGCTCACCAATAGGTACGCTGAATATACTGCCAAGAGAGATGCCACCAGAACGCCCAAACACACCCGTGCCTAATCCTAGATTTAACCGCGTGTCATTTTCTTCACTGGCGGTAGAAGGAAGGAAACCTACCAGTACATCTGCCCCTTCTTCTGGCGAGGGCTTGAGCCCCTTGGCGATAAGAGCTCGGCTAATCGCTGATGTAAGTTGGCTTTCTATTTCTGGGTTCAAACTATTAAGTGGTGGTCGAACAAAAAATGTATTGATTTCAGCAAAATTTTGGCTTTCATCAATGTTAATTTGGGGGCCCTTGCTGGCACACCCAGCTAAGAAGCTTACCGCCAATAAGACTAAAATCAGGTAAAAGGGTTTGCTTGCCGTATGTTTACTTTTATTTGTTGGTGTCATAAGTACGCCGAATAAAGAGCTGCTTTAGTAGTTTAAAGAAGAAAACCACCAATTAGGATCGATTTATTACCGTAAATAACACGAATTAAACATAAAGCCGAATCAAATCACGCAAACCCGCGCTTTTAATTCGCGGTCTATTAGCCATTGCGATAAACTACGCCATAATAAATGAGCCACCTCTAGATTAAGACTAAAAACCATGATCCACAATGATGTTCTACGACGCCTACGTTTTGCTTTGGCAATTAACGATACCGCTGCTATCGGTATTTTCAAGTTAGTAGATTACGACATGGATGTAGACTACCTTCATTCAATTATGAAAAAAGAAGGTGAAGAAGGGTATCTACCTTGCAGAGACAAAATCATTTCTTTGTTCTTAGACGGCTTAATCATTAAAAGACGTGGCAAACAAGAAGGTGTTGAGCCTGTTATTTTAAAAGCCGGTGAGCGTTTGAGTAACAACGAAGTGCTTCGAAAAATCCGTATTGCTATGAGCTACAAAGACGAAGACATGATTAACGCGCTTCAAATGGCTGATTTCAGATTAAGCAAGAACGAACTTTCTGCGTTTTTCAGAAAACCCGATCACAGAAACTATAAAGTGGCTGGCGACCAAGTTGTGCGAAATTTATTGCAAGGCATGGTGAAAAAATACCGCCCTGATGCGAAAAAAACAGCGCATACGAAAGAGCAAGTACGCGAGAACGTAAAAGCGGATATGCAGGCCCAAAAAGCGAAAGAGAAAGCGAAAGAGAAAGCCAATAAGCCAAGTTCAGTGTGGGGTAAAACCTCTTAAGCGTAAGCTGGTAATCATCGAGCGTTGCGCTTTGCACTGTGTTCATAGAGTGTAATAGTTTGAAAGTTCAAACATACGCGCAACGCTATCTTCCTCGGCAACAATCATTTAAAAACCTGTATGCAACGGTCCTCACCGCTTACCAAATATCAAGCGTTAGTCGATTCGGGTAAACTTCAAAAAGACCCATCACAAGAACACGCCATTGTATTACTTCAGCAACTGTATCTTTCGTTACAGGGTGCTCACGAAGACGCTTCTCATAAAAGTAAGCAACCACAGAGTAAAGGCATTTATTTGTGGGGCAAGGTAGGGCGGGGCAAAACCTTTTTAATGGACTTGCTAGACGCGTGTTTGCCTAGCGCTTTGTGTAAACGACAACATTTCCATCATTTTATGCAGGATGTGCATAAGCGTCTTACTGAGCTATCCGGTAAGTCTGAGCCCCTGCGCCATATTGCCAAGCAGCTAAGTAAGCAGTACAAGGTTCTGTGCTTTGACGAATTCTTTGTCTCTGATATTGGCGATGCCATGTTACTAGGTAACTTACTGCAGTACATGTTTGAACTTAACATGGTAGTGGTGTGTACCAGCAATTGTGCGCCAAACGAGCTTTATCGAAATGGATTACAGCGCTCACGTTTTTTACCCGCTATCGCGGCCATTGAAGCCCATTTACACGTGCTGCATCTTAATGGTGAACAAGATCATAGAAAGCGTGCTCTTAATTACCTTCAACGTTATTTCGAATTACCTAAGCCATTGCAAGCGCAGGCGGAATTGCATCAAACCCTCCTTCGTCAGTACGACTTAACATTCAATGATGTGGCGTCAAGCGTAACGGTGTTGGGGCGAACTATTAATATCATCGCCCAAAGTGACGCTGATACAAGCAACTCAGGCATAAGCCATAAGGCAGTTTGCTTTGATTTTTCCTCGTTGTGTGAAGGGCCTCGTAGTCACTTTGATTACGTAGAGTTAGCCAAGTTGTACAAAACCATATTAGTGTTCAACGTACCGCCTATGAGTGGCCAGGCATACGAGAGAATTAAAGCGCGGGGCACTGAAGATAATGGTTCGAATATCAACATCGCCTCTGCTGAAACCGGAGAGCGGGAAGTGGTTTTAGCGCCAATGGATGATGCATTACGCCGATTTATTGCATTGGTAGACGAATGTTATGACAGTAAAACTAACTTGGTCATGACGGCTTACGTACCTCAGGATGAGATTTATACTAGCGGCTCACTGATGTTCGAGTTTGAGCGCACTAAAAGCCGGTTGATAGAGATGGCATCAGAAGATTATTTACAATTAGTGTCGAGTTGTTGATGTTGCGGTAATTATTTAAATTACCGTTTTAGTGGGTTACGAAGAAGGTAAATATTGGCATACGAACATGCACTTTTATAAAGGGCTAAAATTTAGTGAGAATGACTATTCAATAGTGTTAATGAGAAAGGTTAAAATCCGATAAATACCCTGATTCGGCTTAACTTGTTGATTTTACTTATTTAAAAATATTGGCATTTAGGTTGCAAAATTAACTTCGACTTAACCTAAAGGATGACAATGATGAATACTCTCACTAAAACACTAGCTACAATTACACTTTCTTTATCTACTATTGGTATGGCAAACGCAGCAGATTCTTTATTTGCAGCAGACGAATCAGTATCTTCTAAATTATGTGTTGTTGCAGCACAAGGTAGCAAGATTCAATTGCACAAATCGATTAAAGATTCTGGTTTGAGCAAGCGCTATATTGCTGAAAATGTTACCTGTAACGATCAAAATATTTTAGCCTTTGTACAAGATTATGCTAAAGATCCCGATGAAATGAACAATGCTTTAACCAATGGTAAATTTAATACTAACGTTGAAATTATTGATTTGGCCGCAGCGAATACAAAAAAGTAGTAAGAGGTAAAATTGAAGCCTGAGTATGTCGTTTTTGTTTTTATTGTTGTTGCTCAGCACATAATTTAAAAAAGGTGGCCATGGCCACCTTTTTGCTGTTTTGAATATATCTACCGAGGTCTAGTATCTTACTCTCTAGATTGCAAGCAAATAGGCTTACATACTTTTAAGTGCATCAATAATATCTTGCGGCTCTGAACGAGTTCTATAATCAACATCCACATAACGCCAGGTTACGTCGCCATTTTGATTGAGCACAAAGGTTGCTGGAATAGGCAGAATGTTACCATTACCGTTGTTGATGGTTTCTAGATCGAGTTGCCTATCATTTTTCATGTGCTCAATGAGAAATTCAGGCACTTCCCATGCTACGCCGTACTGGCCTGCAACTTTGGCACTTTGATCTGACAATACGATAAAATCCATCTTGCTAATTTCATCTTCACTGAGCGAATCATCGGGCACCTGCGGGCTTATAGCCACTAACGTTGCCCCTAGACTTTTAATATCGTCTAATCGAGACTGTAGGGCACGAAGCTGCAAATTACAGTACGGACACCAACTCCCGCGATAAAAAGTGACTACAACAGGCCCTTGGTTTAATAGAGAAGTGAGTGAAACAGTATTCAATTTTGCATCTGGCAGCGTGAACTCAGGTGCTTTATCACCCAATGCCAATGCATCACTGCCTTGCTGAAACGATTTAGCTTTTGCTATTTCTGCATCAACCCCTTTCATGAAATCTGGGTTGCCTTTACGGCCAGCTTCAACCTTCGCTTCAGTTTGTTCTTTTAACGTTGCCATACAAGCCTCATGGTTTACTACATCATAATGACGTATCAAAATAGTGATATTGGAGTAAAGTTAACGCCTTCCTAGTAGTAATGAAACCTATTTGCACTACATTTACGACTACCTTCGCCATAAATGCGGTACGGCGCAAAAGTGCGCCTGTTTTCATAATATATTGGATATTAGTCGGATATTAGTCTGGACACCCACACTTATTTAGTTATTAACTAGCAGTTCACTTACCGAGCATTACCACTTTGTGTCATTAAGGATTAACTATGAGCCTTCAGCAGGAAAACAAAGCCATTCCACAAGAAGCTTTCGATTGGTACGACGCTTATGCCCACGGTGGCATGGACAGACGCACATTCATGACCAAACTCACAGGATTAGTTGCCCTTGGCTATTCCATGTCCTTCTTAACCTCGTCATTACTGCCTAATTACGCGTTGGCTGAACAAATATCCTTTAACGATCCCGACATAACCGCAATCTACGAAACCTTTCCTTCACCCCATGGACACGGCGAAGGTAAGGGATATTTAGTGGTCCCAAATGCTTTAACCCAAAATGAAACCACGCAAAAAAAAGCGCCAGTAGTATTGGTAATACACGAAAATCGTGGATTAAACCCTTACGTTAAAGATGTAGCCAGAAGGCTTGCGAAGGCAGGTTTTATCGCGTTTGCTCCCGATGCTTTATTTCCGTTAGGCGGTTATCCGGGTAACGATGACGAAGGGCGCGCGATGCAGCGTAGTCTAGAGCGTTCAAAAATAGAGCATGATTTTGTTGCCGCCGCTGAATTTATCAAAGCGCACGAATTGTCTAATGGAAAATTAGGCGCTGTGGGGTTTTGTTTTGGTGGTTACATGGTGAATTACCTAGCTGCCGTCGATAGCGACCTTATAGATGCAGGTGTTCCTTTTTACGGTACGCCAGCAGCCAAAGAGTTACGTAAAAATATTGAGGCGCCTTTACTTATTCAACTTGGTGAATTAGATGAGCGAGTAAATGCAACTTGGCCAGGATACGAAGAAGATTTGAAAGCAAATAATGTGTCGTATGAAATGCACATGTATAAAAACGCGAATCATGGTTTTCATAATGATTCTACTGGGCGGTTTGACAAAGACAATGCTGAGCTAGCATGGTCTAGAACCATTGCATTTTTTAACGCTAAGTTGGCGTAAACTAACTATTTTACTTAAGCATTACAGCAGATATTCCCAAGCGTAAAGCTTAAGAAACATAATTTAAGACTCATATCATCAACGCAAGGTCTTTAAAATAAGCCGCTTTTATCAAGGGTTTTAGGAGTGATGAGGACCTTGCTTATACTATTCGCTTTTTGCCTCTCCACAATGTGCTTTTATGATACGGCACATCGTGTTCGATGGCTTTTTGTCTAATGAAGTTTTCTACCATTGTCCGACTACACTGGAATTTTTGTATATCAATATAGATACGTTTTTCTCTGTTATTTGAATCAAAAGATACGCTGGTATGATATCTGGTTCGGGAGTACTCGATGGACGTAATATCAACCCATACTAATCTAGCATCTTGCCCTTTTAAGCAATAAAGCACGCCATCTTCATTTAATATGAAGTGATCCTGAGCGTGAATTTTCCACTTTTTCTTGTAATACCAATATAAAAAAGGGGAAGCGGGTAGCAATAAGGCGCCAACTATATGCCTAAAATCATCTTCGCTTTCTTTAAATAGCATCCAGGCGCATACCGCACCAATTACCGAACTAAATAAAAATAGTATGAGGCTAATATCTTTGTAGTCTCCGCGAATAGATGCGCTAGTGCTGTTCTGAGTTAGTGTAGCTAATCTAGCTTTAATGCTATCGACTCGCTCGGGGTATGCGTGATGGTCAATAGTTTCTAGTACCTCTAGTAACTCATTGTAGGAGTAATTGGCGTAATTCGGTTCCATGAAGTTTGAATTAGTTGGTTGATGTCATTATTTAAGCAATATAAAAATTGCAAAAGTGAATAGCAAGCATACCGCAGTTTTTACACTCAATAATGTGTTGTAAAAATAGCGTGATCGGCACGACAGACTTAATGTCTTAGCTGTTTAAAATTAAAGAGTGTTTTAATTTTTTAAGGCAAGTAATTCACTGTTGTGGTGCACCTTTCATTACCAGCGGCGATCTCTTGGTGCATTGCTATAACGTAATGGTGGTTAATGTGAATGGTTATCTTCCAAAACGATTGAGAATGAACTCATCAGATGAGTTGCTTAGGCTAGGTGGCTGCTCGCCTGATTAAAATGCCGCCTATATTTATACTAAAGTCTAACGTTGTTGGTATGTTTATTGTGATGTGTTGATAGAACTCCCACTCGGTTTTCCTCCGAGTTGGTACGTAGTTGCAGTCACAGCAGGAAACACACTCATGATAAAAACCAATAAAACGTTCCGTCCCACACTATTAAGTGTCTCTATTGCGGCAATGTTTGCCGTCAGCCCTGCGTATGCACAAGAAAGTGAAACCGCCAGTGCTGAAACTGAAGAAGAAAAAATTCAAGTAGTAGGGCGTCGTATCTCTACTACCGAGGTCGCCATTGGTACGGGTGAAGTGACCAATACGCTGGCCGTTACCCGAGAAGCGTTGTTGTCGGCCCCAGGCGGTATATCTGGGCTTAAAATGTTAGAAAGTTTACCAGGGTTTAATGTGCAAACGGACGGTGCATTAGGGTTATATGAGTTTGGAAACTCTGTGAATGTGCGCGCATTCAATTTGAGTCAGATGGGCTTTGTGCTAAATGGCGTTCCAATGGGGCGTTCAGATGCTTTCGGCGGTAGCCCTATTTTCAGATATGTAGATAATGAGAACTTAGCGTCTGTAGTGGCTTCTCCAGGTGCAGGCGATGTTTCCGCACCAAGTTATTCTACCTTAGGGCCTATAGCTTCGTACTATTCGGTAGACCCGTCTGACGAAGCCGGTGGCATGATGTCTTATACCATTGGTGATGATGATTTAAATCGCTCTTTCGTTAAATTAGAAACCGGAGATATTAATGGTTTCAAGGCTTATGTAAGTCGCTCGAAAACCGACAGCGATTTATGGCGCGGGCCAGGTACCATCGACAGAGAACACATTGAGGGTAAAGCAATTTATGCCTTTAGTGACGAGACTACATTTACCGTTAGCTATGTGGCGAATGACTTCTTCGATTATGATTCGCCATCAGGTACCGAAGCGACTTTTGACGATAACTATTATTACAGCTACTTAGATGCCATTCCGGAAGGCTGTATTGCACCACTACCCGGTGTTTACGATTTCAACCAAGATGGAGTGGCTGATGAAAGCGACTTTACCCCTGTGTTCACCGGCAGTAACTGTACAAGTTATTACGAAGACCGCGTAAACGTTCGCGACGATAAGCTTTATTCTGCACAGCTTGAAACCTACTTGTTAGATAACTTGTTATTTACCGGTACTTATTATTTTGAAGATAAAGATGGTTATGGTGTTTCTCCCGATTCTTACAGTAACACCTTAAGTATTTATGAAGATCAGGCGGCAGCAGGGCTAGATGTAGTGCACCCACGCGGCGTGCAATATGGCTTATCGTCAGTAGGTGGTGATAGAAAAGGCTTTGTTGCTGATTTCAACTTAACGCTCGATGCCCACGATATACAATTTGGTGGCTGGCAGGAAAAAGACACTTACCATCGTACGCAACAGCGTTTGAATAAAACCGGCGGTAGTGCTGACGGTGACGTGATTTGGGATGAGGTGGCATATTATCGTCGAGATTATACCTCGGTACGTGAAACTACGCAGTTGTACGTGAAAGATACCATTAGCTTAATGGACGATAATTTAAAGCTTGAAGTGGGTATAAAGTCATTAAGTGTGGATTATTCACTTGATGGATATCGTGATTATGATGATTACGAAATTGACGGTGAAGCGGGCTATGGGCCTCAATCTGTGGGCGGCAAATTTAGTAACCATTTCTTACCTTCAATAGGCGCGGTATACACCCTAAATGACACCGACCAACTCTTCGCGTCTTACTCGAAAAACTACGCGCTACCTAATGGTACAGATGACATTTATGACAATGCGGTTAGCTTTGAACCCGATACTCCCGAAGGTGAAGAAGCCGATAATATTGAATTAGGCTACCGTACCAACAAAGAAAACTTTAACGCGGCATTAGCGTTATTCTATACCCGCTTTGATAATCGTTTGTTTGCCAGTAACGTATTAAACCCCGCCACTGGGCAGCCAGAGAGCTTCTATATTAATGGCGGCGCTTCAGAAGCCTACGGCTTTGAATTATCAGGTGTTTATCAGCCTGACGTATTCAAAAAACAGTTATACATGAATGCCAATATCTCGTACAAAAATGCCAGCTTAGTAGATGGCTTTGGTAGTAATCCTGAAGGCAGCGCCTTGGCTGATAGCCCAGACTGGGTGATGACAGGTGGCATTACCTACGAGCCAACAGAATGGCTAGTAGCGAATGTATCGGCAAAATATACCAGCAGTCGTTATACTGATTACGCCGAAACCTATGAAATGGATAGCTACACCACGGTAAGTGCCTATGTGGATTTAGGCGGTGTGAACCCCTTCGGTATGCCTGAAAATGTGAGCTTACGGTTAAACGTAGATAACCTTTTCGATAAAGAAGTGTTGTCGTTTGCGTTTGTAGGATCGGCTTTCTATCGCCCTTTAAGCCCACGCAATGTTCAAGCATCATTAACGGTGGCTTTCTAACATGACAACTAAAACGAATACAAAACTGTATCAATTAAACAAAGCAATGATTGGGGTAGTGGTAGCCTTAGGTCTTGGAACCACGATGGCGAGTTCTGTAACACAGGCAGCCGATAAGGTATCTCTAGAAGAAGCCGAAGCTATTCAGCGAAAACTCGTGACCTTGGACACCCACCTAGATACGCCTGCGCATTTGGTCAGGCCCGGGTTTGATATCATGGAGCGTCATACCTATGGCCACGACTTTTCGCAAGTTGATGTACCACGTATGCAAGAAGGGGCACTAGATGGTGGTTTTTGGGTGCTTTACACTCCACAAGGCCCGCTTACTACAGAAGGTTATCAACAAAGCCGTGATACCGCTTTACTACGGGCGCTTGCTGTTCGCACCATGGTTACCGAACATCCAGAAACCTTTGCATTAGCACTAGAGCCCGATGATGCTAGTGAGATTAAAAAAGCCGGCAAACATATTGTCTATATGAGTATGGAAAATTCCTATCCCCTCGGGACGGATATGAGCCTACTTGAAACTTTTTATAAGTTTGGGCTACGAATGGCGGGGCCAGTACATTTTAAAAACAATCAGCTTGGTGATAGTTCTACCGATCCCGAAGGGGTGAAGTGGGGCGGGCTTTCGCCGTTAGGTGAAACCTTTGTGAGCGAAGCCAATAGATTGGGTATTGTACTTGACGGTTCCCACGCTCACGATGAAACCGTTAAAGACATGATTAAGCTGTCTAAAACTCCCATCATTTTGTCCCACACCGGCGTGAAAGCAATTTACGATCATCCGCGAAACATTGACGACGACTTACTGAAGCAGCTTGCGGAATCTGGCGGTGTCATTCAAATGAATGCTTACAGCGACTACCTTACTGCACTGCCTGAAAACCCCGAGCGAAAAGAAGCTTACAAGGGGTTAATGGCCATGGTCAAACAAGGTGCTGATCACAAGGATTTGTTAGAAAAGCGCAGGGACATTGAGCATGAGCATCCCGCGGTTAAAGCGTCTTTTGATGTTTACATGAAGCACTTTTTACATGCGTTAGCGGTGGTAGGACCTAAGCATGTAGGAATTGGCGCTGACTGGGATGGCGGCGGCGGTGTAGACGATATGATGGATGTGGTTAATTTACCCATGATCACACAGCGATTGTTAGAAGAGGGCTATACCAAAGAAGACTTAGCAGATATATGGAGTGGTAATGCATTAAGAGTGCTTCAACAGGCTCAAGACTATGCTGCTAGTTTGAAAACAGCGAGTAAATAGTTTCACTGAATTGTAAACGCGCTCTATTCATTTGGTGAGTAGGGCGCTTTTTTATTTCTGATTAATAACGTGGAGTATGCATGAAATCGTTACCTCTTTTAGCCTCAACACTTGCCGCAGTATCTGCTTTATCGACGCCATTGTTTGCCCATGCGGGCACTGATGATTTTGCCGCAGGCCCCGTTTTTAATAACTATGGCAAGCATGCACCAGTGCCAGGCGTGAGTGTATCGCCTCAGCAACAATTTAAAGTCGCCTTCGATGTAGCCAAAGGGGCTGATGTGGGCAAGGTTAACCGCAAATTTGATTCACTAGCTCGTTTTATTAATATGCATGTCACCAATGGCGCTAAGCTTGAAAATATTCAACTCGCGTTAGTGGTTCACGGCTCAGCCACGCTTGATGTGATTAATAACGCGGCCTATCAAAAGAAAAAAGGTGAAGATAACGGCAACTTAGATTTATTGCGTGCGCTTATGGATAAAGGCGTACGAGTAATCGTTTGCGGACAATCCTCAGCCGCTAATGATGTAAGTTCTGAAATGCTAATAGAGGGCGTTGAGATGGACTTATCTGCGATGACAGCCCATGCCCGTTTAAGTGAACAGGGTTTCAGTACTAACCCGTTTTAATTGTTGCTACTGCTAAGCATTCCCTTTTTAATAATATCTAAAAAAGGTGTGTTAGCAGGCAGTGTTCCAAACGCTAAGCCTTGCTGTTTGCCTAACCTTGCTTCACAAAAGGTGTTCGCCATCACGCTATCGCTCTCATTTAGAAGCAAGGCACCTTGCATGGCAATAGCAGTATGCTCTGTAATTAAACGGCTGCGAATTTCTAGGGTGGCGGTATCTTCGAAAGCGTCTAAAAGACTTTGCAGGTGGTTATCGTAGCAGGCATTTCTCCCTTTTGCGCTATGCAATAAATCAAAAAGTGCCGCTTTAGATTCTGGCTCTTTGTGCAATGCGCGAAGTACATCTAAGCATTGTACGTTACCACTGCCTTCCCAAATTGAATTAAGCGGAGCTTGGCGATAAAGCCTAGGCAAAATATTCTCTTCCACATAGCCAATGCCCCCCAAACACTCTTGGGCTTCGTTAATAAATGCTGGGGTTCGCTTACATATCCAGTATTTACCAATCGCCGTTGCGATACGAGCCAGTGCAGCTTCTTTCGGATTGGTTTTACTGGCATCAACGGCGCGAGCGACCCGCATGGTAAGTGCCAATGATGCGGTACATTCAAGAGTCAGGTCGGCGATGACATTTTGCATTAAAGGCTGGTCAATAAGTGTTGCACCAAAGGCTTCTCGATTACTAACATGATGATAGGCTTGCACTAACGCTTGTCTCATAGAAGCCGACGAGCCAATCATACAATCAAGGCGAGTAAGAGACACCATGTCGATAATCACCCGTACGCCTCGACCTTCTTCACCTATTAAATACGCAGTAGCGCCTTGAAACTCCACTTCTGATGAGGCATTACTCCAGTCTCCCAATTTGTCTTTCAAACGTTGAATACGTACTTCGTTTAAGGTGCCATCAGGCATAACTCTTGGTAATAAAAAGCACCCTAGGCCAGCGCCAGTTTGCGCAAGAATTAAGTGCCCGTCACACATGGGAGCAGAAAAGAAGAACTTGTGCCCTACAATACGGTAACTACCATCTTCTTGTTTTGTAGCAGTGGTTGTGTTGCGGCGAACGTCGGAGCCACCTTGTTTTTCGGTCATTCCCATACCAATGGACAGACCATGCTTGTGTTCTGCTGGCAAGGTGCGGTCATCGTACTGCCCATGAACGACTTTATTCACCCAATAATCTGGTAAGCCTTTGGCTTGTCGTAGTGCCGGAATAGCGGCGTGGGTCATGGTAAGAGGGCATGTTGTGCCCGCGTCAGCTTGATATTGCATGAAAATTAACGCGGCTCTTATGACATGCGCGCCTTGCTGACTTTCATTTTGCCACGAGTAGTTATGAACGTTACCCTGCATAGCCGCGCTCATAAGTGCGTGATAGCTAGGATGAAACGCTACATCATCAATTCTGCGACCATACCGATCGAAAGGATGAAACTCGGGCTTATTTTTATTAGCAAGTTCGCCATGCTCCATTAATTCAAAGCCAGCGACTTGCCCAAATACATCTAGCTGTAATGCTACGTCAGCGTGTGGCGACGTTACATTAGCCATTACAGCGCACTTAAGTAGTGGGTCGTCCTGCCACAAGTTATAAGCGGGTAAGGGAAGAGGCTGATTCTCAACAACATGGGTATCGAACAACGTAGGTGCAGACATAATAAACTCGCCTTGAAAATTTATTAAACATTACTAGTTGTGTCTTTTTGTGTCAAATGTTGTAATTTTTGGTTTTATGACTTTCCAATTTCGATAGCTGATTGAGTGTTTGTCTTTAAGAGCTTTTTTCAAGCGCTTATTATCAAGTGCTTATTTTCAAAAGCTTATGCCCAGTAAGAAAGCGGAAAAAGGATATACTTTGTAAATGCATGGCATTTAGGTAAAGTGCTCACTCGATGTCGTTTTAATTACTAATAGATTGGTAAAGCAATATGTTACCCGAAAAACCTGCCAGTAAACCTGTAGCCCGTCACTTGTTAATGAAGCTACTTGGTTCGCGCCCTGGTATTAAAATGGATGCAGCCAGCGCGGTAAGAGTAGGCGCCTTGTTTGGTATTTCGGAAAATAATATTCGCGTTACCCTTACTCGCTTACAATCAGCAAAACTGCTTAAGCTGGTGGAGCGTGGTTATTACCAGTTAGGTAAAGATGGCGAGCAATTTGCTGGCGAGATAAGTAGCTGGCATACGGCAGAATCTAGATTATGTGAATGGCGTGGTGATTGGCTTACCGTGCTAACCACCGCGTTAGCAAAAAGTGATCGTAAGGCCACACGGGCACAAGACAGGGCGCTTAAATTAATGGGTTTAAAAAAGCTCTCTGCAGACTTTTATGTTAGGCCTAACAACCTTAACGATACGGTGGGAACAACACGAGAGCGCTTGTACCGATTAGGGTTAGATAAAAGCGCTGTGGTGTTTAATGCATCTGACTTTGCTGACGCGACGGAAAAAAAGGCAGCAGGGTTATGGCAGACCAAAAACCTTGAAGCCAGTTACGAAGAAGGATTAATTGAACTCGCGCGGTCGCGCAAGCGTATAGAAGGCTTATCACTAGATGATGCAGCAAAGGAATATTATATCGTCGGCGATAATGCCCTAAAACGATTAGTGTTCGACCCACTGCTTCCAGCACCTTTGGTTAATGTCGACCTTCGCAGAGCATTTCGCGCAAAAGTAGAAGAGTACGATAAGGCTGGCGCTGAAGTCTGGTATGAATTTTTAAATATAAAGAAGTGAGGAAAGAGGTATGAGCACGGAGGTGCTTGCCTGATGCTATCTTTGTGGCACACTGTCATTTGAATTACCGATAAACGGTTGCATAGATACGCACAGATTTTCCAACTTAAATACGTGACATGGAATAAGTAGTATGACGTCAAACCGCCCCCTGTTTAAACACATTCGGAACCACACCGCGCTTTTCAGTGAATTGTCGCGTTATCGTAACATCGCGGTGCAGGGTCTAGGCCTTTCTCAGTACGAATTTCACAAGACCCCAAAGTTCGTTGCAGAAGATGGACGTCGGCTTACCATTGAGCCGGAGCGAAGTATTGTTTTGCCTAATGTAGAGCAACTTAAAGGCGTAAAGAGTAAGCTTGAAAAAGCCATACCTACACTCACAATGGTTGAGCACAGCGAGATTGGTTATCGCTATCCTACCGCCGCGCTGGCGGGGTTAGATGCCCCTTTTATCAAGCGAATGCGCTCTGAGTACTTTCATAAAGTTGATGAAGATCGCAGTATTTGCAGGCCGGTAAATTTATCTTACGGCATTAAAAGCCGTGGAAAAGCAGATAATCGCCAAGAGTATGAAGTGTGGATGCCTGACGAGGCACCAGAGCAAAACCCCTTGCCACTGTTAATCGATCTTTATGGCGAAGACCTACCTAACGATGTGCGCCATTTTGTAGAGCAACCTTCGAAAGTGCATGGTTGGATGGGCGTTAAGCGAGCAGCATTTGAAGCCTTATACCAAAACAAAGAAATATGTGGCGATTTGGTGATTTGTGTTGCCATGAGTGTAGACGCATACAATATTGGCGCGCGCCCTGACTTGTCGTTCTCGCCAGAAGCAGAAAGCAGTATTGCGGCTAGCAATGCAGAGCTAGAGTGGGAAATAGAAGGCTATTATGCGCCACGTGACTGGGAGTTTGACCACGATATGGTGTGGTCGGCAATTAATCACACCCTGGCAGCGATTAATGCGCCTTTAAATGATTTATACGGCAATACCATTTTGCCAGAGGTAGAAAGCAAAACAGAACGTATTTTGTCTACGCTTAAAAGCTTAGGTGTTCAACAGGACGAGATTGATGATATGAATCTACAACCGTGGGAGTTTATGCTTAATGAAAGTTCCCATAGGGTTAAATCTCACGATCCATCCAGACCTGTTAATCTTTTAGGTAGGCTAAATCGTTTGTTCTACCAAGAAGACCGCAAACTTCCTTCGTTAAACTGGATGCACGATTTAATCACCTAGTCGTGAAAGTATAAAACCAGTTGCAGCTATTAACTTAATTATTGATGCCTGCCGCACAAAGTCGGTGGGCATTTTTGTATCTAAAGCCTCATTGCCTTTCTGATCACGCATTATAAATACCTACCATCACTCTCGCACTATTTCGATTAGTACGTGAAACAGTGTAAGCACGTCGATTACTTCAAATAGGTACCTTCAGGCTACAGGATATAGCCGTATCCAATATTAGATAACAATAATGTAGGTTACATATATTCGCATTTTGTAGCAACGATTGTTAAAAAGGTTAAATTTTGTAAAAAACTTACAGAACTGATGTGAAAAGTATAGTTTTTTGTCAATTTATGTAATTTAATTACAAAATAAGCTTTCTTTTACGTAATTTTTGGTCATAATGTACTCGTTGCTTAAGAAAACTCTAATTTTGTTACACAATAGGAATTACATTATGAAACTGTCAACTTTCGCCATTGCTCTTATCTCTTCAGTAGCGTCTTTAAATGCTTTTGCTCAAGACGTTCGTTTAAACCCAGTTAATCAAAACATTGAAACGCAAGCTTGCTACACAGCCGCGACAGAAGGCTACAGAGCAGCAAAACGTTTAATTCGTGACAACGGATTAAATGTTGAGTCTTTCAGTGCATCATTGCTTTGTAACGATGTAAGCTTGAGAAAGTTTGCTGATTTATACAGCGATAAAACTACTAATGAAACTAAAGGCATTGCCCTTGTTGCTAAGAACGAAGATATCGCTTCTAAAGCTTGTTTAGATGCTGTTTCAATCGGTACAGAAAAAGCACTTGCTAAGCACGGCTTAGAAGGCGAAACCATTATTTGTAATCACAAAGAAATGTCAGCATTTGTTCGTTCTTATAACGCTGAAACAGTTGTTGTACGTCCATTCTCTGAATAGTATAGCCTCACTGATTTAACGTTTGTTTACAGTTTCATGGCCCACTCGGCAACTGGGTGGGCCAGTAACTTATTTTAATCACCACGCTTACTGGTGTTAGAAAATATCCCTCGAAAAAACTCCCAGCGAAAATCTTCACTTGAACGATAATCCCTCTTTGAAATATAAATCATCGAACCCATTTTCTTAACCTAAAAATAATAAATACGACTTACCCTTAACACCGCGCTATTCGTTTTGAAACCTGTACTTTTGTATCCAGTTACCTATACGTTTTCCCATCAAAATCTCCATTGAATATGCACATTGTGCACGCAAGCGCTGTGCTAGTTTATTGATTACTCACGTTCCTTACGTTTGTTTGCACTGGGCATAAGCGTAAGAATACAGCGACAACAAATATCAATAGAGAGAATCATTATGTCGAAAAGTCACTACGCAATACGTACATTGTTATGCGTAAGCATTCTATCAGTGTTAGCTGCTTGCGGCGGGGGCTCATCAACTGACGAAACTGTAGACAGCGACACCAGTGTTGATGCGGGCACCGGAACAGACACGGGTAACGACAGCGACTCGAGTACCACAACGTGCGACTCACCGATGACAGAGCTTTCAAGTGCCTATCTTGAATTTGTTGCGGCACCAAATGTCACTATTGTGTTGTCTGAAGATGGATGCACAGTGTCGCTCGAGTCGGCAGGTAAACCCGATCACACATCATCATATTGGGATTCAGGCAATGCCAGCGGCTTATATGTTGAGCCTGAAGATGAAACTCTATTCAATCAAAAGCGCTCACCGGGTGATATTGAAGATTACCTAAATGATTTTGATTTAACCGTCCCCGTATCGCCGGAACTAGCCGCCACATCATCGGCCACGCCGTTAGGTGCAATAGGTATTGCTTTGAGCGGCGCGCCCATTTTCAACGATTCCGAAGGTACGGGAGATGTATCGATAGGCGTGATACAAGGTTTTGATCGCAATGGCCCGCAAACTTACCATTACCATTTAGAGCCACAAGCTATCTCTTATGATGATGATTCGCTGGTAGGTATTATGGCAGATGGATTTTTCATATTTGGAAGACGTTGCTATTCAACCGTAGACTACCCCACCGATTTAGATGAATCGAACGGCCATACGTCAGTCACCCTTTATACAGGTGCTTCAGAGGAAGATGCTGAATATCACTACCACATATCAAATGAACAATACTTAAACGGCGAGTATTACCTAATTTTCCCGGGTAACTTCCAAGGTACGCCGAGTGACATTAACTAAATCAACAGGTTACAAAGTACTCCTGTTTTGTGCACTTTGGCTGGCAGCAACTTCTGGGTCGGTATCCTTTAGCGATAGAGCACAACTAGTGGTGTATGAAAATGCCATATCGCTGAATAAGCAAGGCGTTCGTATATATCAAAACGCCCCGTTTACAGGAAAAGTGGTGAGCTACCACTCAACAGGCGCCCTTGCTACAGAAGATGAGTTTGTAGCCGGTCGCCGCGCCGGGGTGGCAAGAAAGTGGTTTTCGAACGGTACCTTAGGTTACGAGGCCTATTATGCGTCTGGCGCCAGAGAGGGTAGTGTAAAAACCTGGAGGGTTAACGGAAATCTTCGCTCGGCATTTGTGTATGAAGACGGCAAAGTCGAGGGCGAGGGCTGGCGATGGTACAGAAGTGGTGCCAAGTTCAAAAAGTTTAACTATCACGCAGGCCAGCCAACAGGATTGCAGCAAGCGTGGCGCCAAAACGGCACCTTATACTCAAATTTCGAATACAAAAATGGGCGGATTTATGGGCTTAGAAAAGCGAATAACTGCGTGGGGCTTGAAGATGAAGTTATTTCTGTTGATTACTACCAAAATCAGGCAGGTCTTATTTTCTAGCGCACTGCTGTTGCTAGGCAGCGGCAGTGTAATAACGGTAACTTCAGCCTACGGCGCTGACGATTTATCTAACCAATTACCTTACTACAACAGCAAAGAATTTACACCGCATTGGATTGAAAACGGTAGTGAAGCGCTTGATGGTTTTCACAAAATACCGCCCTTTAGTTTCACCAATCAAGATGGGGAAGAAGTTAGCGAGAAAGACTTTGAGAATAAAATCTATGTGGCAGGCTTTTTCTTCAGCACGTGCCCGGGAATTTGCCCCATGATCCGGTCTAAGTTGGCCAAGGTGCAAGAGGCATTTATTGACGACGATAGCGTAAAAATTCTTCAGCATTCGATTAGGCCGAATACTGACACGGTCGATTTGCTTAAAGCTTATGCAGATAAAAACGGCATTTTAAGTAATAAATGGTATTTGGCAACCGGAGAGCGGGACGCTATTTATTCTCTGGCAAAAAGCGCGTACTTCGCCAGCGACGACTTGGGTAACTTGCAAAATACAGAAGATTTTTTGCATACCGAAAGCCTATTATTAATAGATCAGAATCGTCATATTCGCGGCATATACAACGGGCTCAATAGTGCTTCTGTCGATTATTTGATAGCGGATATTAAAGCGCTGAACGCTCAGTGATAGTTTAGCTTAACAACTGCATATACGCCTGAGCATTTAATTTAGCGCGTTTATCGTGACTAGAGAGCATCAAATAAACGCGCTGTTGTAACTAACGGCTACTCCGCTGAGGAAATGAGGTGCAGCACTTTTTGCCTTCCGTCGAGATACTCTACTTTTTCACCATCAAAAAACGCATCTTCTTCTAACATAATGCGTATGTCTTTATCCCATTCTGGAATATAGGTGGCGGCATTTAGCTCTATAGAGTAAACCGTGTTTGGATACACAGGGTAGTCGCCCTGAACGGGAACCCCTTCTTGTGCATCCCACATACCAATGGTGGGGCCTGCTGCATGACCATGAAATCCCAGTGGGTGAGTATAAATAGCAGGGGTTAGCCCTTCTTCTATGGCTTGCTCTCGAGACATTTTCAAAATCTCATTGCCGGTGCGTCCAACCTTAAAATTGTTGGTAAGAATATCTTGCAATCGGTTTCCTGCTGCAAAAGCTTCAATTATGCTTTTAGGGGGCGCGGTTTCATCGGGTTTTAACACGTATGCATGCTGTTGTTGGTCGGTGTTTAAACGCAGGTAAGTAATACCAAAATCAACATGGATAAGGTCTCCTGGCTGTATAATATTTTCACCAGCGCGCTTACTAAATGCTTTTATTTGATCAAATTTTTCATTGTCTGCACGTTGTATAGACACTGAAGGATGAAACCAGTTTTCTAACCCTAATGCCTTGCTTTGGTCACGCAACCACCATATGACATCGTCGGTAGTAGTGATTCCAGGAGTAACAACTTCATTTGAAAAAGCCGTTGCTATAAGTTGGTGGCCAATTTGAGTCAGGGAAGGGTAGTGTTGCATTTCAAGCTTACTACGAGTTTCTAGCCAAGCAATGGCCAGTTTTTCACCCGATACCACACGGTCTTTAAATTTAGGAGAAAGGGCGGCTATGAACTTGCTGTTTTCGGTGCTGCTCATGCCGTCAGCAAGTGCAAATGCATCTGACACATTCACTGCAATTCGTTTGGGGTCGCGCGCTTCAATAACATCAGCAAGTGCTTCCCACTGATTAGGCTGAGCTTCTTTGTCCCATGCTTTTTCGAATAAATCAGCCACGGCATACCGAGCTACCGCTAAACGTTCTAGAGGCTTTCCTTCGCCAGGGTTAAAAATGACCAACATGGTATGCCTGCGGGCCGATAGCCACGTTGATGGCAGCATGGTTTTGATGACGGGGTCTTCGTTGTATTCCCGCGACATGATTACCCACATATCAATATTAGTACGCTGCATAAGACTGGGTAAAACCTGCTCGAATCGTTGTGCTAGTATTTCATCGACCAACTCGCTCCTAGCTTGCATATCCATGACATCCTTGGCCATAGATTGCAAGCTCACTAGCAGTAACACAAGCGTACAAACTGCTCTCATTCTCTTTCCTTATTAGTTTGAATTATAAGCATGTAATCATTAAAACTAGCACAAGCTGTTTGGCTTAAGCAATGGTGGCTACAATTAACAAGGAGGGAACTTGGCTTGTTTCATTCAAGCCAATGCACGCTAGATGAAAACGCTATATAGCCTGGCGTTATAATGAATATAAGCCTTCATGGACGCGCATCGTCAATCGTATTGATGCGGATCAATACGCTAAACGAAGATTCCTTGTTTACTTAGCCTTAACGCGAAAGGCATGTTGTAGAATTTTTTTGAATTCAATGTCGGCAATTTTCCTTCAATAGATAATTTAAATTGTGATTGCAGTTTAATCATCATCGATTTAGGTATCATCCTAGCCGGAGCCAGTTATGAATGCAGAGATTGATTTACAGCAAATAATAGAAAATACCATGGTGTTAGTGCTAGCCGGTGGGCAGGGCTCACGGTTAAAAGCACTTACTGAAACCCGGGCTAAACCGGTACTAGAGTTTGGCAGTCATTGTCGAATCATCGATTTTCCCCTTTCAAACTGTGTTAATTCAGGCCTAAATCAAATTGCGGTACTCACCCAATATAAGTCTCAGTGTTTAATTCGGCATTTGATGCAACATTGGGGCACATTGAATAACAGTTTTGGGGGGCGATTAGATATTCTTCCTGCATCCCAGCAACAGTCTGAAAGCTGGTACCAAGGTACTGCAGATGCGTGTTTTCAGAATATTGACTATATCAAATCCAGAGCACCTAAATATGTGATGATCTTATCGGGGGATCACGTATATCAAATGGATTATCGAAAACTGCTGGCTGAACATGTGAAAAACGGCGCCGAAATGACAGTATCTTGCATAGAAGTGCCTACTAAGAATGCGGCAAATCAGCTGGGCGTATTAAGTGCTGATAGCAAAGGTCGGGTAACCGCTTTCGATGAAAAGCCATGTAAACCACACCCATTATTAGATGCGCCAGAGTATTGTTTAGCTTCAATGGGCAATTATGTAGTGAATGCTGAAGTGCTTTATCGGCTACTTAAAGCAGATGCCAAAGCGTTGGAATCTGATCACGACTTCGGTAAAAACGTAATTCCAAATATTATTGAGCAGCACAAAGTGTTTGCGCATCGATTCAGAGGCGCCGATGGTTGCCAAATTCCCTATTGGCGAGATGTAGGCACCATTGATAGTTACTGGCGGGCTCATATGGATTTGCTGAACAACAGCGATATGTTGAATTTAGCTGACCCGTCTTGGCCTATCTGGGGAAGTGCTTTATCTAGCGCGCCAACCCAAATGCGGGGCGGGACTCAAAAAGGCCAGTGCGACCTCAATCAGATTTTGATTGGCACCGGTTGCCAATTAACTAATTGCCGTATCCATCACACTGTTTTGTCATCCAATTGCGCAATCGGTGATGGCGCTTCACTTCAAGGGTGTGCATTGCTGCCTGATGTGACTATCGAGGCCGGCGCTAAATTAAAAAACGTTATCGTAGATAAAGGTGTGACGGTGCCCGCTAATTTAGCCATTGACGATATTAATATTGCTAAGCACTTCGGATTTTCAGTTAGCGAGAAGGGGGTTGTTTTAATTACCCAACAAGTAATAGATAGTTTTGCCGATGTGGAAATATATTTTGACGTACCGCAAAAGTCGACGAGTGTAAGTCCAATTAGACCAATGCATTCAGAGCTATCAACTCGAAACATCGTCCGTACTCATGTACCCAGCGCACTGAACGAGCGTTAAGAACGCAAAGGCAACGCCTGTGCGTTGCCTTTGATCTGGCTATTTAATTAGCTTCACTGCGCTGGTTGGCGCATTAGCCGCGTATAGAACTTAACGGCATCTTCCATATTTTTAATATCAATTCTCTCGTTAGTGCCGTGAAACCCTGACAAATAAGCAGGTGTCAGATTAATCGGATTAAAGCGATAAGCATCAGTTATTTTTGAGTAAAACTGGCTATCTGTCGCGGCAATAGTTAACCCAGGTGTGACGATAATATCGCCCTGAACATCCCGTGTTACTGCGGCAATATTTTTAAACCCCTGACTGTCACTATTGGCCACGTTTGACGGCTTAAATGCTTGCGATGTTTTAATGGTGATTCGAGGATCGTTGATGGCAGCTTCTACCCAACTGGTAACACTTTCAATAGTGTCTCTAGGATGAATACGAAAATTGATAGTGGCTGTCGCGGTAGCCGGCAATACATTCGCTTTAACACTACCCGAGAGCATGGTAGGGGCTGTGGTGGTGCGCAACATCGCATTGCCCGCAGGCGACTGAGATACTGATGCCTCAATCAATGGCTTGAACAGCCATTGATTGGCAAAGAGCATACGCTTGAAGAAATCCATGTGCTTAGCGATATTGGTGTACATAGTTTCGCCAAGGCCTTCTAACCCGCCAGGTACCGGTGAGTTTTTAACGTTGACGATGGCTTCAGCTAAAATGCTTACAGCCGTATCTTGAGGTGGCATTGAGCTATGTCCACCTTCACCTTTTGCGATAAGCTCAAGCGTAAGAAAACCTTTCTCAGCCACATTAATACTGGCGACACGCTTGTCTGACCCAGGTACTAAGCCATCAAGAATAAATGAGCCCTCATCAAGCGACCACGCTAGTTTGATGTTTTGCTCAACAACATATTCTGAAACTGCTTTTGCGCCATATTGGCTGCCAATCTCTTCATCGTGAGTAAAAGCAATATAGATGTCTTGCTCTGGGGTATAAGCCGCTTCTAGCAGCAAGGTAACAGATTCCATTAGAGCTATCACTGCGCTTTTATCATCGAGCGCCCCACGGCCCCAAATAATACCGTCTTGAATTACACCACCAAATGGCGGGTGCTGCCATTGAGATTCAGTACCTGGATTAATCGGAACCACATCATAATGAGCTGAATACAATACGCTAGGTTTGGAAGGTGCTTTACCGCGCCATTTAAAAAGTAGGGTGTAGTCGTTCAGCAAAGTAAGGGTTAAGCTTTCGTGCACTTCAGGATAAGTACTGGCCAACCATGCGATAAATTTTTGAAATTCAGCACGGTCGCGGTCTTCAGCATGTTCATAAGAGATAGTTTGAATTTGAATAGCCTGTGAAAGGTGCTCTGCTATCACGCTGCCATCTGGCGATATCATAGTGGTGTCGGGGGAAGGCTGGTAGGTTTCTGGAGTGAAAGTTACAGTGCGCACTAACACAACTACAACCAAAGCTAAAAGCACTATGCTAAGCCCCAGTAATCCTTTTTTTATTATTGTCATAGGGAGTCCCTTAAGATGCCAGTTTCATTGTCTGTACATGCAAATATTGCAGTTGTCGCAACGTTGTCATTTAGTGTATCTGCAATAGTAGGTTTGAGTATATTGAAAATAGTGAGTACATCAGAAAATAAATAAAACGCAGACAAAAAAATAGGCGCTTTAAGCGCCTATTTTTATTCTTTAACCATAAACAATGTGGCAGTTAATGACTAATCAATTAACGGCTCATCGTCGTCTTCTTCTTCCTGCTTCTCGTATTTCTCTTCTTCTACTGGAATAACTTCCTCAGAAGAATAGTAAACACTGACAGGCGCTGAATAGTTTGGCACGTCGTCATAGGCAAACACAGAATAATACTTTTCAACATTCGGGTTACCAAAGTTGTCATAGGTATATTCATCAGAACCTGCGTAAAGCTTCACACCATCAAGCGGGGAGCGCGGCGAGTGGAAGCGATTTCTTACCACAAACGCACCCACTAAATCGGCATGCTTCGGATTGCTCCAACTTAGCTTAACCTGACGATTTTCTAAGGTTACGCTTAAGTTCGCTGGTGCCGGTAAAGGCTCTTTGCGACGCTCAATATACTTAATCACCAACTTACACACGTTGTTACTGTGTAAGTCGTGCCAATTTACTAGCATGTTCTTTTCAGCACTTGATGACGTTGAGCGAACCACGAAATGGAAAGGCGCATGCTTCGCATGCATATCTTCGAGCGCTTCACGGCAATAACTATCAAAAATAAAGTTATGAGAGTTTTTGTCTTTAAGCTGAGCATTACTCACCTCGTAGCCAATAAACTCTTTTTTCTCTCTATTTTTAACGCTTTCATAATCAAGATCTTCAAGACCAGCCAATTCAATGGTGAAACGAATATCTTGCGATGTAGGCAAGGCATTGTCGTTACTCATTGTTAAATACGCTTCCGTGATCACGGTTTTCTTAGGATCAGGCAGATTTTCGGTTAAGAAGGTCATTTGCCCGTACACCACATCGCCGTTTGCATCGAAACCAGACTGCAGTTCGTTTTTCTTAGCCTCAGCTTTTGATACCGTGCTAAGAGATGATGGCGTTAGCTCTACTTGTTTGCTTGGAAGGGTATAAATAACTTCCAAGTTAGGGCGGTAATGGATACCTGAACCAAACTTTCCGTACCCAATATCAAACTGCATCATTTGCGAGTCTGCACCTAGAGGCAGTTTTCTTGGACCTTCAACGCGAAGCAACAAGGTACCGTTCTTAATAGATTTGCGAATAATGCGACGCTCGGCCACATTTAAATCCCAATGAGACCAAATACCTTGAGTTAGCTTATCTGAGCGAATTTCATCACCTAGGGTTTGAATAGGCTTCGCTTGATGAATTTGGTTAAAGTCTGTGATGTCAGAAATTTCTGATGGGTCGAGGATAGATACTGTCCATTCACCAAAATTTTCTACTTTAGCGTTAACGCGGTTCATCGGATACAAGGAGAAACTCGCATTCTTAATACGGGCTTCTTCCGGTAAGTTTTCCATATTAAACGCAATCACACCGTAACAAATACCACGGCGTTTATTCACACCTACAAACAACGAGTTGTAGCCGAAATGGTCGCGGTTTTTCTCAAGGGTATATTGGCCTACATAACCAATACCACGCTTCGATGGGAACAAACCTCTGAAATATTCATCTTCAGATAACTGCGTTTTCAGCTTAATTTCAGGGCTGAAAGGCGACTTGGTATCAGTAACTTTATTAACCGCACGTATATTGTAGAAATATTTCTGACCACTTTTAAGCTGCACATCAGTGAACGTGTGTTTGCCAATAATCGCAATCAGATTATCTTCGCGACAAGGGCTTTTCACTGTTTCTGAGCGATACAGTTCAAAATAGATATCATCAGACTCTGGGTAATCCCAGCATAGGGTCGCTTCGTAAACGCCCACTGATTCAATTGTGAAGTTATCTACCCGTGCAGGTGCTTCATCAGAGTAGTTTTTCGCTTCTGAAAGTGCGTAAAGTACCGCAGGCACATTCTCATCTACACTTTGCGACATATTCGCCATGTAATCAGGAATGTTGCGAGTGCCCACTTCTACCACAGCCGAGACAATACCTAACGAGTAATAGTACTCACGGCCACTACCGTTAATCAGGTTTGTAGGTGGCTTGCCACGGTGAATACCGTATTGGCGACCCGTTACCTTATGGATTTCACGGTTCATATTGGCGCACAACACGTTTAAGTCGGTGCCTTCAATTTCAGACTCGTGATTAAACTTATGGGCAGGGAAAAACACGTTACCTTGCGAATGATAATCTAGCGCAATGGTAATGTTTTTATGATCCAGTACGAAATCACGAATAGCCGCAGTTTCTGGCTCAGAGAACGCTGCTGGGCCTGAGTAGGTGTTTACCGTGGTATCGGCAGAGCGCTTAAAGCGAACACCAAAGTTACGGTTTAAATCTACACCAAAGGTGCCATCGCCATTGTCACGTCTATTCTTGCGCCAAAAAGAGAAGTGGGTACGAGAATACTCAAACCCATCTGGGTTTAAACAAGGCACCATATATAGCGTATTGCGGCTTAATGCCTGTTGTATAGATGGGTTGTGGTCAATATTGGTTAGCACATTATCAATAAACTTAATGGCTAACTCATTTCCAATCCACTCACGAGCGTGGATGGTTCCTGTAAAAAGCAGAGCGGGTTTACTGTCCGCAGTTTCAATGTTAGCAGAAAGAGTAGCCATCATAATTGGCCTACCTTCCCACGTCGTTCCAATGCTATGCACGCGAATAAGCTCAGGGTACTTTTCCTGAGCTTGTTCTAAAAACGCCATTGTTTCTTGATACGAGGTATATTGTTTTTTCATTGTTTCTTCTTAGCTAAGAGAAATCAGTGGTTACCAGCGTAGTCTTAAAATTATCCCAATGCGCGATAATTGCATCGACTTTCTTTTGCTGAATGTTTTTAACCGTCAGAAACACGCTTGGATCAGCGGTTATAGCTTCTGACGTACCCTTTTCACCCAGAGTACTGATTATCACCTCTGTAAGCTTAGGGCCTATACCTTTAACGCCACCAAAAAACGCTTCTATTTGCGGCGTTGTCAAAACCAGTTCGTCTGCTTTAGCGTCTGTATTTTTGATTTCAGGCGCGCTAGCTTCGGTAGTATCTTCGAACTCATCGTTACTTATGTTTAGTACTTTTTCGAGGCCATCGCCGTCGACTTCAGGAAGACCATCATCTTCACCTACATCTTGATTTTCCATGTGTAGGTCGGCAATGACTTCAGCTTTACTTTTGGGCGTGTAATTATCTTGAAAATTCCACGACTCACTTGGCCATTCTTCATCTAGCTGCAATTCAACAGGTAGTAATGGGTAAAGCTCAGGGTTAGTCACTGCCACTGAGTCTGCGCTATCACAACTTGGGGTATATTCACCAAAGGTAATGTTTCGCATTGTGCGTAATAACGGCGTGCGAATCTTACCCAGTTCCTCCCAGTTATACAAAGGAATATGCGGCTTCTTAAAGCGCTCTGAGCACAAGGTCCACATAATGTACTGGCCAATCCAATCGCGAATATACGGGAAGGCAGCGAACGCGGTAGCACATTCTAAAATACGGAATTTACCATCAACACCTAATGCAATGTCAGAAGCCCAATATTCAGCTTTAGCAGCCTTCGACGCATTCACTGCTATTTGTAATGCTTCTTGGGGCACATCAGAGTAATCCATCGAACCACCCTGACTGGTGTTGGTTAGCCATTCACCTTCTGGCGGACGACGCCAAAACGCACAAACTGGCTTGTGGCCAATCAACATCACGCGAATATCTGCCATCATCGGAACAAATTCTTGCACGTAAACCGGGTGGTATTTCTTTTTCTTTAGCAGTTCGGCTGCTTCTTTAAAGCTATCTACTTTATGTACGAAGTAGCCGCCATAGTTGGACGGTCCGTATGATTTTTTAATAATCTTTGGATAACTGGTTTTACGTAAAAAGGCCATGGCTTCGTCTTTTTCGTAAAAAATATCAGTTTTGGGAATAGGCAAGTCGTGCTTTTCACAAAAGTGGGTAACATTTTCTTTCGACTTGTTGGCGAACTGTGTGTCCATTGAAGGCAAGAAGCGAACATCAGGTAATTCGCGCGCAATTTCACGAAACGTTTCGTAAGCCGTTGCAGGAATATTACCAATAAGAATATCGATATTTTTGCTCTTCACTTCACGAACGAAACGGGCTTTGTCGTTACCCCAGTGGTAGCATACCGTTTCAATTTTATCAGGCCAGCCTTTAAAGTTAGACTTGTCGAAAAAGCGCAATACGTGGTCTAAATAGAGTAGGCCAATAGTAGGTAGTTTAGTCGTAGACATTTTACTTTCTCGTTTAAAGTTGAGAGGTTAGCGCGGCTTGCATGCTAGCGTGCTTTTCAATTGCTTTTCGCTCAATCAAATTAACGATCCGCTCGATTTTTCCTTCATTAAACGTTAATCCTGCAGCTTCTTGTTCAGGCGTTGCGAATGCAGGAATACCGTTTACTTCAAGAACTACATATTCTTCATGTTCTTGGTCATAAATCACATCAACCCCAGCGATATCTAACCCGGTAACTTTTGCTGCTTTAATCGCTAGGGCAACTAATTCATCGTTGGGTTCACGGCGAATAACAGAGCCACCACTGGTTACGTTAGTTTTCCAATCGTCTTTAGGCGCTTGACGCCCGTAACAACCCACAAACTCACCATCAACAATATCGATGCGATAGTCTGTCATGTCGTAATTGATAAAACGTTCAACGTAGAAGTGAGGAATATTGGTTTGATCCAAAAAGGGGATAAGCATATCTAAAGAACGCTCATCTTCTACTTTAACAATACCCATGCCACCCCAGCCATCGGTAGGCTTGTAGACTAAACGTCCACCCCATTCGCGAATGGTATTTTTAAGCATAGGCTTGTCTTTGGTATTACATAGTCGGTAATCAGGCGTGCGAATTCCAGCACGAGATAATCGGTGTGATGTACGCAGTTTGTCTTCAGATAACGAAAAAGACTCAAAACTGTTAAGGCACGGAATTGATTCGTTTAATACTTGATAAAGAAAAACTTGATATGGCGTTTGTTGGCCTGCATTGTATGAAAAGAACGCATCTAATTCCTCCATATTTACGTTGTGACACGTAATGGTTCCGTTATGTGCGTTTGCATGGCCTAAGTTAAGATCGGTGATTGCTTCAATATCACGATCTCGCAATTGATTAACGATTTTAGCCTGTATGGCAGTACCACCGCTGTTGCTGTACATCCACATCCCGACTGTATACTTTGGCACGACTTTTAACCCTATGTTTATGAATCGATGAATTGACATTCTGTTCGATTTAAGTAAGAAGATTTCTCAAAATAAATTTTTGCACCAAAATGGGTGGTAAATATCTATTTTAGATGAGAAATATGACATATATTAGACTTTAGGGTACGTCTTGGTACGAGGAGTCCCTCCCAAAAGCGGCGCCATTAAACGGCTAAATTGCAAACTATTCAAGTTTATTTTTTGTTCAAAATTAAATAATTTAGAATTTTGTAATGATAACGTTTTAAACGTGTATTCTGTATGTAAATTGGCCTTGATAATCAAGGGCTTCAGCGTAGTTTGCTTTTAATCAATACTTGGAATAAATAGCATGAATAGTAGTCTGGACTTTACCGAACTTGCCACCATTATATCGCTCAATTCTTACACTAAAAATAAAGCGGGTGTAGATCATAATGCTGACATCTTTAATGGGTGGATGGAACAGCTTGGGTTTTCTGTTGAAACTCATCGTCGAGAAGAAATAGGTAATCATGTTCACTATCTGTCGAAAAAAAGTGAAGGAGCAAAATTGCTCCTACTTGGCCACTTAGATACCGTATTCCCACCTGATACTTTTACGGAATTTCGTGAAGATGATGAATGGATTTACGGCCCAGGTGTATGTGATATGAAAGGCGGTAACTATATTGCGCTTACCGCACTTCGAAATGTATTTACCGAACAAGGCCACATCGCGAACATAGATATGCTTTTGGTGAGCGATGAAGAAAGTGGCAGTGACGATAGCAAATTGCTTACCAGCGAATTAGCCAAAGCCTACGATGCCTGTATGGTTTTTGAAGCGGCAGGGCCTGATCACGACGTGGTTATTTCTCGAAAAGGCATTGCTACCTTTCAAATCGAATTTGAAGGCAAAGGTGCGCATGCGGGTAACCATTATACCGATGGTATTAATGCGAACTTGGCTGCGGCTCATATGCTCATTGCACTGACTAACTTAACCGACCTTGAAAAAGGCACTACGGTTAACGCTGGCAAAATGAAAGGTGGCTTAGGTGCAAATACTATTTCCCCTAGTGCCAGCTTGACAGTAGAAGCACGATTCACCCAATCAGACGAGCGAGACAGAGTGCTGGCAGCGTTTAAAGAAGTTACGCAAAACCCTGCTGTTGAAGGGGTAAAAGTGGTCGTAACGGGTGGCTTGCAGCGAGACGTCATGCAACCGACAGAAGCGCAAGCTCAGTTTATCGTCGAGTTAGAATCTGTTTTGGGTGCGCCACTTAAGCTAGAAAAGCGCGGCGGAGTGAGTGATGCGAATGTGGTATCAGCTGCAGGCGTGCCAACCCTCGACGGTTTTGGGCCTTACGGTGATGGCGACCACACCATTCATGAACGTGCGAGCAAATCGAGTTTTGAACGCCGTATTAATGAGGTGAGTAAAATACTCGCACATTTTAATGGCGGGAAATAGGCGCTAATTCTGGCGAGTATTTATTATACGGGCCAGAGATATTTCAAGCATAAATAACTAACTGAAAATATTGATACGAATTATGAAAAGCCTGAAATCTATTCTTCAGGCTTTTTTATATGACCATGGTCAAACCAGCTTTGAAAAATGCTGTCTATCCGTTTATCTGTTCGTTTACCGCATAAATGCCAAGGGTTAACCCAGCCTTAACCCGTCCTTAAATAGCATGCTCCCATTCTGGATTCGCCGTTCAACTGTGTGAATCTAACCACTTCGGTATTTAACTTAATTAAACGATGGTAGGACTCCTTAATGAAGACGTATGCACTGGTCCCGATTGGCCTCTTAATCATAGTGTCGCTGCTTAGTGGCTGTGAAGAACAATCTAGCACGCCCCCAACTGCGCGTGTTACAGAGGTTTCTTACATTAACGTTACCTCTACCGAGCATAAAATAGATACCAAGCTGCAAGGAAGAGTAACTGCCTCTATGGTGGCTGAGGTACGCCCTCAAGTGAGCGGTATTATTCAAAAGCGCCTATTCACCGAAGGACAAATGGTAGAGCAAGGACAAACCTTGTATCAGATAGACCCTGAAACCTACGAAGCAGCTTATAACGAAGCAAAAGCTACGTTAAACAGTGCAAAAGCAACAGTAGCGACCGCTAAGTTAAAAGATGAGCGCTATGCAAATTTGTTAAAAATCGAAGGTGTGTCTCAGCAAGATGCTGATGATGCCCACGCTGCTCATTTAGAAGCGAAAGCAAATATAGAGATGTACGAAGCCGCATTGGAAACCGCCAGAATCAATCTTGAATATACCAAAGTGCTTGCGCCTATATCGGGGCGTATTGGTATTTCTACCGTTACCCAAGGCGCGTTAGTGACAGCCCAGCAAGACACTGCATTGGCCACTATTCGAACGTTAGATCCTATTTATGTAGATATGACCAAAAATAGTAAAGCGCTGCTTAAACTACGCAAACTTATGCGTGAAAATAATATTAAAGAAGGCACAACTGACGTGGCATTAACGTTAGAAGACGGCAGCGACTATGAACTCGCCGGTGAATTAAAGATGCAAGAAGTGGCGGTTGACGCTTCTACCGGCGCGGTGACGCTACGTGCTGAATTCTCTAACCCTGACGGTTTACTACTACCAGGTATGTTTGTACGTGCCACAGTAAGTGAAGCGGTAGACGAAAACGCAATATTGGTTCCTCAGCAAGGTATTTATCACGAAGCGACCGGTGCAGCGTTTGCGTACGTAATTAACCAAGACAACCAAGTTGAAAAGCGCATAGTTGAAACCATTAATGCGGTAGGTAACAAATGGCTGTTAGATAACGGGCTATCGGTGAATGAAAAATTGCTGGTAGAAGGCTCGGGTAAAGTCGCGCAAGGTAGCACGGTGAAGCCAGTTCAAGTTGAAATGAACAGTGCGGGTACTATGGTAACGGTGGTGGATTCAAATGCTACTAATGTCTCTAGTTTAGGGAACAAGTAATTCATGTTAGCGCGCTTTTTTATCGATCGCCCCGTTTTCGCGTGGGTAATTTCCATCATTATCATGCTTGCAGGTATTGCTTCTATTATGTCGCTACCTGTAGCGCAGTACCCTAGTATAGCGCCCCCCGTCATCAGTGTGAGTACCACCTACACAGGGGCAGATGCTGAAACCGTAGAAAATAGTGTTACCCAAATATTAGAGCAGCAACTTACTGGTCTTGATGGTTTGTTGTATTTCTCATCGTCGAGTACTTCAGATGGTGGCGCCTCGGTTAATATTACGTTTGAGCAAGGTACTGACTCAGATTACGCGCAAGTTCAAGTGCAAAATAAGGTAGAGCAAGTTAATTCTCGTTTCCCTGAGTCGGTTCAATCTCAAGGGGTTACTGTGACTAAGTCGAATACCGACTTTTTGTTAGTCACCGCCGTTTATGATTCTACTGATACGGTGTCAGCATTTGATATTTCTGATTACATTTCTTCGAACATGCAAGACTCTATTGCTCGAATTGAAGGCGTGGGAGACACCCGTGTGTTTGGTTCAGAATACGCCATGCGCATTTGGTTAGATCCAACCAAGCTTGCAGCTTATGAGCTTATGCCATCGGATATTACCAGTGCACTTGGTGCGCAAAACATTCAGGTGCCTGCGGGAAATATTGGTGCTATTCCATCAGCAGACAGCCAAGAATTAAATGCCACGGTAACCGCGCAGTCGATGATGTCTACCCCAGAGCAGTTCCGCAATATTATTGTGAAATACGATGCAACGGGCGCAAATGTCTTATTAAGCGATGTGGCAAGAGTAGAGATTGGTAGCGAAAGTTACTCGGCTATCCCTCGTCTGAACGGCCACCCGGCTTCGGGTATAGCGGTTATGTTGTCGCCAGGTGCTAATGCCTTAGATACGGCAACACGGGTTAAAGAAAAAGTGGCTCAGCTTGCGACTAACTTACCGGATGGTTATGAAGTTACGTTTCCGCGAGACAGCACTGACTTCATTAAAATTTCGATTAACGAAGTAGTACATACGCTCGCTGAAGCGGTTGTACTGGTCGTATTGGTTATGTGGCTATTTTTGCAAAATTGGCGTGCAACACTTATTCCAGCCATTGCGGTACCGGTTGTATTGCTCGGTACCTTTGGGGTGCTCTCTGCCTTCGGCTTTTCCATTAATACCCTAACCATGTTCGGTATTGTGCTTTCAATCGGGCTCTTGGTTGATGATGCCATCGTAGTGGTGGAAAACGTCGAGCGATTAATGGAAGAAGACAACCTGTCGCCACGAGAGGCCACCATAAAATCCATGTCAGAAATTACGGGTGCGCTTATCGGCATAGCCGTTGTATTGTCAGCAGTGTTCTTGCCTATGGCCTTTTTCGGCGGCTCAATAGGCGTTATTTATAAACAGTTTTCGGTAGCCATTGTATCGTCAATGATATTGTCGGTAATTGTGGCGTTAACCCTAAGCCCTACGCTATGTGCAAGCTTGCTCAAACATAAAACGCCTAGCGAAAAGCATGGTGATAAATTAGGAAAAAGCGAAAGCAAAGGCAAAAGACAAAGCTTCTTTGGTTGGTTTAACACCAAGTTTGATAATATGAGCAATGCCTACGCAGGTCGAGTAGGGTGTATGGTCAATCAAAAAGTGCGCTGGATGATTGTGTACGCGGTAATCATTGGTGTACTAGGCGTGCTAATAGTACGTATGCCTACCGGTTTCTTACCGCAAGAAGACCAAGGCAGTGTGATGTTTCAGGTTAACCTTCCTCCTGGCGCTTCAATAAAACGTACCCGTGCGGTAGGCGAACAAGTCACCGACTATTTAATGACAGAAGAAACCAATACGGTTATTCGCGCCTTCTCTATTTCAGGGTTTAACTTCTCCGGAAGTGGTCAAAATGCGGGCATGGGATTTGTCTCTTTATCGCCTTGGGACGATCGTACCGAAGATGATGAAAGTGCCGATGCCCTTATTAATCGCATGAATAAAAATCTATCGACTATTCGCGATGCTAACGTTTTTGCATTGTCGCAGCCGGTAATACAAGGGTTAGGGCAAAGTAATGGCTTTACCTTTGAGCTTCAAGCGGCTGCGGGTACTAGCCGTGATGAGCTAACGTCATTGAAAAGTGAATTGCTAAATAAAGCCCGTCAAAATGAGTTGTTTGTAGGTATTCGTGATGGTGCATTGAGCGACACGCCACAGCTTAAAATTGATATTGATAATGGTAAGGCGACGGCTCTGGGCGTATCGCTATCAGATGTGGCCGATACGCTCACTTCTGCGTGGGCTGGTTCGTACGTGAATGACTTTATAGACGATGGCCGCGTGAAGAAAGTGTACATCGAAAGTGATGCGCAATACCGCTCTAAACCTGAAGATTTAAATGAATGGTATGTGCGAGGCACTAACGCCGATGGTGAAA
>OJHK01000062.1_pt1 | contig 103283 bp, 84 predicted proteins | sample 1595161 | NCBI WGS metagenome assembly OJHK01 (sample SAMN05416842, study PRJEB24817) | seawater metagenome | isolation source: Sea water | place: Canada:Atlantic | collected 2013-07 | reverse complement strand
ACACCACCAGATGGAGAAATACCAACCGATCCAACTAATCCATGTGATTTTAATATATCGGATATTACTTTAACTCAAACAGGGGCTTATTTATTAGCAGACTGTGATGGTGATGGGGTGACTAACGGCGATGAGTTAACACCACCAGATGGAGAAATACCAACCGATCCAACTAATCCATGTGATTTTAATACATCAGATATTACTTTACCTGTTACTTCTAAAGTTGGATGTAACGCAGAAATCAGTGTTACTAAAATTGCCAATGTTATAGGAACAGGTTTAGGAGCTACAATATATTACACAATAGTTTTAGAAAATACGGGGAGTCTAGACTTAACAAATATAACTTTAGTAGATGTTTTTTTAGATTCAAATGGTAATTCGCTATCCCTTACTACAGAACCTTATTTTATCAGTTCAGACCTGGGTAGTATCAAAGGTATTTTACTGGTTGGCGAGAATGCTACCTATATGGCAGATTTTGATATTACCCAAGAAGCTATAAATGCAGGAGGAGTTAGTAATCGTGTTATTGTCACAGGGACAACAGTTAATTCTGTAATTGTCACTGATTATAGTGATAATGGAGATGATCTAGATGGAAACACCAATGATGATCCAACAGAAACAAATTTAGGAGAATTTATAATAGTTTATAGTCAATTTTCACCAAATGGAGATGGAGTTAATGATAATTTTGTCATAGAAAACATAGGCAATTATCCTGATAATACGTTGAAAATATTTAATCGCTGGGGAAATATAGTATATAAAATGAATAGTTATAATAATGATTGGAATGGAATTTCAAACGGAAGAGTAATTGTTAATGATTCAGAAAACTTACCAGAAGGTACTTATTATTATAAATTAGAGTTAGGAGATGGATCACTCCCAAAAACTGGCTGGCTATACTTAAATAGATGATAATTTAAAATATAAATTCTGGGAAAATGGTTATCTAATCTAATTCCTAATCAACCCCGTAGGCTAAACTAAGAATTGCTTGCTGTTTTTGGTAATACAAATAAAGAAGTTAAGGAGCTAGGAAAGCTATCAGTCAATTCCAAGCCTCAAAAATAGATTTATTTAGTTTCTCCTTATCAAATTTAATATACCCCTGAAGCGTTTTAAGACTCTTTATTCCTGTCACCTGCATGATTAGCGAATGAGGCACATTGCGTTGCGCTGAGAGGGTTATAAACGTCCTGCGTGCGGTGTGCGATCCAATTAGTTTCCACCTAGGAACTTTTTTTGAAACCTTTTTATTTCCGTAGAACTTATCGATTTTAATAATTTCATCAAACCCTGCAATCTTGCAAATTTTTTGAATGTTTATATTAAAATTTTGACTTGCTATTTTTTTAAGCATCCAGTCATATTTGTCTAAAATCTTTTTTAGCTTGGAGTTTAGTGGAACGTATGAAAACTGACCTGTCTTTTTTGCTCTTATTACAATGTTGTCTCCGTCAATGTCATCCTTATCAAATTTTCCATAATCCGAATACCTCTGACCTGAGTAAATACCAATTAAAAAAAGGTCTCGATAATAACCCAGGGCCTCATCAAGTTCAATCTCCTCCAAGATTTTTAATTCTGCATCTGTGAGGCTTACATGTGATGTCTCTCTGGGTTTAATGTTAAAAGTCTTATAAGCTGTATTTACACTATAACCATTATTTACGCACCAATTTAAAAAGGATTTAAAAAAACCTATTTTCCTGCGTAGAGTATTGTCAGAGATGTTTTTTTCGTTTCGGAAATAGGATATAAAATTTATTAAAAACGCATTATCAAAACTTTGAAGATAATAAGTCCTTTTAGATTTTTTTTGCATTTCTAAAATGGCTGTATGAATCCGAGTGTATTTCTGCCAGCTGTCTTTCTGAACAGATCGAGAGTTTTTCTTTTGCTCAATATATATCTCAAAGTAGTCTGAGTAAGTAAGTTTTTTTACGGTTTGGGCAAGGTGAAAATGTATGTTGAACTTTTCTTTTACGATTTCCTTAGTTAAACTCTCCTTATACTTTTCTTTTAAAGTATTAAAAGCCCTCTGGTATTCGTTAAGTTCATCAGTAATTTTTCTATTTTCTTCACCAGCAGCTCCTCTTCTAACTTTGGGCCTTTGAATGGACAAGTCCCATTCTGATCTATTGACCTTTATTTTAGTGCTGTATCTGTGTAATTTACCGCTTATATAATAATTTAAATAAACGTAATTTTCTTTTCCATGCAAAAAAAACCCCATAGTGATGGTTTTGGTGATGGTTCAAAGCTATTAAAAATGATTAAATAAAATGAAAAAAAGTAAAAAAAGTAAAAAAATTAAAAAAAACCCTATATTTAGGGGATAGTTTTAAGTTCTTTTTAAAATTTTTAATCTAATTAAACTGTTAGACGAGTCCCTATCTCTCCGCAAGTAAATTCCCTAATGTATTTTATGTCAATACGTTAGGGTTTTATGTTATAGATATTTGTACGATAATTGTACGGCCAGTGATCTAAAACCCCAAAAAATCCAGCCTAAAACTCTCAATTTAATACCCCACCCCTTCAAAATAAATCTATTTTCTTTTTGGGGATACGCTGGTGAAATGGGTATATAGCCTAATCCTTGCTATTTTCTAACCCAAGTTTAAATTATTTATTATAATTAAATTATAACTGTAAGCGCTATGAAAATCTCGTTTTCACTTAAGATTAAAAAAGCCATTTATTTTTTTCTATGCGCTACAAATAATGGTGCAGAAAGTGGAACAGTTTCATTGACACCACCCGCAACAGGAACGTTTTATTATCAGTGTTCACTTCTCGTTGGAGTGGTCGGAACGCTCTATAAATTTCAAAAAAGTTCCCTACTGGCTTAATATACTTTAGTCTGTCTTCTAATTATTTGTATATTTAAAAATATTAAAATTTAATCCCCCTAAAATGGTTTCCCTTGTTTTTCCTTTTTCCAAATATTGTTCTCAAACACCTTATAAAAACATAGAAAATTAATCTTTTTAAACATCCAATACATTTGATTTTTAAATGATTCAATTCATTGACATGCTGGTGTTTTATTAAATAAATTAGACTTTTAAAGTCGTTTTTAAAATTAAAATTTAATTATCTAAAATGAGTAGGTTAAACAATCAAAAACTAGAAACTCTAGTAATTAATAACTATAACAACATAAGATTAAGATTACTTTTTGCTCCTTTTTTATTGTTGTCTGTTATTGTTATAGTACTCCTTCAACAAGGTGCTTTTAGTGTTGAAGGTTATGTTGAAATTCAAAAAGATTTATTTTTTTATTTAAACAGTAAATTATCCGAGCTTTCCAGCTTACAATTTAACTTAACGCAGCTGGGTAATCCACTAATAATTTTGCCTTTTTTGACTGTTTTTATTGTTTATGCACCTAAACTTTGGGGCGCGCTGTTTACAACCACAATAATTTCAGCTGTAATATCATTTCTACTAAAAGAAATATTTGATGTTCCTAGACCTGCAGAAATACTTGATAATGAATTTTTTGTAATTATTGGAAGAGTACATACTGGTTTTTCAAGCTTACCATCGGGACATTCAATAACAACTTTTACTGTAATTACTTTATTACTATTCGCATTTATGCCCAAGGAATTTAAGTCTAAAATATTGTGGACTGTTTTTATTCTTGTGGTTGGATTATTTATTGCGTTTTCTCGAGTTGGAGTAGGAGCCCATTTCCCAGTTGATGTTGTGATTGGCAGCACGATTGGTTACATCTGTGCACTCACAGGGATTGTAGTGAGCAATAAAGTTAGCTGGTGGAATTGGATTAAAAATAAAAAATATTACACCGGAATAATTTTCTTTTTAATAATTTGGGCCCTTGCGCTTCTCAAAGAAATTTATGACAAAAATCTGTTGGTGGTATATCTTTCACTATTTTCTATTTTTACAACATTATATTTAATGATAAAGATTCATGTTCAAAAACAACATTAAAGTAAGCTACGTTTCATTAATAATTAGTTGTGTTAATTTAGTTTTATACCACCTGCCGTTATTTCAATTCGCTACGGATAATTTGGACTATAAAAGTTGGGATGGGATTTTAACCCTCGCCAGTTTGGTTATTATCCTCTTAGTCTTAAACGCTCTTATTTTTTATATTATACTATTTATAGCACCCTTTATTGGAAGAGTATTACTGATTCTTTCTCTCAACATAAATGCAATTGCAGTATATTTTATATTTACGTATGGAGTAATAATAGACAAAACAATGATTGGTAATGTACTCAATACCAATTATGAGGAGTCCAGTAGTTTCTTTTCTTTTAGCTTGATTCTGTATTTAATTTTGTTAGGAGTGATCCCAAGTATTTTGATTTTTAAAATTAAAATTGTTAAAGTAAAAATCAAAACTTTTTTGGTACATAGCGGCTCAGCTTTGCTTTTTGTTTTAATATTTATTTACATCAATTCTAGTAGTTGGTTGTGGATTGATAAAAATTCAAAAGCCTTAGGAGGTTTGGTTATGCCATGGTCTTATATTGTCAATACCACTCGATTTTATATGCACAAAAATGAAGAAAATAAGCAGCAAATTTTGTTGCCAGACGCTACGATTGGAAATGACAAAAAATCTATTGCAGTACTTGTAATTGGAGAATCAGCTCGAAGTAATAACTTTTCTTTATACGGTTATGGGAAGGAAACAAATCCGCTGCTTTCTAAGATAGAGAGTGTTTATAGCTATAAAGCAGAATCCTGTGCAACCTATACGACTGCGGGAGTTCAGTGCATTCTAGAACACAAAGATGGCGGTGAATCGTATGAGACTTTACCCAATTATTTATTTAGAAATGATGTAGAAGTTATTTGGAGAACTACAAACTGGGGAGAGCCTGCTGTTAAGATTAATAACTATCAAGGTAGGGCAGCTTTAGAAAAACTATGCGAAGGGGAAGGGTGTGGATATGATGAAATATTACTCAGCGGTTTAAGAGCACAATTGTTGGAAAGTAAAAAAGATAAAATATTACTCGTACTCCACACGAGCACCAGTCATGGGCCAACTTACTACAAGAAATATCCACCAAAATTTAATAAATTCACACCAGTATGTGAAAATGTAGAGTTGGGAAAATGTACCCAAGAAGAACTAATAAATGCGTATGACAATACCATCGTTTATACGGATTTTATTTTGTCTAGTTTGATTGGGGAATTAAAGAGTTTGGAAGAATATAATAGCACAATGATTTATGTTTCTGATCATGGCGAATCCTTAGGAGAAAAGAATTTGTACATGCACGGCATACCTGCAAGTATTGCACCAAAGGAACAATTAGAAATTCCATTTATTGTTTGGCTATCCGATGATACCAAAACACTTAAGAATAATGAAGTTTTATACCAACATAATGTTTTTCACAGTATTTTAGATTTCTTAGCAATAGAAAGCCCTATTTATGATGAAAACATGAGTATTTTCAAAAAGTAATTTATTTAAACGGGTTTAATTCGCTTTAAGTTCTCCGAATTAGGATCTTCATTTTTTCTTTAGAAAAATGAAAAATCTTTCCGCTATATTTGCAACAATTAAATGCCCAAAATCGAAAGGTAAAAACTCAGAGAAGATGGAATAATAAAAATATTAGTTCAATTCTTAATTGTATAAACTTTTAAAAACACTTGAAATATGAAATTTTTTATTGACACCGCAAACCTCAGTGACATCGCAGAAGCAGAAGCCTTAGGTGTTTTAGATGGTGTAACTACAAATCCATCATTGATGGCAAAGGAAGGCATCACGGGTGCAGAAAATATTTTAGCACATTACACCAAAATATGTAATTTAGTTTCAGGAGATGTTAGTGCTGAAGTAATCGCCACTGATCTTGACGGTATGATAAAAGAAGGGGAAGCATTGGCAGCATTACATCCTCAAATTGTAGTAAAACTACCAATGATTGCAGATGGTGTGAAAGCTTGTAAATATTTTTCTGATAAAGGTGTTAAAACAAACGTCACCCTAGTTTTTTCTGCAGGTCAAGCACTATTAGCTGCCAAGGCTGGCGCAACATATGTTTCTCCTTTCATAGGGAGATTAGATGACATCTCTACGGATGGTTTGACGCTAATTGAAGAGATCAGAATGATTTATGATAACTATGGTTTTCAAACTCAAATTCTCGCAGCTTCTGTAAGACATACCATGCACGTTATTAATTGTGCCAAAATAGGATCTGATGTGATGACCGGACCATTATCTTCAATAACAGGGCTATTAAAACACCCATTAACGGATAGTGGTTTGGCTAAATTTCTAGAAGATTATGCCAAAGGAAATTAGTGATTTAAATCATTAAAATTTAAAAAAACACCCTCCATACAAAGGGTGTTTTTTTATTTGATGGTCTTATGTTTTATGCCTTTCTGACAAACTCAGATTTGAGTGCCATGGCGCCAAAACCCTGAATTTTACAGCTAATGTTGTGATCGCCTTCACTGAGTCGGATACACTTTACTTTTGTCCCACCTTTTATGGGGCTGGAAGAGCCCTTAACTGCTAAGTCTTTTATGACAATAACCGAATCTCCATCGACCAAAATATTTCCATTGGAATCCTTGACAATCAAAACGGTTGCTTCGACGATAGCATCTGGGTTCCATTCATGACTGCACTCCGGACAGGCATAACATTCCTCTTTTAAAAAATAACCATAAGGAGAATCACATTGTGGACAGGCTTTCATTGTTTCGGACATAACTTAATTTTCTTTCTCAACAAAATTAAACAAAAGGAATGCTTTGAGGACCTAATATTTATAAAACAGCCTTGTATACCATTGACTCGAATATTTCCTTTTGAGAATATTCAAAACCCTTCATTTGTGTCATGAAAATGAGTATTAGGTTTTCTTTTGGATCAATTTTAAAATAGGTACCAGAGGATCCATGCCAGCCATAGCTTCCTAGACTTCCTTCAATTGGATATTTTTGAATATCAGTGATTACATTAAACCCCAATCCAAAACCAACTGAGGCATTGGGTTTATGATTCGCATTAGAAGGTTTAGCATTTGGGATTCCATTTAAACGATCTTCAGTCATAAGTAAAACTGTTTCAGGTTTAAGAATTTGCACACCATTTAACTCCCCTTTGTTAAGCAACATTTTACAAAACTGAGAAAAATCTTTGATTGTTGAAGCCAATAATCCCGCAGCGTTAAAGAAAGTTACTTCTTTTGTAAAAGAAGAATCATTCGGATGATCCAATTCTATGATATTATTTTCATTGTCTTTTGTATATAAGGTCGTAAATCTATCGAATTTACTCGCTGGAATCTCAAAGAAAGTATCCGTCATATTTAACGGAATAAAAATCTCATCTTTCAGGAATTCGTCAAGTTTTTTCCCAGAGATTAATTCAATTAAATATCCACAGATATTCATCGAAGGGCCATACCTCCACTCAGTTCCTGGTTCAGAGGAAAGGGGTATTTTACTCATTCTTTCCACTTCAGTTTTAAGATCAGTAGATTTAAAAGATTTTAAATGATTAAATTTTGCAGTAAGTAAAGGATTAGACTTCCCATAGCCAGAAGTATGACGAAGTAGGTCGACGATTCTTATGGGTTTTGAAACTTTAACATAATTACCCTTTCCATCATCAACCAGAGTGTTGCTAAATTCAGAAATATATTTGTTGATAGGGTCATCAAGATTAAAGTGACCTTGATCGTAAAGCTTCATAAATGCAACAGATACAATACACTTGGTCATGGAAGCGATTCTGAAAATACTGTTTTTTGTTAAAGGTTTTTGTTCCTTAACGTTCGAATATCCATAAGTGTCAAAATTTAAAACCTTATTGTCTTTAATTACTAATGTTTGAACTCCAGCTAGATCTTTATCGTCTACAAACTTATGCATCCGCATGTTTAAGTTGTCAAACTTATCTTGCGCAAGTAAAGAAGTACTAAAAGTAAGTATCAATAATATTTTAAGATAAGCCATTTGAAGTATCAATTTAATTTTTCATATATTTCTTATAAATTTCTAATTTAAATTAAACTATTTATAGCAAACATGATCTAAACAGTAAACCCCAAATAAACTCTATTAAGATGATAACATTTAAATATAATTTATTTTTTTTAACCTTTTTAGTTTTTTCACTAGGTTTTTCTCAGAGAGGGGAGACGGGTGACAAGACTTTTGCAGACAAATTTCCACCCGACGTGATTTACGAAATTTCGACTGCCACGCTTTTGATTAGAAACACGGTCGATCACGACATTATTGTCTGCATTCGTGACCAGTATAAAAAATATTTAAACCACGTATACATACGAAACAATGATGAGTTTCTATTTACAGGAATTCCGATCACACGACTTTATGTTCAATACAAGTCAAGAGAATTTTATTTTGAAGACAAGGAACATACAGTGATCAATTTTGGAGAAAGACATACTTTTGATTTCTTTTTTGACGCCTCAAAAGATGGAAACTTCATTGAAATTACTCAAGAAGAGTTTTTAAAACCATAAAGTTCAAGACCTGTTCAAGGGCAAGCCACCTTTTAGATTCACCAATTCATTTTTAAAACTATTTTCTTTAAGTATCGCAATCGCATGAGCACTTCTGACTCCAGACTTGCAGTAAACCAATAGTTTTTTGTCTTGTGGGATTTCGTTCTGTCTTTCTGACAATTCGTCCAAAGGAATGTGAAGACTTTCGATGTGAAATTCTTTTCGTTCTTTTGGTGTTCTCACATCGAGTACATTAAATTCAAAAGCTTGATTTTTAAATGTCTTAAAACTAATTTCTTTTGTGACGGGAATAATTCCACAAATCGTTTCATATTCTTCTTCTAATTTTGTAATTAAAATAGAAGGATTTTTCTTAAAGGTAAAACACCTCTGATTCATTGACAATGCATCAAAAGTCAATAATTTTCCAGTTAAGATATCCCCCAAACCTAGAATGATTTTGAGGACTTCATTGGCTTGTAAGCTGCCGATAATTCCTGGCAAAACTCCGAGAACCCCAATTTCAGAACAATTGGGGACTTCATTTGCTTTGGGCGGGCTGGGAAATAAACAGCGATAGGTTGGGCCGTTTTTATAATTAAACACAGACAATTGTCCTTCAAACTTAAATATTGATCCAAAAATGACGGGCTTGTCAGTTAAAACCGCAGCATCATTAATCAAGTACCTTGAGGAGAAATTGTCGGTTCCATCTACAATGAGATCATAATTTTTAAACAAATCTAAAACGTTCTTGGTGGTAAGTCTTGTTCTATAAACCTCAAATTCAACAAAAGGATTTAATGGTTTTAGCCGTTTAGCAGCCGTTATCGCTTTGTTTTCACCAATGTCTAGATGGGTGTAAAGAATTTGTCTTTGTAGATTGGATTGATCTACATTGTCATCATCTATAATACCAATTGTTCCAACTCCAGCAGCGGAAAGATATTGCAAAACAGGACAACCCAAACCCCCAGCTCCTATGACCAATACTTTTGCATTTTTAAGTTTTAGTTGACCTTCTGCACCAATTTCATTAAGAATTAGGTGTCTGTCATATTGCTCTTTTTCTGCTGCTGATAAACTCATTTTATACAATTTCAAAATAACTCTTGTCCCAGTCTTTCCAGACCACTTCATATCCTTGCGATTGAATCATTTGTTTGATTTCTTCGGTACTTCTTTCATCCGAAATCTCAAATTGCTCAAGGGACTCGGGCTCTACTGCATAACCTCCTGGATTGGTTTTAGATTCTGCACTTATGGAAGTTATTCCTAAATTCACAATGTTGTTTCTAAAAATTTCACTTTCTCGGGTGGACATTGATAGCTCCACGTCTTCATCCAATAGGCGATAGGCGCAAATCAATTGAACCAGATCAGCATCGGTCATTTCGACCTTGGGCATCACGTCTCCCTGATGCGGTCGGAGTCTTGGAAATGAAATAGAGTATTTCGTTTTCCAATAGTTTTTTTGCAGGTATTTTAAATGCAATGCTGTATAAAAACTATCGACCCTCCAATCTTCCAAACCAAAAAGAGCACCCAACCCAATTTTATGAATTCCAGCACGTCCCAACCGATCAGGAGTGTCTAATCGATAATCGAAATTGGATTTTTTTCCTTTAGGATGGTGGGTCTTATAAGTAGCCTTATGATAAGTTTCTTGGTAGACCAATACAGCATACAAACCTTCTTCAATCAAACTTTCATACTCTTCCTGATCTAGGGGCTGAACCTCAATGCTGATGTTTGAAAAATGCGATTGAATGAGTTTGATGGCGTTTTTCAAGTAAGAAACTCCCACAGTTCTGTTGGCTTCGCCTGTTACCAAAAGAATATGATCATACCCCAAACGTTTGATATGTGCTACTTCATCGAGAATTTCTTTATCAGAAAGTGTTTTTCTTTTGATCTTATTGGTCATGCTAAACCCACAATAAGTACAAATATTTTGACATTCGTTAGAAAGGTACATGGGAAGATACATTTGAATGGTGTTCCCAAAACGTTTTTTAGTGATTGCGCTGCTTCTTTGCGCCATTTCCTCTATAAAAGGTTTTGCCGCTGGCGAGATCAATATTTTAAAATCATCTATGGTGATTTTGTTTTTTGATAATACAGTTTTTACATCTGCCGCAGAGAAACCATAGATTTCTTTTTCAAGCTGATCCCAATCATATAAATCAAATGTATTTTTAAAATTATTCATTTAAAAAAGAGGTTAATGGACTACTGGCTTCGGCCTTTTGATTTACTGGGGCTAATTTTGCATTGTATGCCATTCTCCCAGCCTCAACCGCAAGTTTGAATGCTTTCCCCATTTCGACTGGGTTTTGCGAAACAGCAATCGCTGTATTGACCAAGACAGCATCTGCGCCAAGCTCCATTGCAAAAGCGGCATGTGAAGGTGCTCCAATTCCAGCGTCTATGATTACAGGAACATTGCTTTGCGCTATGATTATTTCAAGAAAATCCTTTGTTGTAATTCCTTTGTTGCTGCCAATCGGTGCTCCCAAAGGCATAACACATTGCACCCCCACTTCCTCCAATCGTTTGCATAAAACAGGATCGGCATGAATGTAAGGCATGACCACAAACCCTTTTTTTACCAATTCCTCGGCAGCGTTTAACGTTTCTATGGGATCTGGCAACAAGTATTTTGGATCGGGATGAATTTCTAATTTAATCCAATTTGTTTCTAAAGCTTCTCTTGCCAACTCCGAGGCAAAAACTGCTTCTCTCGCAGTTCTGACCCCTGAGGTGTTGGGCAATAAATTGATGTGCTTTTCCTTAAGATGGATCAATATGTCATCCGAGCTGTTGTTTATTTCAACTCTTTTTAAGGCAACGGTCACCAATTCACTCTCAGAAGCCAAAATGGCTTCTCTCATTTTTTCGGAACTGTTAAACTTCCCCGTTCCGGTAAACAATCTAGAATTGAAAGTTTTATCTGCAATCTTGAGTGTATCTTTCATTATGTGTTTTCTTGATCTGGCATCCAAATTTGCTCTTGCAATTCAGTACCCTTTAACAATGAATTAAAGTGTTTTATATTATTAAAATCTTTTGTAATTTCTCCCGAGGCAGCAATTCCATAGATTCCTGTTTCCATAATTTCAGGAACATCCTTTAATGTAATGCCCCCCACCGCAATAATGGGAATTGTTGTGTTTAATGCTTCAAGTAAGGTCAGGTAGCCGTTGTACCCAAGAACAGGACTCAATTGCTTTTTCGTATTTGTAAAGCGAAAAGGACCCAAACCGATGTAAGCTACTTTTTCACGGATCAATGCATTACAATCTTGAATTGTATTTGCAGTACCACCAATGATTTGCCAGCTTGTTAGTGCTTTCCTTGCAATCCCTATAGAGATGTCTTTTTTCCCCAAATGCACCCCATCTGCTTTAACTGCTTTTGCAATTTTATAATGATCATTGATGATCAGTCTTGTTTGGTAACTTTCGGTGATTTCTCTTGCCATTTCTGCCGTGCGTAAAACCTCTTTATCCGTAAATCCTTTAAGTCTTAGCTGAACCAATTCGGCACCAAAAGTACAAGCATTTCGTATGTTGATCAAGTGCTCCTCGGTCGAGTTCCCCTGCGATATGTAGTGTAATTTTGGAAGCATATTATGTTTTGATGTTGGTTAAATGATGACTTCCCAAAAGAGAAGCATTACTACTTAAAAATTTCTCCGTATATCTTTTCCCCATTAATGCTGCTTCTTCAACTGGAATTCCCAATTTGATATGACTTGCAAGGGAGGATGACAACACACAGCCACTTCCATGCTTAGGAGAAATGTCTTTACCCTCTGGCTCAATGTTTAACTGAACAATGGTTTTATAAAACAATTGATCCAACCCAATTTTATCAGTCCGATGTCCACCTTTTAAGTACAAATTTGTTTTGGCACTAATATGTTCAATCGTTTCTTCTATTGATTTGTCAGGATATAAATTCTTAATTTCTTCATAGTTTGGTGTGATTAAAAAAAGTTGCTCCAAAATCTGATCGAGGGCTTTTAAATCTTCTTTGGGGTGAAAGTCATAACCTGAACTCGCTTTTAAAATTGGATCTAAAATGATTTTAATTTCTGAATTTAATTTTTTTAACTCTTTAATAATTAAAGATAAAACCTCCCAGTTTTGAACAATACCAATCTTAACCACATCAATTTTAAACTCCTTAAATAGAATTTTAATTTGGTCAAGAATTACTTCAGTTTCTAACCAGTGACTGGTATTAAATTCTGATGTGTTTTGAACGGTAACAGCAGTACAAACGGATAATCCATACAAACCATGCGCCTGAAAGGTCTTAAGGTCAGAAGTGAGTCCCGCGCCGTTTGTGGGATCAAAACCAGCAATGGTCAATATGTAATTCTCATCGGTCATTTAAGAAAATATTTTTTCATTTTTTTAAAATCAGCAATAGGGGTGGAGCTGTTCCAAATCCCACCTAAAACACCAACCCCTTTATAACCAAGACTTAAAATCTTTTCTAAATTATCTGAGGTAACGCCTCCCATGCCTATTATTTTCTTATCAACCGCACTAACATCGAAACCTCTACCGGCATAGCCTACTTTAGAAATTGAGGAGAAAACAGGACTTAAAAGGTGATAGTCAAATTCAAAATCACAATCCTCTAAATCTTGAATTTCATGAAAAGAACTACTGATGGTCTTTCCATACATTTCAAAATCCTTAAAATAGTTACTGGGATTTTCAATGTGATCTATTCTTTTTTGTTCTTGAAAATGAATCCCTTTTAAATTATATACATTAATTAATTCATGAAAATAATGCACTACAATTTGGTTGTGGTATTTTGAATCAATTTGATCCAAATAGTGACAATGCTCTTGGTAGTCCTTATCAGGTTTTCTTAAATGATAGCAGGCCAAACCCACATCGAAAAGTTGAGTGAGAATGCTCACTTCATCTTTAACATCACTTTCAGGAGAAATTAGTACGATCATCTATTTATAGATATACTTCAGATCCTTTTGTTTTAAATTCCTCAGATTTTTCATCCATTCCCTTTTGAATAACCTCATTGTCCACAATTTTATTTTCTGCAGCAAAATCTCGCACTTCTTGAGAAATTTTCATTGAACAGAATTTCGGGCCACACATTGAACAAAAATGTGCAACTTTAGCACCATCGGCAGGCAATGTTTCATCATGATATTCTAGGGCTCTTTCGGGATCTAACCCTAGGTTGAACTGGTCTTCCCATCTAAACTCAAAGCGCGCCGTACTTAATGCATTGTCCCTGTGTTGTGATCCCGGGTGTCCTTTGGCCAAATCTGCTGCATGAGCTGCTAATTTGTATGTGACAACTCCGACACGAACGTCTTCTTTATTGGGCAATCCTAGATGTTCTTTTGGTGTTACATAACACAACATTGCGCAGCCATACCAACCGATCATTGCGGCGCCAATCCCTGAGGTAATGTGATCATATCCCGGTGCGATGTCAGTGGTCAAAGGGCCCAAGGTGTAGAAAGGTGCCTCATCACAAACCTCAATTTGTTTTTCCATGTTTTCCTTGATCATGTGCATGGGAACATGACCCGGTCCTTCGATAAAGCACTGAACTTCGTGTTTTCTGGCAACTTGTGTCAATTCTCCTAAGGTTTCCAATTCAGCAAATTGTGCTTCATCATTAGCATCTGCGACTGATCCTGGACGTAATCCATCGCCCAAAGAAAAGGCAACATCATATTTTTTTAATATTTCACAAATGTCTTCAAAATGAGTGTACAAAAAACTTTCCTTGTGATGTGCCAAACACCATTTGGCCATGATCGATCCTCCTCGAGAAACGATGCCCGTTACCCTGTTGGCCGTCATTGGTACATAGCGCAACAACACTCCGGCGTGGATGGTGAAATAATCAACTCCTTGTTCGGCTTGTTCTATTAGTGTATCTCGGAAAATCTCCCAAGTGAGGTCTTCAGCAACACCATTTACTTTTTCTAATGCCTGATAAATTGGCACGGTACCAATTGGAACTGGAGAGTTTCTTATGATCCACTCTCGCGTTTCATGTATGTTTTGACCCGTAGATAAATCCATAATATTATCCGCTCCCCATCGACAAGCCCAAACGGCTTTTTCGACTTCTTCTTCAATAGAAGATGTGGTGGCTGAATTCCCAATATTTGCATTAATTTTTACCAAGAAATTTCTCCCCAAAATCATGGGTTCTGCTTCTGGATGATTTATATTAGATGGAATTACGGCGCGTCCTCTTGCGACTTCTTCACGGACAAATTCTGGTGTGATCTTATCAGGAATAGAGGCACCAAAATGTTCTCCTTTGTGTTGCTTTCTTATTTCTGTCATTTCATCGATTCGTTGGTTTTCACGAATGGCGATGTATTCCATTTCTGGAGTAATAATTCCCTTTTTGGCATAATGCAATTGGGTAACATTTTTCCCTTCTTTTGCTCTGTATGGATTTTTTAGCAATGAAAAACGCATGTGATCCAGACTGCTATCATTCAATCTTTTGTTACAATATTCAGAAGAAAAACTAGGCAATTGCTCTACATCTTGCCGATCTAAAATCCATTGCTCACGAATTCTTTCTATTCCTTGATGAACGTTAATCTCTTTATTTGGGTCCGTATAAGGTCCAGAAGTATCATATACCGTAACAGGTTCATTTGGGGTCATTTTTCCTGTCATGGAATGCTTGGTATCGCTCAAAGAGATTTCTCGCATCGCGACTTTGATATTCGGATGGACCTTACCAGATACATAGATTTTTTTAGAATTTGGGAAAGGGTGTCTGGTGATCTTTCCTTCTTTTGGTGCGGTGTCTTTGTTTTTCATATTTAATAAATAAGTAAGAGATGAATACTGCTAAAGCCTATTAACCTCCCTGAGTTGCTTTAATAATAAGTACGTTATCGTTGTTTTTAATCGCTTGAGATTCCCAAGCATTTTTGGCAATAATTTCATCATTGATGGCAATGGCGATTCCTTCAACCGAAGTGTTTACTTTTTGAAGTAATTGAGAAAGTGTCGCGTTTTCCTCAATTTCAATTGGATTTTCATTGACAAGAACAGAAACCATATACCAAGCGAATTAATTATTAATAATAAATCTAATGGATGAAATTCTTTGAATCTTGCGGGCTTATAAAAACCACTCTTAGAAAAGGAAGGAGCTCTAAAATTAGCACTCTAACTTTTCCCTACGTAAGTGTTAACTTATTCAGGTTCAAAGGGTATTTCTCAGTTCTGTTATTAGAACACCCCCAAAGTTTTATTAATTTAAATGTATTAAAATTTAGATTGCAAATCTATATTTAATCAAATCTTTTTAAAATAGTTATCCATAAAAAATAATCAAAATTTAGAAATGTATTTTATCGGATTACTTGCTTCAAACCCGATGCGGTGGGCAATTATTTCTAAGTGATTACCCTTTTCAATTTTAAAAGGAACAGTATAAACTTGATAGGGAGCGGAAGGACTTGTGTTTTCGTTTATAATTCGATAACCAATTGAAGCTCCTTTAGTTTCACATTCGAGTGTGATTTCACCCGCAGTGATAGAAACAAAAGGAGTTGTAGTTTTTGGTTTTTCTAGCTTGTTTTCCCACAATTTGTTAATTAAGTCACGTTCGGGCAAGTTGGGTTGATCATTGATTTCGGTTAACCATCGATCCATTTCATTACGTAATTCTATCAATTTATTCTGATATTCAGCTTGGTTCGCAAGGTTGTTAATCTCGTGTGGATCATTGAGACAATCAAATAATTCCTCTTTGGATTTTTTTTCTCTAAACCATTGGGATTGTACTTCATTTAAACTCCCTTCGCCTCTTAATTTGATTAATTCCTTCATCGTTGGGATTCGTTCCCGATAGGTTACAGGCAAGTAATAACCTTGTTCGGTTCGGTAGTTTCTGATGTATTTAAAACGACCATCGCGCACTGCTCTTATGACATCTGTAAAGCCATCAAACCGATCACTAGCCGCATGAATGTAATCTCTTTTGATTTGTTTCTCTCCGATAAAAGCTTGCCCTTGAAGATAATCGGGCGGGACTTGTCCTGAGAGCGCAAGTACGGTTGGTGCAAAATCCACAAAACTGATAAGTTGATCGTCTTGTGTTCCTGCGTAAATCTTATTTGGAAATCGAATAATCATTGGGACTTTAAGACCACTGTCATAAACAAGTCTTTTTTGACGTGGCAGCGGACCACCATGATCCGAATAGAAAAACACAATTGTGTTTTCTAACAACCCAGCGTCCTCTAATTCCTTAAGCACTTTTCCAATCTGTTGATCCATCAAAGCAATGTTGTTATACATTTTCCAGAGGTCGCGACGAACAGTTTTTGTGTCTGGCAAATAGGGCGGAATGCTGAATTCAATATCCTCAGGAATTGCGATTGCTCTTTCATAGGGTTCAAAAAGACCTGATTCGTGGGTTACGTTAAAATTAAAAATTGAAAAAAAGGGTTGACCTTTCGCCCGATTCTTCCAGTGCGCTTTTTTGCCATTTTGATCCCAACCCGTAACCGGGGCTTTGAATTGATAATCGTTTTTAGCGTTATTGGTGCAAAAATATCCTTGCATTCTTAACAACTCACTAAACATTTTCACTTCTGGCGGCGGAACAGCCTCGTATTTGGGCAATCCCGTTACCTCTGTATAAGAGGTCGTTCGCATGTGATTTGCGCCGATGCTTGAGGGATACATTCCTGTGGCAATGGCTGCACGACTGGGCGCACAAACGCCCGAGGGTGAGAAAACATTTGGATATCTAATGCCTTCGTTTGCTAAGCGACTCAGGTTTGGAGTCAGAACGGTATTGTCTCCAAAAGAAGGTAGGTATTGCCCCATGTCCTCTGTGACCAACCATAATATATTTGGTTTTTTTGGAATGGGAATAGTATTTCCTCCTTTAGGTTTTTTTGAAAATTTGCAAGAAAATAAAACGCTTAATATTAATATTGGAACCGCTCGTTTTAGAATTAATTTTTTAAATAAAATTGACATAAATTATTAAATTATCTTAAGATTTAAATCAATTGGTTTTTTCGAATCCAAAACGAAACACTTCAGAAGTGACATGTTCCTTTTCCATAATGGCATTGATTTCTGCTACAATTTCGGGGTGATTGTTCGCAATATTGTTTTGTTCTCCCACGTCTTGTGCAAGGTCATAGAGTTCCAAAGGAGCCTTTGAGTTGTTGCTCATTTTAAGCCGTATGCCTTTCCAGTTTCCAAGTCTAACGGCTTGTCGGCCACCCCTTTCGTGAAATTCCCAGTACAAATGATCGTGCAGTTCTTGTTTTTCTCCCATTAGTTCGGGTAAGAAGGAAATGCCATCAATGTTTTTCGGTAATTCCACTTGAGCAATGTCACATGCGGTAGGGAGAAAGTCCCAGAATGCAGAAACATGAGCTGAGGTGGTGTTGGGTTTGATTTTAGTGGGCCAATAAGCAATCATGGGAACGCGAATGCCTCCTTCATATAAATCGCGTTTGATCCCTTTAAACTTGCCATTGCTGTTAAAATATTCGGGATCAGCCCCTGCTTCCTGATGAGGACCGTTGTCTGAAGAGAAAATTATAATTGTATTTTCGGCAATTCCAAGGTTTTCTATTTTTTGTCTGATTTCACCCACTTGTTGATCTAAAAGGTCTACCATAGCTGCAAAAGCTGCATGGCCTTCAGATTGAGAGCCATAGGAACCCATTTTATACATTTCCCCATCATCTACACCGTCAAAGTTTTTTTCGGGAAGAAATTTACCACGATATTTTGCCATATATTTTTCAGGAGCAAACATTTCTGCATGTGGAATTACGGAAGGATAAAACATAAAAAAAGTGTTGTCTTTGTTTTCCTCGAGAAAAGAAAGCGCTTTTTGATGAATGATTTCAGGGGCATAAGTTTCTGTTTTTCTTTCGCTATTTCCTTGGAGTGTTTCTTTGGTCTGATTTTGCCACAGGTGATAAGGATAATAGTTGTGTGCGATTCTTTGGCAGTTATAGCCATAAAACTCATCAAATCCTTGGTTGTTGGGGTCACCTGTCGAGCCAGGGTTTCCTATGCCCCATTTTCCAAAAGCACCAGTTACATACCCCGAGGATTTTAGAATTTTTGAAACTGTTACTGCAGACGATAATAAAGGGTATTGCCCTTCAGGAAATATGGGTTTGTTTCCGCGGATAAAAGTGTGTCCCGTGTGTTGTCCTGTCATCAAAGCCGAACGCGAGGGTGCACAAACTGTTGAACCAGAATAGTGTTGGGTAAAAAACATTCCATCTTTTGCCAATTGGTCAATGTTGGGAGTTTTAAATTTTTGCTGCCCAGTAAAACTCAAATCCCCATAACCGAGATCATCCGCTAGGATATAAATAATGTTTGGCTTTTTGTTAGGTTGTTCCTGAGTTTTTGTTTGATTTTGACAAGCCACCAGTGTTGATAATATTAAAGTCAGAATCAAGTTGTTTATATGTGTTTTCATTTTGTTTTTCTAAGCTTATTTATCCGTTTTTATTATGTAATAATTATATATCTCCAAGTTGTTTAAACTTAAATCTTTCTATGGTTGCCGGTTCGTGCTCTTCTAACATGACTTCGCTGATTTTTTCTACAACCTCTGGGTATTTACTTGAAACATCATTCAATTCCTCTAGATCGGTTTCTAAATTATAGAGTTCTATTTTCATATTTCCTTTGAAAATGTTTTTCCGAATGCCTTTCCACTTCCCCATTCTAACGGCTTGTTGCCCCTGATAGGCTGGGAATTCCCAATAGAGAAAATCATGTTGTTTTTGTTTTTTATTAAGTAAAGTGGATTTAAAACTAATTCCATCAATGGCCTCCGGGGCGGCAGTGCCAGCAATGTCGCAGAGGGTAGGCATGAGATCATAAAATGCAGAAATATGATTGCTTTTGGAACCGGGTTCAATGTGATTAGGCCAACTTGCGATTAAAGGAACTCTGATTCCTCCTTCGTAAAGAAAGCCTTTGGTTCTGCCGAATCCGTTGGTGAAGGGTTTAGAACTTTCAAAATAATTAAAATCAACGCCCCCCAAATAGGTCGGTCCGTTGTCACTCGAAAAGAAAATAACTGTATTTTCATAAATTCCTTCTTCTTTGAGAAGGGCGACAATTTCTCCCACTTGATTGTCCAAATAGGTAATCATGGCGGCATAAGCCGCTTTTGGATTTCGATTGGGGAAATAACTTTGATTGCCCAAATAAGGTTCTTCTTCTCCAAAAACCTTTTTATATTCCTCCACGTCTTTTTTTGGAACTTGCAATGGGAGATGCGGCAGGGGAGATGCATAATACATAAAGAAGGGCTGGTCTTTGTTTTTAGTAATAAAATCTAGTGCTTTTTCTTGCATTTTCTGTGGCGCATAATCCTGCTGCGTAAATTTCGAATAGCTTTGCTCCAGATAAGGATCAGCAAGGGAATCTAATTTGGTTCTAGGCGAGATCAACTCATTGTTGAGCAATATTTTATTGGTATTTTCCCAGAGATGAGAAGGGTAGAGGTTGTGTGCTTGCCGCTGGCAATTGTATCCATAAAAATAATCAAACCCCTTGAGGTTAGGAATCCCTTCGGTGAGCGGCGCGCCCAGTCCCCATTTCCCAATAATACTGGTCGTATATCCTGCATTTTTTAGTTGGTTTCCAATGGTTGGTGTGTTCTTTTTGATTGGCCTTTGACCTTCAAGCTTTGGATCACGAAAGGCTTTTTCATAATTCCAAACCTCTCCTCGCGATCCCCATTCATCATTTCCTCTTATGTGGGAATGCCCAGCATGTTTTCCTGTAACAAATACATAACGAGCGGGTGCGCACACAGGAGCGCCTGAATAATATTGGGTAAAAAGCATTCCGTTTTTTGCTAGGGCATCAATGTTTGGTGTTTTTATTTTGGTCTGACCATAAACCCCAAGTTCCCCATAACCGAGATCATCCGCAAGAATATAAATGATATTTGGTGGGGGTTTGACTTCATTTTTTTGGTTGCAACCGACAAATATAAAACCAAAAGCAAGAACGTAGGTTTTTAAGTTTTTAGACAATACAATGGTCATTAGTTTTGGTGTTAATTTTTAAAAGTTATCTCTGAGATTGGAATGGTATATTCAACGCGTTGATTGTCATTCTTGTCCCATATTTCAGTTTTTACTGCAGGTTTTGAACCACTGAAGTCAATGGAGAGTAATCCGAAATGATTATCCATGATTGGACCTTCAATCCTGTTACTGTTGCTCGTTGCGAAATGCCAAATGGAGGACAAACCACTCGACGTTACATCATATATGGGGTAGAGGCCAGGATGCTTTATTTTTGAAATTTCTCCATAATGAACGTCTCCAGTGATGAACAAAACGCCATTGGCTTTGGTTTTTTTGATCAGGTTTAAAAACCTTAATTGTTCGTTTGGAAAGTTGGCCCAAGCTTCATAACCATTGAACGAAATTCCAAACTGAGTTCCAGAACCGATGATTCGAACGTCTGCTGGTTTTTGTAATTCTTTTTCGAGCCATTCCCATTGGGCTGCTCCCAAAAGGGTTTTGTCGCTGTCGATGGGGTGAGGAAAATAATCTGGTTCGTAAAAAAACCTGCGATCGTCTTTGTATTCTCCTGCATAATCCAACAAACTGTCGCGAAAGGTTCTGCCGTCTAGCAGGATGACTTGAATGATTTTCCCTTGGTGTTTGTATTCATAAGCGTGATAAATTCCTTTGTGGTTTCGGCGCTCACTGTCAAGGGGTTCCTCAAAAAAGTCAAGAAAAATCTCCTTTGATTCTTCTTTGAATTGATAATGCCGACCCGAATCGTTCCATCCAAAATCGTGATCGTCCCATGTACCTATGATTGTTGTGTTTTTCTTAAGATTTTGAAATGAGGGCTTGTCGCTCAGTTTCTTGTATTTGGCTTTTAGAGTATCCATTTCCTTGGTGTCTCCATAGATGTTATCCCCTAAAAAGACAAAGAGATCTGGCTGAAGCGCTGCGATATTGTTGAAAATGGTCAATGGATTGTCTTGATGTCCACAAGATCCAAAGGCGATTGTAAAAGGGGCTTCTTTCTCTGCAGGAGTGCAACTGGCTAGAAACAAACAAAAAATGATGATAATTCTTCGACACATATTTATTGATTTTAAAGTTTATTAAGCTTTTTTTCAATTGTCAAGTTAATATTTTTTGTTTTAAGAGCGGGATTTTTATTTTTAAGAGAAACCTCATCCTCAAAGACATCAACAAGTAATTCTGGTGATTGTGGCGTATTACAAATCCTACAGACAGTATATCTTACTTTTTAAGCATCAAATTATTGTTTTCTTTCTCATGGTATTTAAATTATGTTTCCGAAACAGAGGTATTTAATCTCTAAATAATCCGCTATTCCATATTTAGAACCTTCACGACCGTTTCCAGAAAACTTAACGCCACCAAAAGGAGCCACTTCTGTAGAAATCATTCCTTCGTTAATCCCAACCATACCATATTCAAGGGCTTCGGCTACTTTCCAACAACGAGAAACCCCCTCGGAATAAAAGTAAGAAGCCAGCCCATAGACAGTGTCATTTGCCATCGAGATCGCCTCTTCATCGGTTTTAAATTTATAGATTGGTGCGACCGGACCAAAAATTTCTTCAGTAGAAAATTTCATATCCTTGGTTGCATTTCCAATAATGGTGGGCTCAAAGAAACATTCACCAATTGCATTGCCACCAAGAATCAAATCGCCTCCTTTTTCGAGGGCATCGGCAACAAAATATTTGGTCGTTTCAACGGCTTTTTTGTTGATTAATGGACCGATATTTACATCCGTTTCCATTCCATTTCCTACTTTGAGTTTTTCCACAGCTTTTGCCAACTCAGCGGTAAACACTTCATAGATTTTTTCGTGAACCAAAAAACGGTTAACGCAGACACAGGTTTGTCCAGCGTTTCTATATTTTGAAACCATTGCACCCGCAACAGCTTTGTCGATGTCAGCATCTTCAAAGACAATAAAAGGAGCGTTACCTCCCAATTCTAAACTTAATTTTTTAAGTGTTTTTGCACTTTGTTCCATGAGGATTTGTCCAACTCGAGTAGAGCCCGTAAATGAAATTTTCTTCACGACTTCACTTTCACAAAACACCTTCCCCATGGCAGAAGAATCACTACCCACCACAACATTTAGAACACCAGAAGGGAAGCCCGCTTTTTCTGCCAAGTGCCCAATGGCCAAGGCTGTGAGTGGAGATTCGCTTGTGGGTCTAATGATGACAGTGCATCCGGCGGCTAGGGCAGGGGCAACTTTTCTTGTGATCATGGCCAAAGGGAAATTCCATGGGGTCATTGCGGCGACCACGCCTATGGGTTGTTTGATGACCACCAAACGTCGGTCTTCCGTATGTGGTGGGATTACGTCTCCATATACTCGTTTTCCTTCTTCTGCAAACCACTTGATAAACGAGGCGCCATAGGTCACTTCTCCTAGACTTTCCTTTAAAGGTTTTCCACATTCTAAAGTCATTATTTCTGCGAGTGTGGCTGCGTTTTCAAGAATTAGATTATTCCATTTTTCTAATATTTCACTGCGATGTTTGGCTGTAGTTTTTCGCCAAGATACAAATGCGTTTTCAGCCGCATGAATCGCTTTTTCTGTTAAGGCTACACCTCCATCGGAAACTCTTGCCACAACTTCTCCCGAAGCTGGATTAATGACTTCAAAAGTGGCATTTCCAGCTGTTATCCATTCTCCATTGATATAAGATCGATCAAATACTAAGTCGGCTGTCTTCATAATATTTTGATTTATGGTTTAAAATTAGTCAAAAAGAACGATTTGTAGCGTGGTACATTGCATAGCTGTTTTTAAGTGAAAAACAACGAAATCAACACAAAGGAAAACTCTAACTGTTTAATGTCAAAGTTAGGACCATAAACAGAAATATTGAAAACAGTTTACTTTCTTGAGTTGAGTTTTGCCAGTAAGCGAAGTATTTCTAAATAAAGCCAAATAAGGGTAACCAATAAGCCAAAAGCTCCATACCACTCCATGTATTTTGGTGCTCCTTTTTCAGCTCCTTCTTCAATAAAATCAAAATCCAATACAAGGTTTAAGGATGCAATTACGATAACTACCAAACTAAATCCAATACTCATTATCGAGGAATTGTTAATATTCATGATGCCCATTCCTGATCCAAAAAATCCCATCACGAAATTAATTAGGTAAACAATGGCGATCCCTCCAGTTGCTGCGGCAACTCCTAGTTTAAAGTTTTCACTAGGTTTAATTAAACCCGAGCGATAGGCCATCAACAAGGAAAGGAGTATCCCAAGGGTTAGAAAGATGGCATTGGTGACAATTCCATCATACATGCTGTTGTACATAAATGAGATGCCTCCTAGCATTCCTCCTTCCAAAATCGCATAAATTGGGACGGTAATGGGTGCCCAATGTTTTCTGAAAACGGTTATCAAAGCCACAATAAATCCTCCGATTCCACAGGCAATCAACAGAACAGTATTCATGGTATTAAACGTTAAATATCCTGTACCAACAAGTAAAAAAAGACTAATGGCAGTTTTGTTAACTGTTCCATTAATGGTCATCGTTTCCGTAATGTTTGTTGCACTGTTGAAGGTGCTTTTTGATAAAACTGGATTTCCAGATCTTAAAGAAAGGTGTCTGCTCATTTTAGTTAGATATTAAGATTAAAACAGCTGTTTTAACAAATATAGAAATCAATTAATTTTAAATAAAATTTTCTTCGCTACTTTATCAAAAATGTTTTGCAATGTATTCTTCTAATTTAAAAATATCTTCCTTGGAAGTTAAATCAGGAACGTGTTCTGCAAAAGGTATTCCCAGCATTGAAGTAGTTTCATCGATCATGTTCATTATGGCAGTTGGAAGCTCCTTTTCGTTTCGAACGGGGTGAACTGGACATTTTTTTAAATGATTAAAAAATACTTTACCGCTAAAAGAAAATAAGTTCATGCTGACCCTTATTTTACCTTTAACATCAACATACTGGTTAATTTTATCGGCTTCAGGTTTTTCGATAATATCTTGTAGCTTGTACGCATTATCAAATTTAATTATTGCGAAACGAGAAATTCTTTCTTTGGGATAATCCAAATGATCAATGTCATAGGCGACACAAGTATTGTTAGATTTGGCAGTTCGAATGGCTTTTAAAGCCTTTACAGAATAAAGATTATCGCTATTACACACAGAAAAATTCAATTCTTTTAAAGCAGGGAATTGCACCATACACTGATACAGAGCATCGGCAGTTCCAAAGGGTTTTTCTCTTTCCTTGGGTATGTATTGGGTTGCGAATTGAATGTGGAGTCCAGAAAATTGAGGATTGTTTTGATAAATCGACCGGAACAGTTCTGAGTTTTCACCTGTTATGATGTAGATTGATTTATATCCCGCAGCAACAGCGTTGAGAAGCAGATAATCCATGAATGGTTTTCCACCTAGTTCAATAAGGCCTTTGCTTCTTTTGTTGGCCTGCTCCTGCATTTTTTTTGAAAGTAAATTGCTTTCTGATTTTTTCATTCTAGAGGAAGCTCCTCCTGCCATAATAATTAATGTTTCATTCATAGTTTTTAATATTGGCTCCCGCAGTAATTTTAGCCGAAAATGCGTCAATTGCTCCGGCTTCTAGTAGGGCATTAATTACTTCTTGTTCATTTTCTGGCGTTGCAATTGCCACGATGCATCCTCCACCTCCAGAGCCAACAATTTTTGCACCAAAAGCTCCTGCATTGAGAGCGTTTTCTATCATTTTATCTATTCTTGGAGGCGTAATTTTTAAATATTCTTTTAATATATAATGATGTTCACTCATCATTTCCCCTAATCTGCGTAGGTCAGGGTGCTCATTTTGCAATTCCATTTTGGCTTTTTGGGTAATTGCATGGTTGTTGATAGCTGCATATAGAAATGGTTTTTGTCTTTCATCTAATAAATTTAGATAACGATCTTGATCTTCGACTTTAGCTTTAGAGATTTTAAATTTAGGAATTATTTGAGTTACTTTATCAATCGCCTCCCAAGCATTGCTTTTTAAAAAGGACAAGGTTCCAAAAGTGTCTTTTGAAACTCCTGAAACCCCAACCACCAAATTGTTAAGCGGTTTTTCAAAAGAAGTGACTGCGTCATCTTTGGTGTCTAAATAGATTAGGTTGCCCAGCCCAATGGTGTATTGATCCATTTTACCCCCAGAGGAACCTTGTTCTAAAACTTCGGTTTCATAAGCTAAGTAAGCCAGTAAATTAGGGGTTGGCTTTTGATTTGAACCAAAGGCTTCAAGTAGGAACTGAATCCATGCAAGGGTGAGTGCGGAGGAGCTTGACAGGCCAGCATTGATTGGAATATTGCTTTTTATTTCAATGTCATACCCCATATCCGGAATGCAATCTATCTTTCGAACCACCTTTAATGCTGTTCTTAAAAAATCACCTTTTGCGATATTGTTAAAATCAGATTTGAAGTCAATTTGAGTTTTTTTGTTTAGATCTAAAAGATTGAAGTCGAAAACACTCTTTTTATTGGGCGTTGCTTCAATGCGAATAAAACGGTTTATAGCGCAAGCAATAACGGGGAGTTTTAGATAATCTTGATGATCGCCAAAAAGGCAAATCCTACCTGGGGCAGTTGATACAATTTTTTTCATTCTAATCTTTAACCAATTGAAGGAAGTTTATAGCCATTGTGGTATTCTTTTGAAAGGTGTTTTTTATTTATTTTATTATCTGTAAAACGATCTTTCGAACCCTCCCATATCAATTTTTGGTTCGCTCTGTAGGAGATGTTTCCCATTTGGGCAACCTTGGCCACATGTGCAGCGTCTTGTATGTTACAAGTCAAAAGCTCTGGATTATTATCTCTGATAGCATTTATGAAATTGAGTTGATGATTGGCATGTCCATTGTCACTTTTCTTTTGAAGTGGTTTTAAGACATTTACTTTACTTCTTCGCTCTTCGATAACTTCCCATCCATTTCGATCAAGAACAAGAGTGCCATTATTGCCTATAAAGGCAATTCCGTGATTTCTTCCGTAAGATCCATTGTCAATTCCCATGGCAGAGTCCCAAACCAAGTTAAATCCGTCAAATTCATACAATGTAGTAAGAGTATCTGGGGTTTCTTGACTCAAATCAGGATAGGCATATTTCCCACCTAGTCCAACTATTGTTTTTGGTAAACTGGCTTTCATCCCCAGGAGTGCATAATCCAACAAATGTACTCCCCAGTCGGTCATTAAGCCTCCTGCGTAATCCCAAAACCACCTGAAATGAAAATGAAATCTACTAGAATTAAAAGGTAAGGTAGGCGCAGGACCTAACCATGAGGCATAATCAACACCTTTGGGTGGCGCGCTATTGGCGACAACTGGCTGCGGCTTCATCCAACCCTGATAGCACCAAACTTTTACGGTTCTGATGGGTCCAAGTTGTCCACTATGCACAAAGGAAACTGCATCTTGAAAATGTTTGTGACTTCTTTGCCATTGTCCTGCTTGGACAATATTGCCGTGATACTTTTGAGCTGCTGTCATGGTCTGACATTCTACAATAGAGTTCCCTACGGGTTTTTCAACATAAATGTCTTTTCCTGCTTCCGATGCATGAATCATCATTAAGGCATGCCAATGATCTGGTGTTCCAATATAAACAGCGTCAATGTCTTTCTGATCGAGTAATTCACGATAGTCTGAATATACACGAATTTTGTTTTTAAAAGTGCTAATCTCTTTTTCGTTGAGTCTTTTGCTGATAACGTTTTGATCAACGTCGCAAATGGCGACCAAATTAACCCCTGGAATTTTGAGTGCAGCAAGCGTATTGGCCCATCCCATTCCATTGATGCCTATGGTACCAATATTTATTTGACTATTAGGAGAAATATCGTTTAAAGATTTTGTTTTAGAATAACCAGAGAGGGAGGATAAAAACAGACCGCCAGCTCCTGCGATCGAGGATTTTTTTATGAAGTCAATTCTATTCATTGTTTTTAATTGAAAATAGCCACTAATATAAATTAATAAAAGACCCTGAGGAAATAAAATTTAATCAAAAATAGGGATATAAAGTCAGCTCAAATAAACCATCCGTTTTCCATTGTTTTATGAGATTAATATCTTCTTGAAATAACTTTGATCCATTGGGCGGCATAAACCCAGTGGTACCAAAGTGCTTTTTTAAAAATCAGAATATTGAGGTGAAATATGTATCATTGATCAGACAAGATTATGTAAAAAGATAAATATTAATTCGCTGAACTGCAGCGTCGTGTTGTAACAAAAATCACTTATGTCCTCAGAGCTGAATGTGTTTTTAAGATTTGCTTTGTTAAAAGGCGTCGTAGGATATACCTTACGTTTTTCTTTAAAATTCACTATTTGCTGCACTTTAACAGGGGAGTTGCCGCAAGAATAAAACGGTGCATTAGGTCTTTTCGTGCTTTGAAAAGTTTTATGAACTAAAGGAGTAAAATTATTTAAACAATAAGCTTATAACTAATTGTTTATTAGAGTTTTAATGTATAGATTTTCTTACTGAATTATAAAAAGAGAAGAAGGAGCTCAATTTATAAATAAAAATTATCATCCCAACGGCATATTAAGTAATGGAAATATTATATTTGCACTGCTTTAAAATCATCCACTATCGATTTTTAAGTTTCAAAAATTGGTCGCGTAGCTCAGCTGGATAGAGCATCTGCCTTCTAAGCAGACGGTCACAGGTTCGAATCCTGTCGCGATCACATAACAACACTAAAAAAGCCTGAATATTCAGGCTTTTTTTATTTTGGTATTTGCGCGAGAAGCTTTTATTTCTGCACTTTTAATTTTCGCTACACTATTTAAAAGGTGTCTTTTTATTTGACTTCTCCCAATTGTTTAGAACTCTCTTGATTTTTATTGCGAGATTTACAATATCATCATGTGGAGAACTTTTGCCACAAACAATCCAATCTAAACTGTATTTTGGGAATTCTTTGGAAATATTAAACAATACCTGATGTCCTATTGCAGATTTGTTTCTGATAGCCGTTGATATAGAATTCCTTCCAACATCTATTCTGCGTTCAAAAGCTGCAATAGATAAGTTTTCGTTTTCGATTATTTCAAGTATTCTACTGTGTATTGAAGTCAAAACAAAAAAATTTGTTTGAAATTAAAAAAACTTTTTAATGACTTTTAAAATGACTCAGAAATAAATTTAAAAAAGTATAAATCTTTGAAATACAAGGTTTTTCACTTGTTATTTGAGTGAGTATTAACAAAGATACATGTCAAGATTTTAGTTAATAAACTGAAAGTGTATTAAGAATCTTTTAGAACTTTCAATATTTCACTCAAAAGATCAGATTGCTGCTTGAGATGCTTCAAAATTTCTCTATCAGTTATTTTTTGCTCGATGGTTCTTGTTTTGTTAAAATATTTCATGATTAGTTGGGTTTATATTGTTTAAATTTATAAAAAATAATATTAAATATTGACTGTAAAGAATATATTTTCAGTGTTTATGATAAAAAATCATATATGAAACAAAACCTTTTTAAAATAAGTGTTTTCACTTTTTTCAAACTACCGGCTGCATGGTGGACAGGAGTTAGGGTAAGTGAAATTAATGACACTTCTTGTGTAGTTTCTGTCAGACACCGCTGGATCAATCAAAACCCTTTTGGATCTATGTTTTGGGCGGTACAGGGAATGGCAGCAGAACTGTCAACAGGAGTGTTTTTTATCTGGTCAATTAAATCACGGAAAGTTGCAGTCTCCATGCTGGTATTGAAAAACAAAGCAACTTTCAAAAAGAAGGCCAAGGGATTGATTCGTTTTAAATGCGATCAAGGGGAAGCTGCAGTTGCAGCAATAAATAAAACAATTGATACTGGAGAACCCGTAATTGTAAAAATGAAATCAGTAGGAACTGACAGTAGTGGTGCTGTCGTTTCTGAATTTGAATTTGAATGGACATTAAAACGTAAATAGAATGAATAAAGATTATTTTAAGTCACTTGAACTTCCCGTGATCGCAGCTCCGATGTTTCTGATTTCTGGACCAGAATTGGTGATAGAATGTTGTAAAAATGGAATTGTAGGGACATTTCCAGCATTGAATCATAGAACAACCGAAGGTTTTGAGCAGTGGGTTATCCAAATAAAGGAATCTCTTGCTGCTTTTGAAGCGGAAACAGGTAAAAAGGCAGCACCTTTTGGAGTTAACCTTATTGTCCACGCCACGAACATGCGTGTTCAGGCTGATCTTGAAATTTGTGTGAAACATCAAGTTCCTTTAATTATAACTTCTTTGGGCGCGGTAGCTCAGTTGGTTGATGTGGTTCATAGCTATGGTGGCTTGGTCTACCATGACGTCATCAAAAAGCGTCATGCTGAAAAAGCTGCTGAAGTTGGGGTAGATGGTCTCATTCTTGTTGCCGCTGGAGCAGGGGGGCACGCTGGTACTTTACATCCCATTGCGCTAATTAATGAGATAAAAAAGTTTTTTAATAAAACAATTCTCTTGTCGGGTTGTTTAAGTACGGGGAAAGACGTCGCAAGTGCAATGCAGATGGGTGCTGATATGGCCTATATGGGAACACGATTCATCAATGTAGAGGAAAGTATGGCGGATGAGGAGTATCAAAAAATGATTGTAGAGAGTTCTGCAGAAGACATTATTTATACCGCAGCAGTTTCTGGAGTTCATGCAAGTTTTTTAAGACCCAGCCTTGAGGCAATGGGCGTGACGGAAGACAAATGGAAACAGTCTAAAAAGATAGACTTCGGAAGCGAATTGGATGCGGCTAAGGCTGAAGCAAAAGCATGGAAGACTATTTGGTCTGCTGGTCAAGGGGTCAGTGCAATTAAAGAGACCCTTCCAGTTGCGAGTTTGGTTCGCCAACTAAAAGAAGAGTTCATTGCCGCGATTAAAGAACAACAAAAATTATTAGAGATTTATAAATAAAACCCAATGCAAGGCCATTGTTTTTTTAAAGGTCTTGCGTTAATGATTTCACAATTTTATTTTCTGATAAAAATTCCTTAAGCATCACTTTAATAGAGGTGTAAAGAGGTATGGCAACAATCATTCCCACCGATCCCATGAGGCTGCCTCCTGCCAGAATTACAATAAAAATTTCTAAAGGGTGAGATTTCACACTATTGGAAAAAATCATTGGCTGACTGAAAAAATTATCGATTAATTGCCCGATCGAAAAGCCAATCATGACATAAATCGTTTTGGGCAGTATAACCGTGCTGAACTCGGCATCAAGGTTACTGGTCATGCTCAGAAACATCATGAGGAGTCCTCCGATGAGTGGACCGACATAAGGAATGAGGTTGAGCAAAGCACATAAGAAGGCAATTACAAATGCATTTTGAATCCCAAAGACGACGAGAACAATGGTGTAGATAATGAGCAGAATACTAATTTGAAGCAATAATCCCAAAAAATATCTTGAAAGCAAATCTTTGATTTTTTCAAATGAGATTTTTAATCTGTTTTCATCTCGATCATTAACCAATAACATTGCGCCTCTTTCCAACAAAAGACTATCTTTTAAAAGGAAGAAAGAAATAAAAGTCACGGAAAACATTCCGATGGTCATGCTTCCAAGAACACTAAATAGTTGATTTAGAAATTCGGGAATGGCACTTAAGTAGTCGTTACTAAACAAGCTTTCGTTTGTAACAATCGAATCCCAAAAATTATTTTTTAGATTAAAATGAACGCTGATCTCCCTTAATATTTTTTTGACATTTAGTTCTAATTCTTCCAAATTCAGAAGGGATAAGTTTTCCCCTTGTTGAATGATTAAGGGAATAAATAAGGAGATGATCCCTACCAATACCCCGATGAGTATTAATAAAGTGGTAGAAGCTGCCAACAGATTACTGAACTTTAGTTTTGATTTTAAAAAAAGCACAATTGGCCTTCCAATCAGGGAAACCACAGCTGCAATACAGATATAAATCAACAAAACATGAAGTTCGACAATCAACCAAATGCCAAAAACAATCAGTGAAAGTTGAAGTATTGCATTTACAATGCCTTTAGCAATTCCGTTATTATTCATAGGTTAAATATAAGAAGAAAAAGAAGAATTGGTTTTTTAAGTTTTATGTTGTTCTCTGTTTATAACGACTGTGTGACAGGCAACGATTCCCGCAGTTTCAGTTCGCAATCTCTGACTACCCAAAGCGATAGGAAGAAAATCATTTTCCATTGCCAACTCAACCTCTTCTCTTGAAAAGTCGCCTTCTGGGCCAATCAAAATCAGAACATCTTTACTCAGGGAGTTGTAAGAAGAAAGATTCGACTTATTACCTTCTCTACAATGAGCGATGAATTTATTGTCAGCGCTATAGCTGGAGACGAAATCAGAGAAGTATGTGAGGGAATTCAATTTAGGAAGGTGAAACTGATTGGACTGCTTGAGTGCACCAATTAATATTTTCTCAAATCTTTCTGATTTAATGTTTCTGCGTTCCGAATGATTGCATAGAATAGGAGTGATGTGTGTGATTCCGATTTCTGTAGCTTTCTCTAAAAACCATTCAATTCGGTCGTTGCTTTTTGTTGGTGCTATTGCAATATGGAGGTTCGACTTAGCTTTCTTGTGGAAGATTGTTGCTGTTTTTGTTGCAAGTGTATTTCTGGTATCTAGCACTGTGATTTCCCCTTTCCACTCAAGCCCTTTTCCATTAGTCACGGTGATTGCATCTCCTGTTTTTTTTCGTAATACTTTGGAAATGTGTCTGCTCTCTTCAGTGGAGAATTTTATTTCCGTGGTGGATTCCAAAAGATTTTCCTGAAAAAAAAGTTCCATATTTAAAAGGGTAAACGTGCACTCACGGTATGATTTAAGCTACCAAATTCTTTGGACTTATATTTGTAATATCCGACAATACCGATCATTGCTGCATTGTCTGTAGTGAATTGAAGCTGTGGAAGAAAAACTTCCCATTGATTTTCAAGGGCTTTACTTTCGAGAACGTTTCTAATTTCCGAATTGGCAGCAACGCCGCCGCCGATTGCAATTCTTTTTACATTAACTTCCTCAGTTGCCATTTGAATTTTAGCCATCACAATAGCGACCAAGGTCATTTGTAAGGAAGCACAAAGATCCTCAAGGTTTTCTTCTACAAAATCAGCATTCTTTGAAACATTATTATGTACCAAATTTCGAAAAGCAGTTTTAATTCCACTAAAACTCATGTTCAGTCCAGAAACTTTCGGGATGGGGAGTTTAAATGCGTTTGGATTCCCTTTTTTTGATAGTTTGTCAATGGCAGGTCCAGCAGGATAGCCCAATCCCATGATTTTACCACACTTATCAAACGCCTCACCGATGGCGTCGTCTAAAGTATTTCCTAAGATAGACATCTTAAGGGGACTTTTTGCCAAAACCAATTGGGTGTGACCCCCAGATAGGGTAACCCCAAGAAAAGGAAACTCAGGTGGTTTTTTTTCTTTATTCTTTATAAAATGACATAATAAATGCCCCTGCATGTGATTTACTGCTATTAATGGGATTTTCAAACTTAATGCGAGAGACTTGGCAAATGCGCTCCCTACAAGTAATGAACCCAATAAACCAGGTCCTTGTGTGTAGGCAATTGCAGATAGTTGTTTTTTGTCGATATTTGCAATAGAGAGTGCTTGATGGACAACAGGAACAATGTTGGCTTGATGGGCTCGTGAAGCAAGTTCAGGGACAACACCGCCATATTGACGATGAATTTCCTGATTTGCAATACAACTGGATAAGACTTCATCATTGCATAGCACTGCAGCAGCAGTATCGTCGCAAGAAGATTCAATTCCTAAAATGTAGCACGGGTCTTTTTCCATGAAGTTTTTTAAATAGGGAACAAAAATAAAATTTTACAATCAAAAAGTCATACAAAATAGCGGGGATAATCTTTTTGACTTTTACAGTGGTTTTTTTTCTGCTGATTTTGGTCCTTAACTCTCCTGTAGTTCAAACCAAATTGGCCTCCCATATTACCAACCAAATCAATAAAGATTATTCCACAGATATTAATGTCAATCAAGTTGCAATTGGGTTTAAGGGAGATGTCTTGCTTAAAGATGTTTTTATTGCAGATCAGAGAGAAGACACACTTTTTTATGCTAAAAACATTAAAACAGATCTAAATATTCTAGATCAATTATTAGAAGGGAAATTCGTTCTGCACAACGCTACACTCGATGGGCTCTATCTCAGAATCAATCAATATGAAGAAGATAATTCCTTGAAAAGTTTTATTAATAAATTAAATTCAAAACAAAATTCCAAAAAGAAGAATAAGGATTTATTCATAGCTCTGGATAATTTAACGATTTTGGATGGAATAATAATTAATTCAAATCAACAAGACGCTTCAAAAGATTATTCAATTAATAATATTAGTCTCAAGGCAACTGATTTTTATTTGATCGGAAAAGAAATTGAAGCTCAGATTATTACTTCTAATTTTAATTCAAAAGAATTTGGTAATCTCGAATCACTAGAAGGGGATTTATTCTACAGTCCTTGCTTTATGAATTTAGACTCATTAAAAATTAAAACTCAAAATAGTATTTTAGAGGGGGATCTAAGTCTCAGTAATAATCGTGAAAGTTTTAAAAATCTGAATGATGCTGTTTTTATTGAAGCAAATTTTAATCAAATTATATTAGATAAAGAAGACCTCATTCATTTTATTTCTCTACCCGAAAATTTCAAACCACTCGTAGGAAAGTTGAGTGTAAATGGAACTTTAAACAACTTAGAGTTGACCGAAATGGTTTTTTCCAACGATGCTTTTTCACTCGATGCCAGCCTAAAGGTTTCGGGGCTGATGGGGGACTTTCCAGATAGCGGAGGCTTGAAAATTAATGAGTTTGAAGTTTTTCCTTCGAGATTGAATTCAATTTTACTTGAAAAACATATGCTTCGAATTCCCGAAGGAATTTTGGCAAAAGACACTTTAAGCTTGAAGGGGAATATTGTTTATAAAAACAGTTTATTGACAAGTACATTAAGTTTAACAATTGACACTGGAGAAATAGATCATCAGAGTGAAATGTTGGTGGTTAAAAATAATGAGAAAATTGAGATTGATCAATTAAAGGCTAACTTTATGGTGCGCCAGCTGAAGCTGGAAAATTTCAATAAAAACCTAGGAGATGTTTCCGCTTATTTATCTTTAAAAGGCGATAAACTGTTGAGTGCCGAGCGTGATTTGAATTATGACATTGTTGTGTCAAATCTAAATCTCTTTTCTAAACAATATAAAAGTATTCGTGGCAATGGTAAACTTAATAAGGAAAAGATAACCGCTAAAATTTTAATAAATGACGACAAGTTGTCCGCCACCTTAAACAGTGCCTTCTCATTTAATGAACCATTAAAAAAACATCAATTAGAATTAAAATTTAATTATTTAAACCTACATGAATTTAATCCAGAGTTTGGTGGAGGTAAGGCTGTTTTTTCCGGAGGTTTAAATTTATTTTTTGTAGGCAATCACTTTGATGACATCAGGGGGAATGTTATTTTTAAAGACATTGCTTTTGAAAATGCTTTTGAAACTTTTTCTTACAATGATTTTATTATTGAAACGAACTTAGTCGATCAATACCGAAGCCTTAAAATAATTAATTCTGACATTATTAGCGGCCAAATAGAAGGAGGGTATAAATTAAGTCAACTTCCTTCTCTTTTTTCTAATGCACTCTCTGAAGTTTATTCTTTTATGCCTTTTAAGCGAGTAGATGAAAACCAGGAACTCTCCTATAATGTTAGGGTTCAAAGCGGCTATTTGAGCGCAGTATTTCCAGCACTATCAGTTCAAGAAGACGCGCTGTTTAAAGGCAGATTGTCCTCTACAATTAATCAATCTAAATTAGAGTTTAAGATTCCCAGGGTTTCATACAAAGAGGTTAATTCCGAGAACTTTAATCTTCAAATTGACACTCAAAATCCAATATACAGCACTTTTGTGTCAATTGGGAAAATTTCAGGAGAGCGATACAATATTCGTGACTTTTATACCCTTGGCGTTCGTAAAAATGATACAATTTCTTTTCGAACTGAATTTAAAGGAGCTCTTGATTCAACAGATGAATTTAAACTTAATTATTACCAGACAGAGTCTAAAGGAGTTTCTGTTTTTGGATTATTGCCTTCGACTGTTTTATATCGGGACAAGCTTTGGAACATCAATGCTGATTCTGACAAAAACCATATAATAAAATTTAATAACCTTGACCAGAGCATAACACTCAGTAGTTTTGAAGCTGAGTCTGAAAACGAACATGTTTTTGTAAGTGGAAATTATCATTCCAAAGATGATTTTGCCTTAGTGCTTGACTTGGATCATGTCAATCTGGATAAAGTTGTAAGCTATAATCCTAATTTCGACTTGAAGGGAAATATTGATTTATCTTTAAATATTCGACGTTCATTTAGCGACAACACTTTTAATCTGGATGGAGAGATTTCTGATCTGATTGTCAATAATCAATCAATGGGTGATTTTAAGGTTTTCACTTCTGGAAATACTCAATTAAACTCCTATGAACTCAATGCGGTATTGGATAGAAGTGGAAAAAAAGTATTGACAGGAAAAGGTACGCTTTTGGGGTTAGATCAAAAACCAAAACTAGACCTGGATCTTGTTTTTGATGAATTTGAATTAAATTTTCTAACCCCTTTAGGAAAGGATAATATTAATAATATAAGAGGGACAGCAAAAGGAGCAATTAACCTTTGGGGGCCGCTTGACGGAATAAAGCACAGCGGGGATTTGAAAATAAATAATGCTGGATTTTCTTTGCCCTCTCTCAATACTGATTATCAATTTGAAAATGAAACTTTAATAGGTTTAATTGATCAAAAATTTGAAATTAAAAGCGCACGTATTGTTGATACTAAATTTGATACACAAGCCAGCTTAAGTGGTGTTTTTCAGCATCAAAAATTTAAGGATTGGTTTTTAAATATGAAGGTAGATTCTGATCGGATTCTGATGTTAAATTTACCAGAAGACGAAGAACGCGTTTTTTATGGAGATGGATTTTTGAATGGAAGTGTCAATTTAATTGGTCCTGCAAAAAACTTGACAATAAATGTGGTTGGTTCCACAGAAGAGGGAACTAATATAAAAATTCCCTGGGCTGATGATTATGGATTGGCGGACACTTCTTTCATTAAGTTTATTGATAAATCTGTTAAGTTGAAAAAGAAAAACGCAACTGCTTTTACGCCAGATGAGTTTAGAGGTTTACAAATGAATTTTGAACTTGACATCAAACCCAATGCAGAAGTTGAAATCGTTATCGATAAAGAATCTGGAAGTTATTTACGGGGCAGTGGAGCAGGAAGTATTTTGATGGAAATAAACAATAAAGGGGAATTCAACATGTGGGGGGATTTTATTACTTATGAAGGGATTTATAATTTTAAGAATTTAAGTGTAATTGATAAAAAATTCAATCTGAAGCAAGGAGGAACAATCGTTTGGGAAGGCAACCCGTTAAGCGCTCAAATGGATATGGAAGCTGTTTATGAGGTTCCTGGAGGCGCCAATCCGGCATTGCTTTTAGACAACCCCAATTTTAATAAGAAAATCCCTACAGAAGTTCTGATTCGGCTTCAAGGAAGTCTTTTAAAACCTGATGATCCTGTATTTGAAATTGATTTTCCCAATGCAAGTGGTATCGTTACTTCAGAAATAAATTACCGTTTGTCTGATCCTCAGGTCAGTCAGTTGCAGGCCATCTCGTTACTTTCTCAAGGGATTTTCATCAACGAAGTGAGTGTTAGCGTTCAGGGAATAACCAATAATCTCTATGAAAAAGCTTCTGATTTATTTAGTAATATTTTGGGAGACGATCAGGGAAAGCTTCAAGTTGGGTTGAATTATCTTCAAGGTGATAATAATCAAGCACTTGATATAAAGACTGAAGACCGTTTAGGATTGACATTGTCCACACAAATAACGGATCGTATTCTTTTGAATGGAAAGATTGGGGTTCCTGTGGGTGGAGTAGAAGAAACCTTGATTGTTGGTGACCTTCAGATTGATTTTATTTTAAATGAGGATGGATCTTTAAGAGCAAAAGTCTTTAATAAAGAAAATGAATTTAGATACATTGGAGATGAATTGGGGTACACGCAAGGAGTCGGGATTTCCTATCAAGTTGATTTTGAAACTTTTAGGGAATTAATTGCAAAAATTGTTAAAACTAAAAAGGAGGATTTAGCGCTCATAAACAAGGAAATCATTGACAATTACAATGCGGTAGGGGTAGAATTTATCGATAAAAATTAATTCAAAAAATGATTAAACTATTTCGGTATAGTTTTAATAATAGTTAAATTCGCAACTTGTTAAACGATTTATGCCAAAAAAAATAAATAAAATAGGCGTACTAACCTCTGGTGGTGACGCTCCTGGTATGAATGCCGCAGTCCGAGCTGTTGTTAGAGCTTGTGCATTTCATAAAGTAGAATGTGTTGGGATTTTCCAAGGTTATCAGGGTCTAATTGATGACAACTTTAAAGTTATGAACGCAAGAAGTGTCAATAACATTATCAATAAAGGAGGAACAATTTTAAAATCGGCTCGGTGTCTTGAGTTTAGAACCCCCGAAGGACGTAAAACTGCACATGAGAACTTATCAAAAAGTAACATCGATGCCCTTGTTGTTATTGGAGGTGATGGATCGTTTACCGGAGCAATGATTTTTCAAAAAGAATTTTCGTTCCCAGTGATTGGAATTCCGGGAACCATTGACAACGATATTTATGGAACTCGTTATACTTTAGGATTTGACACCGCCTTGAATACGGTTGTTGAGGCCATTGATAAAATTAGAGACACAGCAAGTTCTCACAACCGACTCTTTTTTGTTGAAGTGATGGGAAGAGACGCAGGACACATTGCCTTGAACGCTGGAATTGGCGCTGGTGCCGAAGAGATTCTTATTCCAGAAGAAAATATGGGTCTAGATAGATTACTTGAGTCCTTAAAGCGAAGCGAGAAATCTGGAAAATCTTCCAGTATTGTTGTGGTTGCAGAAGGAGACAAGACTGGCAAAAATGTCTTTGAAATAGCTTCATACATCGAACAAAATCTTCCTTATTATGAGGTTCGTGTGTCCGTCATGGGTCACATGCAAAGGGGAGGAGCACCTTCTTGTTTTGATCGAGTTTTGGCTTCTAGAATGGGTGTTCACGCTGTGGAAAGTATTCTTGATGGAAAATCTAACGTAATGGTTGGAATTATCGATGAAGAAATGACCCTGTGTCCTTTAGAGAATGCGATTAAAGGAAAGTCAAAAATTAATAACAAACTATTAAGAGTATCTGATATATTATCAATTTAAAACAAACATTAAACCTTAATTTTAAAAATTTACAAATGGCATTAAAAATTGGAATCAATGGTTTCGGAAGAATTGGAAGACTTGTTTTTCGATCTGCAATGAAACAATCTGACATTACAGTTGTAGCAATAAACGATCTATTAGAGGTAAAGCACTTGGCTTATCTTTTAAAATATGACTCTGTTCATGGAAATTACGACGGAACAGTAGAAGTAGATGGAAACAATCTTGTTGTAGATGGTCATGTGGTAACGATCACAGCCGAGCGAAATCCAGTTGATATTGGATGGGGTAAAATGGGTGTTGAAATCGTTGCTGAGTGTACGGGTATTTTTACAACTTTGGCAATGGCGCAAGCACACATTGATGGTGGTGCTAAAAAAGTAGTTATTTCGGCTCCTTCTGCTGATGCTCCAATGTTCGTAATGGGAGTAAACCACAACGAAGCAACTGCTGATCAAACGATCGTATCTAACGCTTCATGTACAACCAATTGTTTGGCTCCTATTTCTAAAGTGTTGAATGACAATTTTGGAATTGCTGAAGCACTAATGACAACAGTTCACGCCACTACTGCAACTCAATTTACTGTAGATGGCCCCTCTAAAAAAGATTTTAGAGGTGGAAGAAGTTCTTTGTTAAATATTATGCCCGCTTCAACAGGAGCTGCAAAAGCTGTAACTAAAGTAATCCCCTCATTGGTTGGTAAATTGACCGGAATGGCTTTTAGAGTTCCTACAGCCAACGTTTCTGTAGTTGATTTAACCGTTAAGTTAAATAAAGAAACTTCTTACGCAGAAATTAAAGCTGCTATGAAAGCCGCTTCTGAAAATGAAATGAAAGGTATTTTGGGGTATTGTGACGAACCTTTGGTTTCTCAAGACTTCATCGGTGACGCAAGAACTTCGATCTTTGATGCTGAAGCTGGAATGGAATTAAATTCTTCTTTCTATAAGATTATTTCTTGGTATGATAACGAATGTGGCTATTCAAACAAATTAATTGATTTGGCCAAACATATTAATAAATTATAGTCAAATATGATTCTTGTTGTTGATAGTGGTTCTACTAAAACCGATTGGATAGCCCTTGATGATCAGGCTAATGTCCTTTTTTCTACTCAGACATTAGGCTTAAACCCTCAGGTATTGTCAAGTGCGATTCTTAATGAAAGGATAATAAATAATTTTGACCTGTTTCAGAACAGAGAAAAAGTAAGCCACATCTATTTTTACGGTGCGGGTTGCGGTGTTGAAACTCCAATTAAGAGAATCGAAAAAGTTTTTAGTGGAATTTTTATCAACAGCAAGTTTTCTATTAAAGAAGATACTTATGCTGCTGTATACGCAACGACTTCCCCTAATGAAGCTGCTATTGTTTGTATTTTAGGAACAGGATCTAATTGTACTTATTTTGATGGGAAAAATATTAAACAACACGTTTCATCTTTGGGATATGTGCTTATGGATGAAGCAAGTGGAAATTTCTATGGGAAACAACTCATTAGAGCTTTTTACTTTAAGACCATGCCTGCCGATTTGGCTCTCAAATTTGAAGCTGAATTTGACTTGAATCCCGACACAATTAAGGAAAATATTTACCGAAAGGAAAATCCCAATACCTATTTGGCGCAGTTTGCTAAGTTCATTATTGAAAACAAAGAAGTCCCAGAGATGAAAGCTATTATTAATGATGGTTTACAGCGTTTTATCTCTCATCAAATTTTTCAATTTGAGAACGCAAAACAAATCCCTATTCACTTTATTGGATCTATTGCATTTTATCTTAAAGAGGAATTAAATGAAATCCTTACTAAAAATGGATTATCGTTGGGGAATGTGGTCAAAAGACCCATCGACGGAATTGTTGCCTATCACAAAGAATTGTTAGACACGTCCTATTTATAGGTTTATTTAACTGCAATCATTGAAATTTCAACCCGAACTGATTTGGGTAATGTTTTGACTGCTACTGTTTCCCTTGCTGGGGCTGTTTCATTATCAAAATAGGAAGCATAGATTTCATTAACTTTTCCGAAATTATTCATATCTGAAAGGAAAATTGAAGTTTTAACCACATTCTCAAAGTTCATTTCAGCAGCGTCTAATACTGCTTCTAGATTTTGCATAACGCGTTGTGTCTCTTTTTTTATGTCGCCCTCAACAAGTTCCATTGTTTCTGGAATCAAGGGAATTTGCCCAGAAAGATAAAGGGTATTATTTATAAAAACAGCTTGGTTATAAGGTCCAATAGGAGCAGGGGCACTTAACGTAGTAATGATTTTTTTCTTCATTTAAAGGACATTTTAATTTATCTTAATCTTCTATCGGGCTCTCTGTTTTTCTCATATTTAATATCACTTAACATCCCTGATTTGATTCCAATAAAGAAGTTCCAGGAAGCTCTGCTGCTAAAGGGAACCCAACTAAAATCTAATCGCCAACTGTCTAAATCTCGATTAAAGCGGAGCTGCGTGTAGGTAAACCCATGATTTTTAAAATCAAAACCAGAGGAACCACCAATACTCCATTTAGGCGTAAGATCGATGTCTCCGGAAAACATTAGAGAATTATTCGAAAAATCGTTTTGTCTTCTATTATTGTTATAACTTAAAGAATAGGTAAGTTTAAAATTCCATGGAACTTCAGTTCTATAAGAGGGGTATTTAGTTGTTTCTTTTTCCTCTTCTTCTCTATTTCTATCGAGGGTATCTCCAAATAGATCATCATCTCGACCTCCACTTGAGGATCTCTCATTAAAGTAATCAATTCCTTCCTCTTCTTCTTCCTCTTCTTCTTCCTCTTCCTCCTCCTTTTTATCTTTGTTTTTACCAAAATCCTTACTCGAAAACTTATATCCAGTATTTAAGTTTGCTCTGGTTACACGAAATAATGCCCCTTTTTTAAAATTAAATTCGTCAATCCTGACATCATTTTCATCAAGCGCATAAGGGTCTAATGTTGCCCCAATATTAATGGCTATTTTTTTGTTAAATAAGTCCACCCCTGTACTTGCTCTGACCGTTGACCATTTAAACGAATCTGCAAGAAAATTATAACTGGTACTCAAATTTAGGGTTTTGATCAGTTGTACTTTTTTAAGCTCCGTCTCTGTAGAATCTCTGCTTTTTACTTTTGCCTCGAAATTATTAGCAAGACTGATCCCCATACTTTTTGACTTACCCAATGAAGGTGTACCATAGAGTCCCCCTTCAAATCGAGTGTATTGCCTTGTCCCTCCATCAATATCATCTATGTATTCATCATAATAACGATCAAAACTAGGCGCACTACTAAAGCTCACTGAAGGCCTCATGGTGTGTCTAATTGATTGAATTCTTTTTTCAGGTTTGAAGTTTACAGTTCCATACACCGTTGTTCCCACACTTACACCAAAACTGTAGATTCTAAAAGCATCAAAGCCTTTAATTGTATCTTTTACTACTCCGTCAATCGTAGGGTCATAATTATTATAACGTACCGTTGTGGGAGTCCAAACTTCCCTGTAATTTGCACTCGCGGACATATTAAAGTGCTTAAATATTTTAAAATTTGTACTTAATGGAATACTGTGCTGCATTCCCCTTTTCGCATTTTTAAACATTCCTTTTTTGAAAAGAAGGGAGTCATTAAAACTAGTTCTGTTTTGAGCAGTAGTATTGTATTGAAAGTTAATGTTTTGAAAAATCCCTTTTTTAGGCTTCGTTTTTGGCTGAAATGGGTAAATACGTTCCATACTTGCTTGAAATGTTGGAAGTGTCAGGTTAACACTTTTAGTGCTCGAATTTTGACTCATATTCGCGTTCATCGACATATTCACACTGGGGCTTCCTGGAAATCTTTTTGAGTAGGAAACTGACGAACTCAGGGTGTTATTCAAAAAATTAGGACTGTTCAATTGGTTTACGGATTGTCTAAAATAATCACTGGTTCCAAAATTTACTGAGGCTGAAAAGTTTGAGTTTGGACTTGCTTTGGGATCCTTAGAATGAGACCATCGAATATTAAATACAGTAGATTTAGAATAATCAGGCAAACCTCGCTCACCACTTATTAAGTTTTCAAATCTCATACTTAGATTTCCACCAAAGTTATACATGAGTCGGTATTTGGTATCCGCTCTAAATCCATAACTACCATTACTGTAATAATCACCAGTAAGGGAAAGGTCATAAAATTTTGACAGTGCCAAGTAGTAGCCACCATTTTGAAGTGAATATCCTCTGTTGTTGCTTTCTCCTATCGTCGGGAAGATAAATCCCGACTGTTGGTTTTGAGTGGTTGGAAAATAGGCAAAAGGCAGTGCAATAGGGGTGGGTACATCAGCAATATACATGTTGGTAAACCCAGTGACTATTTTTCCATTGGGAACCATTTTACCCTTTCGTATTCTAAAATAATAACTTGCTTTGTCCAAATCACCTCCTGTAGTAACCTTTGCATCTTTTAGATAATAAACAGAATCGTTTTCTTTTTTTGTAAAAGCCGCAAAAACATTCATGCCACTTTCAGCAGTTTTAGAATTCCAAATCAATGCTTTTTTAGAGTCGAAATTAAAACGCAAGGAGTCGGGATTAACCTCACTATTGTTTTGTTTGAAATTTGGTGTCTGACTAAGATTCCCAAGGCTGTCAGCAATTCTTCCTGCCGTTACCTCATTCACAGCATAGTCTAATATTATAATTCCAGCCTTAAGCTCAATGTCTTGATAATATAATTCGGCTTCGTTATACAAATAAAGTTTATTTTCCTTTCGATTAATTCTAACATAATCAGATGCTTTGTACTTAACCTTATCCAATAAGGTAGGCTCTTTCTTAATGAGCGTGTCGTTTACGATCGAATCAGTAAGAATGTTAGTTTTATCAAGTTCATCAATAATTTCTTTCTTTGATACGGCAAGCGAATCAGGTTGCGTTTGTGCGAGCAAACTGGGCAACCAAAAAAATATTAACAAACTTACTGTATAAAATGACTTTGTTTGCAAAGTGAATAAGCCTAAATTTGTGTTAGATCATTTATCAAGAATTCAAAATTAAGGATATTTTTATTGTTGAATGCAGAATTAAGTTTTTATTCGATGCTTTATAAAACCCGTCTTACCGAATTTCTTTTCACTTTGGTTTTTTTATACCTCATGTGGGGAACTTTAATGACCCCTTTGAAAGCACAGAATTCATCTCAAAAAAACTTTGTTGTTGTGCTTGATGCAGGACATGGCGGCCATGACAGCGGGAATAGGGGGAATGGATATTCTGAAAAAGACATTGCTTTAAAGATTGCTTTACAAATTGGTGAAATTTTAGAAAAGAATCAGAATATTAAAGTAATCTTTACTCGAAAGACAGATGTTTTTGTGAAATTGGTTGACCGCGCCAATATCGCAAATAAGGCTGACGCTGATCTTTTTGTCTCCATTCACTGCGATGCTCACAGCTCACAAGCCTATGGAGCAGGCACATTTGTTCTAGGGTTACATGCCAACCAAAGAAATTTTGAGGTCGCAAAAAGAGAGAATTCTGTTATTTTTTATGAGGAAGATTATGAGAAAAACTATGATGGTTTTGATCCTAACAATCCCGAATCTGTTATCGGGTTAACATTAATGCAAGAAACGTACTTGGATCAGAGCATTGTTGCGGCGGCAACGATACAGAAAAGTTTTGTTGCAAACCTGTCAAGAAAAGACCGAACCGTAAAGCAAGCAGGTTTTGTCGTTTTAAAATATACTTATATGCCGAGTGTTCTTGTTGAAACTGGTTTTTTGACCAATAAAAAGGAAGGAGCTTATTTGAATTCTAAAAAGGGTCAGGATCAAATGTCGACTACCATTGCAAAAGCCATAATCAATTATAAAAATGAACTTGGAATTGGAGTTAAGGAAAATGAGGTTTTTTCAGAAGTAAAAGGTGTAGATGTTCCTTTAAAGGTTGAATCAATTGAAAGTGATTCTACAATTTATTTTAGAGTACAAGTTGCGGCAAGCAAAAACCGCATTGAAGCAAAATCTTATAACTTTAAAGGGTTAAATCCCATCTACAGAGAAAAAGAAGGCGATCTGTATCGGTACTATTTTGCAAAAGAAACGGATTATAAGAAGATTTTGAAATTAAAAAGAAAAGCCGAGAAAAAGGGATATAAATCAGCTTTTGTTGTTTCCTTTAGGGGCAATGAAAAGATTAAATTAGATAAGGCATTAGGCAAAGCTAAATAAAGATAAAGTAAATAAAAAATATTAAGTTTGTATGCATCTCAAAGAAATTGAAACTTGAAATTATCACGTGAAATTAAAACTGCTTTTCTTGTAATTGGAGGAGTTTTGTTATTTGTTTTTGGATTTAGCTTTTTAAAAGGAAAGTCATTTTTCGAAAAAGACAAAATCATCTATACGGTCTATGATGAAGTTGAAGGACTGGTAGAGGGAGCAAAGGTTACCATCAATGGTCTTGTTATAGGTAAAATTATGAAAATTGATTTTTTACCCAATACGACAAGAATTTTAATCACGATGTCTGTCAGAAATGAACTTGATTTTTCTCCTCAAAGTGAAGCGATACTTTATGAAGCGGGACTGATAGGGGGTAAGGCGATTCAGATTGACCCAGTTTTTGATTCTAAGAGCATAGTTAAATCAGGCGATACGCTCGTTTCTGCTTTGAAACCAGGACTAACAGAATTGATTAACAAACAGATTGAACCACTGCAACTTAAGATCGAAAATATGTTGACCAGTGCAGATTCCCTTTTTATAGGGGTGGGTAATATTCTAAATAATGATAGTCAGGAAAATCTTAAATCAATTTTAAAAAATCTGTCGCTTTCAACGAGTAAAATAAATGATGCTTCAATTTCATTGGTTGAGATTTTGAAAAAAAATCAATCCAATATCGACAACACCTTTGAGAATTTTGCCGAAACTTCGGATAATTTAAAAACAATAACAGATTCAATTTCACAAGCCAATTTGGCGGTTGCAATAAATAAATTTACAAATACCATTGAAAGTTTGGATGGTATTGTTGCCACCATTGAATCAGGAAATGGAACGATGGGTAAATTGGTTAAGGATGAAACTTTATACCAAAACCTTTCTCAAGCTTCTAAGGAATTAGAAGATTTGCTGAGTGATTTAAAAAGCCATCCCAAACGATACGTGCATTTTTCCTTATTTGGAAAAAAAGATAAAGAGGAAAAATCGAAGGAAAATAATAAATAAAAAACGTGGCATTTCTACCTAACATTGTTTTTGCATTACTTTTAATCACAGCCTTGTTTTTCTTTACCAAAAACATTTTGTCTATCAGACGCAATATTCTTTTGGGAAAAGACATCGAACGTAAAGATCAATCAAAGAAACGCTGGGGCAATATGGCCAGAATAGCATTGGGCCAATCCAAAATGGTAACCAAACCCATCGCTGGTAGTCTTCATGTCATTGTATATATTGGTTTTGTCATCATTAACATAGAATTATTAGAAATAATTTTGGATGGTCTTTTTGGGACGCATCGTTTGTTTGCTCCCTATTTAGGTGGGTTTTACAATGTGCTTATTGCCTCTTTCGAAATCCTTGCGGCTTTGGTTCTTGTTGCTGTTGTTTTATTTTGGATCAGAAGAAATTTAATAAAAATTAAACGTTTCTTTAGTTCTGAAATGAAAGGTTGGCCAAAGAAAGACGCGGATTATATTCTTTATTTCGAGATCGTCTTGATGAGTCTCTTTCTTTCGATGAATGCGGCAGACTTACTCCTTCAAAACATGGGTGAACCTCATTACATTAAAGCAGGGAGTTTTCCTATTTCTCAATTCATTGCCCCTTTGTTTTCATCATTTTCAATGGAAAGTCTGGTTATTTTAGAACGAACCTTTTGGTGGTTGCATATCACAGGCATATTAATATTTTTAAATTACTTATACTTTTCTAAACACCTTCATATTCTTTTGGCATTTCCCAACACTTATTTTGCCAATCTAAACCCTAAAGGTTATTTTAAAAACAACCCTATTGTCACGGCAGAAGTCAAACTGATGCTTGACCCAAATGCAGATCCTTATGCAGCTCCTGCGGATGGAGCAGTTCCAGATAAGTTTGGTGCTTCTGATGCAATTGATTTAAACTGGGTTCAGCTTTTAAATGCCTATACCTGCACAGAATGCGGAAGGTGCACCTCTGAATGTCCAGCAAACCAAACAGGTAAGCTTTTATCTCCTAGAAAGATCATGATGGACACCCGTGATCGATTGGAAGAAATAGGAAAAAATATTAACAAAAACGGCAGCTTTCAAGAAGACGGAAATCAATTGTTAGACAACTATATCACTCGCGAAGAATTGTGGGCTTGTACTTCTTGCAACGCCTGTGTTGATGCTTGTCCAGTGGACATAGACCCTTTGTCTATTATCATGGACATGCGACAATATTTAGTAATGGAAGAATCTGCTGCCCCAACAGATCTTAATAATATGATGAGTAATATCGAAAATAACGGAGCACCTTGGCCCTTTAATAATCAGGACCGGTTGCTATGGGCAAACGAAAATTAATTTAAACCAATACAATGGAAAAAGAAGAGGCAGAAAGTTATTTGCATAAAAAAGTAGAAAATGGAGAAGAAATTAGTCCAGTACTACCAGAAGGGATTAAGAATTACTTGATCGACATTGACGGAACGATTTGTGATGACATCCCCAATGAAGAACCAGAAAGAATGGCAACGGCTATGGTCTATCCAGATGCTTTAGTAACATTAAACAAATGGTATGAGGATGGTCATCTGATTTGCTTTTTCACATCAAGAGTAGAGGCACATCGTGAAGTTACTGAAGTTTGGTTAAAAGAAAATGGTTTTAAATACCACAGTCTTTTGATGGGAAAACCTAGAGGTGGAAACTATCATTGGATCGACAATCACTTGGTAAAAGCGACACGATATAACGGAAAATTTACTGATCTGATCGAAAAAGAAATTACAATTGAAGTTTTTGACGACGGAAAAGAACAACAATAAAATTTAAAAATATGCAAGTTCCCACTCTTGCTGAATTGACAGCGCAAGGTAAGAAACCAGAGGTCTTGTTTTGGGTCGGATGTGCAGGCAGTTTTGATGACCGCGCAAAGAAAATCACCAAATCCTTTGTTAAGATCCTTAATAAAGCGGGGGTTTCTTTTGCAGTCCTAGGTGCTGAGGAAAGTTGTACGGGAGACCCCGCCAAAAGAGCAGGAAACGAATTTCTATTTCAAATGCAAGCCATGGCAAACATCGAAGTGATGAATGCATATGAAGTGACGCAGATCGTAACGACCTGCCCGCATTGTTTCAATACACTTAAAAATGAATACCCTGAGTTGGGGGGTAAATATGAAGTGGTTCACCACACTCAGTTCATTAATAAGTTATTAAAAGAAGAACGTTTTACGATTTCTGGAAGTCATTTTAAAGGCAAAAGAATCACTTATCACGATCCTTGCTATCTAGGGAGGGCAAATCAAGTTTATGAAGCCCCAAGGGATCTCATAAGAAAACTTGATGCTGAACTTGTCGAGATGAAAAGTTGTAAGTCAAAAGGTCTTTGTTGTGGTGCTGGTGGCGCTCAGATGTTTAAAGAACCTGAAAAGGGGAATAAGGACATCAATATTGAGAGAACCGAACAGGCTTTGGAAACTCAACCTGAAATAATTGCTGCGGGATGTCCTTTTTGCAATACCATGATGACCGATGGTGTTAAAAACAAAGAAAAAGAAAATGATATCGAGGTTAAAGATATCGCTGAATTAATAGCAACCGCTGAAGATCTATAGATTATGCAAATCCCTTTTTCCGAATTACCGTCTCACGCCAGAGTTTGGATCTATCAATCCGATAGGGTTTTTACCCAGGAAGAATTGACTAAGATTGAAGCCGCTTCACAAGGTTTTTTAACCCAGTGGACAGCACATGGCAGTGAACTTAAAGCAGGGGTTGACTTTAGATATGATCGGTTTATTGTATTGGGATTAAATGAGTCAATCCAGTCTGCCTCAGGATGTTCAATTGACGCTTCCGTTCGTTTTATTCAATCCATTGAAGAGGAGTTTAGCGTAATACTTATGGATAAAATGAATGTTACTTACCGAAATAAGGATCACATTCAATACATTCCACTTAAAGATTTTAGAAAAATGGCCAAGAAAAAGCAGATTCCTTCTAGTGTAATTGTTTTTAATAATTTAGTACTAGACAAAGGGGAATATGAAACCCAATGGGAGGTTCCAGCTGCCTCGAGCTGGCACTCTCGCTATTTTTAACATTTTTTAAATGAAATTCTGGTCGTTTATTTTCTTGTCACTTTGCGTAACCACAGTTTGTGCACAACAACCTGACCCCCTTTTGAGTGATGCAGTAGAAGCTCAAAAAAAATGGGTGGATAGTCTGTATCAAAACATGACGTTAGACGAAAAAGTTGGACAGCTATTTGTTCCAATGGTATTTTCTGAACAAAACGAAAAGCATTTTGAAGAGATTAAATCACTGATTGAAAAACATCATCTCGGTGGATTGATTTTTTCATTGGGAAGTCCTGACAAACAATCAAAGTGGTTAAATGAATTCCAATCTGTTTCTAAAGTACCGCTGTTGATTAGTATGGATGCAGAATGGGGCGTAGCGATGCGATTAGACTCGGTTGTTGCTTTTCCTTGGAACATGACCTTGGGTGCTGCCCAGAATGAGGAAGTCCTAAGGATAATTGGTCAAAGAATGGGAGAACAGGAGAGGGCATTGGGCGTTCATATGAGTTATGCGCCAGTTCTTGACATAAACACCAATCCAAACAACCCGATAATTGGTAATCGCTCTTTTGGCGAATCACCAACGCTTGTTGCTAGAAAAGGTTTGGCGATCATGCGAGGACACCACGATGCTGGTAGATTGACTTCAGGAAAACATTTTCCAGGACATGGAGATACAGCTCAAGATTCTCATAAGACGCTACCCACTCTATCATTTGATCGAGATAGAATAGAAAACAATGAATTGTTACCGTTTAAAAAACTAATAGAGAATGGAATCTCCTCCATAATGGTTGCCCATCTCAATGTGCCTGCGTTGACAGGAAGTAATTTACCGACTTCATTGTCATACAAGGTGGTCACTGAGCTTTTAAAAGAACAATTGGGGTTCAACGGCTTGATTGTTACTGATGCACTCAACATGAAAGGCGCTTCAGATTATACGGAGCTGGACAATATTGATCTGGCTGCTTTTGTTGCCGGAAATGATGTTTTATTAATTTCTAATAATATTCCCTTAGGGATTGATAAGATTAAACAAGCGGTTTTAAATACTCCCCAACTCAATATTCGTTTGGAGGAGTCAGTTAAGAAAATACTAAAAGCAAAATACAAAGTAGGTCTGTCCAATTATAAACCCGTAAACAGAAATAATCTTTTAGAAAAAATAAATACGAGACTCGATTCTTTATTGATCCAAGATGCCTTTGCGGAAAGCATTACCCTTCTCAAAAACGATAATAATCTGCTTCCCCTAGATACAATTTCCAAATATGCTCATCTCAAAATGGGTGATGCTGTGGGAACCCCATTTTTTAAACAGCTCAAAAAGCACATCAATCTAACCTCAATTGAATTAAATGGAATTGAGAGTACGTTAAAATTTTTGGCGCCTTATGATAAAGTCATCATAAGCTTTCACCGGTCAAACGAAACTCCATGGAAGTCTGCGAGTTTCTCTACAGATGAAATCGCTTTGATTAAGGCGATTGGGGCTTATCATCAGGTAATATTAGACGTTTTTGTAAAACCCTATGCCCTAATGGACTTTAAGGAATTAGAGTCGATAGAGGCGGTAGTGGTCAGTTATCAAAATAGTGTTGAAAGCCAAGAAATCAGCGCTGATATTTTGGCAGGAATTAAAAGCATAAAAGGGAAACTTCCGGTAAGTATTTCAACACGATTCCCTCAGGGTTCTGGAATTTTTCTTCCTTCAAAAAGCAAAATTGATTACAATCCCCTGTCTGTTTCTGGAGTAGATAAAGACAAACTCAAACTTATTGATCAATTGGCTCAAGTGGCGATTGATTCTGCGATGACCCCCGGCTTACAGCTATTTATTTCACGAAAGGGCAAGACCATTTATAAAAAAAGTTTTGGGTATCATACTTATGAAAAGAAAATTAAAGTAGCGAATCATCATGTCTATGATTTGGCTTCATTAACAAAGATATTGGCCACCTTACCTTTGCTGATGCAGGAGTTTGATGACAAGTCAATCAAATTGGAAAGTAAAATGGCTGAATTACTTCCAAAACTAGAAAACACCAACAAGTCCAATTTGACAATCAAAGCGGTTTTGTCACATTATGCGAAATTGACGCCATGGATTCCATTTTATAAAGCGACCTTGGATGAAAACTCATATCCCAAAAGGAAATACTTTAGATCTTATATTAAAAATAAATATAGAATTCCGGTTGCCAACAATTTATATTTAAAATCTACTTTTTTAGAAGAAATGGATGAAATGATAATCGACAGCCCTTTGTTAGATTCGTTGTACTATAAATATTCAGATTTATCTTTTTATTTATTTAAGGACTATTTAGAAAATAAATACGGCAAATCCTTAGACATCCTTTCAAATGATAAATTTTACGAGCCTTTGGGGTTAAAGCGAACCTTATTTAAGCCCTTAGGAGTCATTCCCGAAAATGAAATTGTTCCCTCAGAATATGACCGATATTTCCGTCATAGTGAACTTAAAGGTCATGTACACGACATGGGAGCAGCTCTTTTGGGAGGTGTAGGCGGACATGCTGGCTTGTTTTCAAATGCAGAAGAAGTAGCACGGATCATGCAGCTTTACCTCAACAAAGGTTATTTCGAGGGCAAACGTTATTTTAATGCTGATACTTTTGATCAATTCAATCAATGCTATTATTGTCATGAAGGAAATAGGAGAGGCGTTGGTTTTGACAAACCTCAGTTAGCAGGAGAAGGTTCTACTTGTGGCTGCGTTAGTTTAGAAAGTTTTGGTCACATGGGATTTACGGGAACCTATGCTTGGGCAGATCCTGAGAAAGATTTGATTTATGTATTTTTGTCCAATCGAACTTATCCAACCATGGATAATAATTTGTTAGGCTCACACAATATTCGCACAAGAATACAACAGCTTATTTATGATTCAATAATTAATTAAAAACAACCTATTGAAAATTATTATAGTTTGCTACCCTACCTTTGGAGGAAGTGGTGTCGTCGCGACTGAATTGGGACTTTTTTTATCCAAAAAAGGTCATGAAATTCATTTTATAACCTACAAACAACCCGTAAGGTTAGAAAATTTGAATTCCAAGCTTCATTTTCATGAAGTAAACGTACCCACTTATGATCTGTTTAAATATCAGCCTTACGAGCTCGCATTGTCAAGCAAAGTGGTTGATATTGTTAAAAACTACAAGATCGATTTACTCCATGTCCATTATGCAATTCCACATGCCTTTGCTGCCTATATGGCCAAGAAAATGTTGGAAGACGAAGGCGTTTTTATTCCGATGATAACTACGCTTCATGGAACAGACATTACGCTGGTCGGGAGTCATCCTTTTTATAAAAAAGCAGTACAGTTTAGTATTAATAATTCTGAATATGTTACTGCAGTTTCTCAAAGTTTAAAAGAGGATACTGAAAGACTATTTAAAATTAAAAAAGAGATAAAAGTAATTCCTAATTTCATAGATTCAGAAAAATATAGCTCCCGAACTGTTCCTTGTGATAACGGATTTCTTAATAAAGAAAATCAAACCATTATTACACATATCAGTAACTTTAGACCTTTGAAAAGAGTAATTGATGTAATTAAAATTTACGAAAAAATACATTTAAAATTTAATTCAAAGTTATTAATGGTCGGAGATGGACCTGACAAAGAAAAGGCAAAGCGTTATTGTCGATCTAATGGATTGGAAAATGCGGTCATGTTTCTAGGGAACAGTAATGAAATTGATGAAATCCTCTGTTTTTCAGATTTATTCTTATTGCCTTCTGAGCAAGAAAGTTTTGGCCTCTCTGCTTTGGAGGCGATGGTGCATAAAGTACCCGTAATTTGCTCCGATGTTGGAGGACTTTCAGAAGTAGTTGAAGATGGATTTTCAGGCTATCTTTGTCCATTGGGAGATGTTGATGCGATGGCTGAAAAGGCAATCCATATTTTAGAGGATAAAGACCGTCACCAACAATTCAGACAAAATGCTTTTGAAGTATCAAAGAAGTTTGATATTAATAGTATAATTAAAAACTATGAATCTGTTTATGAAGAAGCGTTAAAGTCTTCTTAGTCTATTTAGGATGATAAATTCGCTCAGCGTTTTTAAATATTTCTTTTTTATCAAATGTCATTTTTTTAGTTTTTGACTGGGTGTAAATCTCCATCTGATCGTCATAGTGAGGGGAATCTGGATGATCTGAACTTCCATAAGAAATTGAAGATTCAATTTCCACACCCTCTGGTGTGAATTTCACCAATTCTATATAAGATTCACCACTGACAACTTTAGTTTTTCCATCTTTATAGGGCTTTGATCCCATTGAAGAAATAACATCGGGTAAACCAGAGACTGGAAGATCTTTGTTACCTCTGACCAATCTTTGGAAAGTTCCCAATTTTACTTTTGTAGTCCCAAAATAGGTTTCCATATGAAGTTTAGTATCATTTAGCGCATTAATTAAATCTATTTCTCTGAAAACCTTTGGGGAAGGGAGTTTACTGTAATACTTTTTGAGTTTAGAATATAAAATCCCATAGGCTCCGGCACCATAGGAATCTGCTTCAGCTTCCCGATCCCAATTTTGAATTTGAGTAATAATAGAAGCCAATTGAGGATGGTCTTTAGCTTTTAATGTAAACAAGGAATCAATATTCATCCAACTATATTTGAAGGGGGTAGGATAGCGCTTGTCGTATTTTATTCTCTTAAAATCATTATAATCTAAAGAATCATGTTGATCAATCAGTTCTTTGATTCTTGTGGACCTATTATTATCATATTGCTCAAACCCCATTTCTTTTGCGAAAAGATTTGAGTCAGGGTTTTCGTTGGTCTCAGTTGACTTAAAAGGGGAATGGTTGGCATTATAGAAATAGCCAGACTTGGGTTGGATTAGTTGTGGTAATTCTTCAATGTCATAAGTTTCGGTCCAGAGGGTTTTCATTGTGTTTCCTGGTACAACATTTGCCCAGTCATGGCCTGGCGCTCGTTTGGGAATCAATCCATTAGAAATATAAAAAATGGTGTCATTGCGGTCGGCATATCCGATATTGTATCCTGGAATTGCTTTTCTCTTTAGGATGTTGTAAAACTCCGTAAAGCTGTTTGCCTTGCTCATCCGCCACCATTGCTCTAAAGCCCCAATTTCAAATAGGGAGGGAGTTCTAATCGAAAAATACCCATTTTCATTTTTTAAAGTAGGACCAAAAATACTTTCATAATATTTCCGACTAATTTTTATTTGAATTCCCAATACACTGATGTATAACTTTGCACGATGGGTTTTAAGTTTTAAATATTGATCGTCGACGCGGTAGTGTTTCTTTTTAGTAGGGTGCATTTCTAGGGCAAAAACATCCGTCTTATCAGGAATGTTAACCGTATGAGCCCATGCCAAGTTTTGATTCGCTCCGATCAATATGCTTGGGCCCCCAGCGAAAAGCGAACCAATGATGTTGGTTCCTTCTTCACTACACAAATGGGCTTCATACCATGAAGTGGGGCCATCTAGGGGTTGGTGAGTGTTGATCGCCAAATAGGTATTCCCATCCTTTGTTTTTGAACTGTTAAAAGCAAAAGTGTTTGATCCTTTTACTTCATCAGCAGGTGGATTGTATTTGATTTTATCATTAAGAATATTTTTCACCCAATAGTCACCCTTAGAAGAAACAAACAATTGAAGTTGTGCATAAAGCATCATTTTCTTTGGTGTTATTGGGAAAAGCTTTTTGCTTAGAACTTCCTCAGGGTGATGCGTTGCATAGCTATTAATTCCTGCTGCATAGCCCTCGAGAACTTTTTTATATTCAGAACTAACATTATTTTCATAATTGTCATCGATTAGCTTTTCACTTCCGATAAACTGAGCTATATAATCAGCTCCTAAGCCGTTTTTACCAATAACCGTGCTCAATAGTGAGTTTCCAGCCAAATAAGCCTGTTGCGTAGTTTTAAAATCGTCCTCTGCATGTGCCCATGCCAAGCCATAAGCCAATTCTGCATCTGTCTTAGTGAAAATATGAGGCACTCCATAGTTGTCTCTTACAATCTCGATGTTTTGCGTGTTAATTTGAGCAAAAAGTAACTGTTGAATAAGACAGGTAAGGGTCAGAAGGGTATTCTTAAAGTTGTTCATTCTATTGAAATAAATTAATAGTAAATCTTAGAAATAAAATAAGTTGAAAGGTTTAACGCTTTTAAAAAAACTTTACTTTAAAATCATTTAAAATTGAATCAAGGCTTACACTATAAATTCATTTTTTTTAGCTCAGATACAGCATGATTTGCTGCTCTGGCAGTCAAAGCCATATAAGTCAGGGAAGGATTTTGATTGGCAGAAGAAGTCATACAAGCACCATCCGTTACATAAACATTGGGAACCGTATGAAGTTGATTATTTCTGTTTAATACAGACGTTTTGGGGTCTCGCCCCATTCTTGCAGTACCCATTTCGTGAATTCCTTTGCCAATGGGTGCGTTACTGTCACTTATTTTAACATCTTTACAGCCAGCTGCTTCAAGCATTTCTGCCGCTTGAACTTTCCAGTCTTCCTTCATTTTCCTTTCATTTTCTTTAAATTCTGCGTCAAAAACAATGGTCGGCAGTCCCCATTGGTCTAGTTTATCATAATTTAAAAACATTTTGTTTTCATGATAAGGGAGAACTTCTCCAAATCCACCCATCCCAATTCTCCAACCTCCCGGTTCTAAAATTTCTTTCTTAAAGTCTTTGCCATAAGATAATTCGGCAATGGTCTCAGACCAGTCATGTCGGCTTGCACCGCCCTGATAACCATAACCCCTCAGGAAGTCAACCTTTTTAGAGTTTTCATTAATGTTTCTAAAACGTGGAATATAGAATCCGTTTGGACGTCTGCCAGTATAATATTTGTCTTTATAACCATCAAATTTTCCGTTGGCACCACTTCCCAGTTGGTGGTCCATAATGTTGTGCCCCAATTCGCCACTATCATTTCCCATACCATTCGGAAAACGGTCTGATTTTGATTGCATCAAAATTGCTGTTGAAGCCATAGAGGAGGCACATAAGAAGATGATTTTAGAATTAAATTCCATTGATTCATTTGTGATCGCATCTACAACCCTAACGCCAGTAGCCTTTTGGGTGTTTGGATCATAGATTACTTCAGCAACAACAGAATTTGGGCGAAGCGTTAAGTTTCCTGTAGCTTCTGCAGCAGGAAGGGTAGAAGAGTTAGAGCTAAAATAGCTCCCAAATGGGCAACCCCTGTCACACTTGTTTCTAAACTGACAAGCACTACGCCCAGCGCCTTTTTTGCTTCCTTTTGTTATGTGAGCAACCCTACCGATGGTCATTAGTCGATCAGTATAGTTATTAGAAATTGATTTTTTCAGATGATCCTCCACACAATTAAGTTCCATTGGGGGTAAGAATTCACTGTCAGGAAGTTGCGGTAGGTTTAAACTTTCTCCACTCACTCCGATATATTTCTCCACATGAGAATACCAAGGGGCAATGTCTTTGTAGCGAATTGGCCAATCTACGCCATAACCATCTTTTGCATTGGCAGTAAAGTCCAAATCGCTCCAACGATAGGTTTGTCTTCCCCATATCAATGAACGACCTCCGACTTGTGTCCCTCTAATCCAATCAAAAGGTTTTATTTCATCATAATCATGCTTGGAGTCTTTATTGTAAAAATGTTTGTTGCCTTCCCAAACTCCCCATCTTTTTTGTTTATCGTAGTCTTTTAAGTCCTCTTGTGTGGTTTGTCCTCTGTGGGGCATGTCCCAAGGATCCAAGTGCATGGTGGGATAATCCTCAACATGTTTTACCATCCTACCTCTTTCTAAAACCAATGTTTTTAAGCCGTTTTCACAAAGTTCTTTTGCAGCCCATCCGCCACTGATTCCTGTTCCAACGACAATTGCATCGTATCTGTTTAAAGTAGAATTATTGATACTCATGTTTTTTGTTTAAATATATAAAAATGAAGAGATTCTTCATTTGTTTTGAAGGAAAATTCATACAACAATTTTTGGATTTTGCCCCTAAATTTATTTCTCTTTAGTGCTATCCGTGTGCATTCACGAAATTTTTTGAGTAGTTCATGTTTTTAGATTGCCAATTATTAACTACTTTTCAAATCCCAAGTCTTATAAAATTATGAAAAAATTTATCTACTGCTGTTACCTATCAACCTTTTTAGTTACTTTCTTTACTTATGCTCAAAACAACATCCAGGGTGCTGTGTTTGATGCAGAAGGAAACCCTCTTTATGGTGCAAGCATTATTATAGAGAAAACTACGCAAGGAACAACCACCGATCAAAATGGAGAATTTAGCATGAAGACTACTGCTTCATTTCCGTTTAATATTGTGGTGTCATTTATTGGATATGAGTCTCAAACCTATGAGGTTCTCGATCTTAATTTTAACAAAATATCCCTAGTTCCTGGAAATGAATTTGATGAAATTATTGTTACTGCCTCAAGAAGGGCAGAAAAACTTCAAGAAGCTCCTGCTGCGGTATCTGTCATTAAGGCCAAGGACGTAGCCCTGTCTGGAGGATCGATCTCGCCACTTAGGGCCTTGATCAACACGCCAGGAGTTGAGTTGCAACAACAAACAGGCCAGCGTATAAATATAGCACTAAGGGGCAGCAGTGGGATTTTTTCCACCGGAGTATTTCCCCTACTTGATTATCGCTCATTGATTTCTCCAGGGTTAGAGTATTTCGATTCTCAAAACTCACCATTAAATACAATCGATCTAGAACGAATTGAAGTTGTTTTAGGTCCAGGGTCTGCTTTATATGGACCAGATGTGACTACAGGAGTTGTTCATTTTATTTCAAAAGACCCTTTCAGGCATCCTGGAACCACAATGGAATGGATTTATGGAGAAAGAAATACTTTTAAAAATGCTTTCAGACACGCAGGTCACAACGAAAAAGAGACCTTTGGTTATAAATTAAACCTCAGGTATGGGAGTGGTAGAGATTTTACAATTGATCCCAACGACCCAGAGGACAAAAAAATTATTGATTTATTCAAGACTTCCGTAAATCGATCACAGATTACAAGCCAAGGGAATGTAGATACAGACAAAGATGGAATAAAACTATTTGATATTCCTCAAGTACAGAAAGAAAAATATTGGGCTGCCGCTGCAAATGCTTCGCTCTATTTTCGTCCAAAGCAAGGCATGGAAATTGTTACCGCTGGAGGATGGAACTCTGGGAATGCTATTTTTTATAATGACCTGGGAGAAGGTCAAGTTCATGGAAATGAATACTGGGCTCAAGCGCGATTCAAGTATAAGGGATGGTTTGCCCAATCCTATTATATTCTAAATGATGGGGGAAATGATAAGAATCCAACATATCTTAACCGTACTGGAAATATAGTTCCATTGAAAAGAGGACATTATGAAGGTCAGATTCAATATAATTTTGATCTAAAAGAATTTTTAAATTCTGAATGGACCGTAGGAGTTGATTACAGAGATGCGACAGCAGAAACACAAAACCATGTTTATGGGCGGAATGAAAACGATGATGATTATATCATTCTAGGAGGATACGCGCAAGGAAAGTTCAAGCTGGGTCCAAAATTTGATCTATTTCTTGCAGGACGTTATGATGGTTACAACTTTACCGATGAAAAAACTTTTTCTCCGCGTGCCGCGATTGTTTTTAAGCCAAACAAAAATCATAATTTTAGGTTGACCTTTAACAAAGCAGCAAACCCAATTCCTGCTTCTGATATTTATTTTGATCTACCCGTTCAAACTGTTCCGGGAATTTTAGATGTCTGGGTACTGGGAGCCAAGAATCCTTATTCTTTTGGAGCAAACCCTCAAATTGATTGGCTTATACCCGGTGTCCCCAATACACCTTTTGCTGCAGGTTTTCCACTTGCTGCCGCATTTCAGGCGGTGAATGGTGACGTGCTTGCGGGTATAGAGGGAGAGTTAAGTAAAAATCCTCAGCTTGCGTCACTAATTCCCTTGGTTCAGGGAGTACTTCAAAATTCTGTTCCGCAAGGCTTTGCCCCAATAAACAGCATTAATGAAGCTGGAGAACCATTTTTGCCAGAGGGTGGAAAAGGAAACTTAATTTCTTTTGTTACCTCCTATGAACTTGGCTATAAAGGATTGATTGGAGATCGATTTGCTTTTGGAGTTAATATTTATCATTTAAGAAATAAGGGAGGTGCAGGATTTCAACAAATTTCACCAATGATCAATATTGCTAATCTGGGCTCCGAATTAGCTGATGCCGTCACCGACTTAGCAATTCCTCAACTGGAACAAGGTTTGATTAATTTGGGATTAGACCCCGCAACTGCTGCAGCGACGGTCGCTGGTTTGGCTCCTGAATTGAATGCCGCTTATCAACTTGGAGGAGAAGGATTTATTGACGCTCTCCAAAGTGCTGGACTCCCATTTCACGGAGTTGTTGCTGCAGAACAAAGTCCAGACCGAGAAGCAGCAAATTTACTTTTTGGATATTTATCAAGAGATCCTAATCGTGTAAGTGAAGATTGGGGAGCTGAAGTTCATACTAGGTTTTTACTCACAGATGATTTGGTTTTTAATGCAAATTACACTTGGTTTCAACTTTCTGATGGCGAACCAGGGGATTTAAATTTTCCTCAAAACAAAGTTAGGGTTGGACTACAGTACCGTCCAGCAGGTAAGTTTAATGCCGCATTAAATTATCAGTGGGATCAAGGTTATAAATCAAATAATACTAGATATGTTGGGAGAATTGATGCTAAATCTTTAGTTGACATGACACTTGGGTATCAACTTAGTAATGTGGTTAAGTTTGAACTTTCTGCTACAAATCTGTTTAACAACGAATTTAGAGCACTTCCCGGGTTTCCAAGAATTGGTAGAATTATTTCAGGAAGATTATTATTTAATTTTAATTAAAAACGCTTTTGACCTGAGAATTCCATGGCTTCTCCCTTTCCAAATCCGTAGCTGAATCCTAGAACAACAAATCTACCTCGAGCATAATAATTGTAGGTTGAAAAATCATTTTGAATGTTTGTTCTTTCTCGTATGTTTGAGGCAAAAAGGTCTCTTATGCTTAGGTTAAGAACTCCTCTTCCTTTAATGATTTTTTGTCTTACCCCTAGGTCTAAAAATAAATTATCAGCGCTATTACTCTGAAGACTCTTGGTTTTTGAAAAGTATTGAACAGTTGTTTCAAGATCTAAATTCTTTGATGCTTTATATTTAGTCATCAACTTAGCACTAAATTGATCTGCATTAAAATCAAAGGAGGTGGATTCAAAGCTACCTTTGCGTTTAAAGTATCCGTAATTAAAATCTCCATTGAGGGTGATTTTTTTATTCAAACTAACTTTTCCATTCCATTCGATACCCGTTGAGCGTTTGGTTCCCAAATTATTGGGACTGGTTGTGTTCACTCCATTTTGAAAATCAGAAATATATTCAACCACATCATTGGTAAACAGTTGATAAACACTCATGTTCATTGAGAATCCTCCGGTAGTAAATATACTCGTGATTTCGTAAGAGTCAGAATATTCAGGTCGTAAATCTGGATTTCCTTTTCGGATACTATAGGTATTTCGAATATTAAAAAAAGGGTTCAGACTCCAAAGTCCAGGTCTGTTAATTCTTCTAGAGTAACCGGCTTGAATAGAAACACCTTCTGCAATTTTTAACGAGCTGTGAAAAGAGGGAAAAAGGTCGTTAAAATTTTGATCATTTTTAGTTCCGTCATTTAATAAATGAATATTTAATTTAGTTCCTTCTGATCTCAAGCCAAACATCACTCCCCATTTGTCTGATTCGTAAGCCAATGTACCATAAACGCCAAGAACCTTCTGATCGTATTCAAATACATTGGTTAAGCCATCATCTTGTACCCAAACTCCGCCAATAAAATCACGAACGCTATAATCATTACTGATGTCATTGATTAGATAGTTTATGCCGGTCTCAGCCGTCCATTCTTCATTAAAAGGTTTGGTGTAGTCCAGTTTAAAAGTATATTTCGATTCTTCAAACTTGGTGTCTGTTTCTTGATTTTGAAAAGGATTTACACCTGATATTGCAGTATTGTAAAATTCAGAAGATTGATCTTTACTAAAAAGGTTTCCTGTAGCGCTTAACAATAAATCATGGTCTTCATTGTCCTCAAAATCTTTCTTATAAATGAACTCATATTGAAATTTAGGATTGGTGGCTTCGGTCACTTCTTCTCTGTTCCAGTAGGATGTTAATGCGTCTTTAGCATCATATATTCTAACATCGATATCAGAGGGTTGATCTTCGATCTCATAAGCGTAGTGGCCTGTTAGGGTGATTACATTGTTCTCATTTATGTGATAATCTGTTCCCAAAATTACATTAATGAATTCCTCATTTCTATTCTCATTTCCTTCAGTGAAAGTTGAAATATTATTGATCAAATCTCTGTTAATGACTTTTTGTCTGTTGGGTTGCGCGCGATATCCATATCCCAATTGGCTAAAAAGATTAAACTTTTCAGTTCGTCGGTTCAGGCTAAGTCCCAGGCTGTGATTGTCGGGGACTCCCGTATTCAAAGTAATCGATCCATTGATGCCTTCACGATCATCTTTTTTAATGATAATATTAATTATACCTGCAGTTCCAGAAGCGTCATACTTGGCAGAAGGGTTGGTGATAACCTCAATTTTATCGATCATTTCAGCAGTGATCGTTCCCAATGCATTGCCTTGGTCACTTGCCAAAACAGAAGGTTTCCCGTTGATTAAAATTTGAACGCCACTGTTGCCTCTCAAACTGATGTCTCCTTCAATATTTACATTTACAGAAGGAACGTTATTTAACACTTCCAGTGCACTGGCACCCGTACTGCTTAGATCTTTTCCTACATTAAAAACTCTTTTATCGAGTTTGAATTCGGTTTGAGACCTTTCTGCTCTCACCTCAACTTCTTCTAAGCTTTGGCTGTCTTCTCCAAGTGCGATGACCCCTAAATCAATAACACCATTGTTAATTTTAAAATCATCATATCGAACTGTTTTAAAACCGATAAAACTAATTTCTACGTAAAAATTATTGTTGTCGGTTGTCAATCGGAATGAACCATCTTCCAATGAGGTTGAACCACTCAGGGGTTGTTGTGACAATTTATCTCCAATTAGAATGGTTGCAAATGCTATGGGTTGTGAGGAGAACTTTTCAACCACGCTACCTTTTATCACTAAGTTTTTGTTTTGAGAAACCAGTGTTGTACAACTCAAAAGAAAGATTATTAAAACAAGATTTTTCATTAAGCTTTTTTAAAAAAGGATTAGACAAAACTAACACATAAAGGTTTAGTTTTTATCTCTAAGAAAAGTATTTAAAGAATATTCAATACTTCTAAACTAAGGCTGATCAAAAACGGTTACTTACTGCTAAAGCTTACTGCTGGGTTCTCTGTATTTTTTTTGGATCCAACCAATTGTATCGTAACCCATAATCTTTTAAAGAGCGTACTTAATTATTAGAAAATAAAAACATTAATCCGCTCTTGGGTCTTTAATATTAATAACTAAATTTAATAAGTTGTAAACTTAAGAGATTAAAAAATAGGCAAAACATCTATAAATCCAGTGGTTTTGAATCTTAATATGCTTTATCCTTAACTGAAAGTTTAGTGCTTCGAAGACTTTTATTTACCATAAATCAAATGTTATGCAATGATAGAAGACTATACTTAATCAAATTTTAAACAGATAAAATGAAAAATATCTTTTTATTATTATTCAATTCATCATTTCATGTGATAATTAAATTATAAAACCCAATATTGTTTATGTTTTTGCTGATCAATGGCGTGCACATGCTATAGAGTATGCAGATAATGAAGATGTCAAGATTCCAAATCTAGATTAGCTAGTTTCGGAAGGAGAGAATTTCAAAAACGAAATTTCAACAATGCCATTTTGCACACCCTATATATTGTAATGTTTTTAGAGTATATTTAAAGAAATAAAATTGTCATTTAACATATAAAAATAAATACTTAGCAATGAATAAATCAATTTTCATTCCAATCATTTTACTAATAGGTCTTTTTTTATTTTCTTTCTCATATGAAAGCAAAGAAATCGAAAATGATGCACTTAACGTATTGGTTTTCAGTAAAACGGCAGGGTACAGGCATGATAACATCAAAATAGGTGTTGCGGGATTTAGAACATTAGCGGCCAAGAAAAGCTGGAAAATGACTGCTACCGAGGATGCTACTTATTTTAATAATAAATTCTTATCAAAAATTGATGTTGTTGTTTTCTTTAATACGACTGGAGACGTTTTAAACAGCTCAGAAGAAATTGCGCTTGAGGCGTTCATAAAAAATGGCGGTGGATTTTTAGGAATCCATGCTGCCGCTGATACGGAATATGATTGGCCATTCTATCAAGAACTGATTGCAGCTCATTTTGCAAGCCATCCACCAACGCAACGTGCCCGTCTGATTGTTCATCAGGAAACGAATCACCCTGCGATTGGTCACTTGGGAAATGAATGGTCATTGAGGGATGAATGGTATTCTTTTAAGGAACCCCTTAAATCTCATGCAACTTTGTTGATGGAAGTAGATGACAGTTCACTTTCAGGTAAAATACCATTAACTCAAATACATCCGATTGCGTGGGCACATGAAAAGTTTGGCGGAAGAGCAATGTATACTGGAATTGGACATACTGCTGAACAGTTTTCAGATCCAGTTTATTTGGAACATATCACCCGAAGTATTGAATGGGTCGGTGAAAATGTTGTAAAAAAATAAACCTGTTTAATAATCAGTGTATTCTTGAGAATTATCAAGAGCCAATTATTAAACAGGTGATATTTTAAATCTTTAGGTTAAGATTTAAGAATCCTTTTAAGCTGATTAAGCTACTCTAACGTTAATTGCGCTAGGTCCTTTGTCAGTTGATTCTAAATCGTAACTAACTTTGTCACCTTCATTGATGTCATCAACTAGATTATTTGCGTGTACAAATACATCCTTTTCTCCAGAATCTGGAGTAATGAATCCAAAGCCTTTATTGTTGTTAAAAAATTTTACTGTTCCGTTATTCATCTTATATATTTTTATTAATAGAGGTGCAAAGATAGTGCTTTATAAGCCGTTACGATGAAAAAACATTAAATAAATGAAGTTTTTTGAAATATTATGTAAAAATCATCCATATTTTAGATTGAAATCTTCGCCCATTAAAGCTTTTGATTAACCTTAAGTTGGGTTAGGAAAGTGTAATGGCAATGCTTGGCACATGGCTTCATTAATTTTAAAAAAATATAAATTTAGCGTATTAAAATAGGAGGGGAGTACAAAAATATAATACAATTTCTTTCAGTATTCTGGAGTTAAACGTTTGTAAGGCGTTTTATGGTTGTGTATCCATAATATCCAACAAAAGCCAAACAGATGGCTGGAAGTATAAATGAAAGGTTTATTTCAGGAATATACCCCAACAGACTAAGATCATTAAAACCATCACCACCCAAATCTAGAATTGCTGCTTGTACGATGGGCATTAAAGCCCCTCCCACAATGGCCATAACCAACCCGGCTGAACCAATTTTAACTTCATCACCCATGCCTTTTAATGCAATACCATAAATTGTGGGGAACATGATGGACATAAATACAGAAATACCGACCAAAGAAAGAAGACCCATCATACCGGGAAGTATTATAGCTCCGATACTTGCCAAAGCACCTCCAGCTCCAAAGTACATTAAAACTTTCGGCGGATCAATGTTCTTCATTAAAGCAGTGCCAATCCACCTACCTGTTAAAAACAATACCATGGCTGCCACGTTATAGTTGGTTGCCGTAATATTCAAACCAGTAACCTCGTTTAAATTGTCAACGTAATGGAAAATATAAGTCCAACACATGATCTGAGAACCTACACAAGCTGCTTGTGCGAGAACCCCCATTTTATAACTTTTATTTGTAAATAATTTTGACAATGAATCAGAGACACTCATTTTATCTTGTGCATGTGTTTTCGGAATTTTAGTAAACACAATTATCGACATAATTATTAAAACCAATACGCCTAAACTTAAATAAGGAATACTAATTATACTTAAATCATTTTCTCGTATTGCTGCTAATTCATTTAATGATAAAGCATTATAAGCTGAGGAAGAATAATCATCTGAACGGAGCGCAGATAAAACAAAAACTTGCGCAATAATCATTCCCGTTAACGACCCCACAGGATTAAAAGCTTGTGCCAAATTTAAACGTTGAGTCGCTGTTCGCTTATCTCCTAGGGCTAAAATCAAAGGGTTTGCGGTTGTTTCTAAAAAAGCCAATCCACAAGTAATGACCCATAATGAAATTAAAAAATAATTAAACTCTTCATAGAATGCTGCTGGGTAAAACAGAAAAGCACCAATTGCATAGAGCGTTAAACCTAAAATAATTCCAGATTTATAACTAAAACGCCTAATGAATAGTGCAGCAGGAAATGCCATGAAAAAATATCCAAAATAAAAGGCAAATTGTACTAAAGAGGATTGAATGTTTGATAATTCAGGCATTACTTTTTTAAATGCAGACACCATAGGATTTGTCAAATCATTGGCAATTCCCCATAAAGCAAACAAGGACGTGATAACAATAAAAGGAAATAATAGCTCTTTTGCTACAATCGGAATACGTTCTTTTTTGCTCAAATCATAGACTTTAATTATTAGATTTTTTTTTCTTAAAGAATAGAAGCTAATCTTCCTGTACTATCAGAAAAACTTTCTGCTTCGATATCCAATTTATTCAGCATACTTAAAAATAGATTCGACAAGCGCTCTTCTTTTTCACTGAATTTTGTATAAGCCCCATGTTTTACTCCTAAATTGGAACCTCCAGCAAGAATTAATGGACAATTTCTAGCATTGTGAGTTGAGCTACAGGCACTTCCATAAAGAACAAGCGTGTTATCCAATAATGAGCTGTCATCCACATCTTTAGTGTTTTTCATTTTATCCATAAAATATGCAAATTGTTTTGCATACCATTGGTCCAAACGTCCCCAATCTCCCCAGTGACCGGTAGCTTTGTCATGCGAAATACTGTGATGTCCTTGAAGTCCGAGTGCCATTTTTGGAAAATTATCGCCAAATCCCATACCGTCTTCCCGAGCCATCATGTAAGTCATGACTCTTGTGGAGTCCGTTTGAAAGCCTAGAATCATTAAATCGATCATAGAGCGGACATAGTCTTCCGGAGCAGTTGTTGGATCCACATCGAGGTTAATTAAACTTGCATCAAATTCTTTCATTGGTACATCTAACCATTTTTCATTTCGCTTTACCTGTTCCTCTACTAAATTTAGAGAACTCAAGTATTCCTCTAGTTTAGCTTTATCGTTTGCTCCTAAACGCTTTTGAAGGCTTTTACTATCTTCTAAAACTAAATCAACAATCTTTTTACCTTGGTGGATGCTTTTTCGTCTTTCATCAGTTGAAGCGCCTCCACTTGGAGAAAAATAGCGTTCAAAAATTTCACGTTGTCTGTGCTCTGATGGAAGAGGTTTTCCAGAGGAATTAAATGACAAGGTAGATGTTCTCGATTTATAGCCCACACCTCCGTCCGTTGACAGCGATAGGGAAGGGAAGCGCGTATACCGGCTTAACTTTTCAGCAGCCACTTGGTCTACCGAAATACTATTTTTATATTCACCACGTAAATCACCTCCTGTTAACCAAGAATCTCCTGCCATGTGCCCCAAGACATTACGACTATAGGGGTGACTTAGGCCTCCCATAATTGACATATCGTTTCGATAAGGAGATAAAGGGGATAATGATTTAGTTAATTTATAATCTGTTCCTTCTCCCATTGGAAACCAATTCCAATTTTTATGATAGGGACTTTCTTTTGGTGGTAAGCCAACGCCATTTGGGAAGTATAAAAAACACAAACGCTTTGGAGGCAAAGGCGCTGAAAGTTTTGAATAACTACTCATTGCCATTCCTTCAAAATAAGGAAGCATACATGCCACACCCAATCCTTTGATAAAGGTGCGACGGTCTAATTGCCAGGGTTTTCTACTCATATTCCAAATATTTTATTATACCAAGTTTGTTCTTTTTTATAAAATGATGGGCTTAAAACGATTTGTTCTATGACCGTTTTAAAACGAAAATCATTATCAATGACCTCTGCTACAATGTTATTAATCTCTTCCTCATCAGCAAAACCAACATCACGACCGATCGCATATGCAAAAAGGTTTTCCACCAAAGACCTCGTAAAGTCTTCTTTTTTTAGCTCTAAAATATAATCTTTAATTCCCTCTATTCCCTCAACTTCAGTCCCATCAGGTAATTTTGATTTTGAATCAATTGGCTTTTCTTTTGCGGTTAATTGATACCGTCCAACCGCATCATAATTTTCAAACACGACTCCAAAAGGATCGATTTTATGATGACAATCCAAACAAGAGGTTTTGTTTCTATGTAAAAAGAGTTGTTCTTTAAGTGTTAGATTTTCAAAACCAGGGGTTTCTGGATCTAATTCGGGTACATTTGCTGGCGGTGGTGGGGGGTGGTCTCCTAGTATTTTTTCTTTTAACCACACCGCGCGTTTTATTGGATGCGCTTGAACACCATCTGAGTGTCCACTCAAAAATGAACCTTGTGAGAGCAAGCCACCTCTTTTCTCGTTTTCTGAGAGATTCACTGGACGAAATGCGTTGCCTTTTACACCTTCAATCCCATAGAACTCGGCAAGATTCTGATTTAGCATGGCAAAATCTGAATCAATAAAATTCATAATACTCATGTCGTTTTTTAGTATATGATGGACAAAATTATAGGTCTCATTAAACATATCTTCTTTTACAAAACGTGTAAAATCTTCATAAGCTTCTACATCCGTATCCATGCTTTTGTGTCTGTCTAAACGCAACCATTCAAAGGCAAAGGAATTGACCATTTGAGTTATTTTGGGGCTATTGACCATGCGCTCAATTTGTTCTGGCAATTGGTCATGTAAATCACCGCTTGAGGCTAATGCTGTGAGGGTTTCATCCGGAGGCGAATTCCATAAAAAATAAGACAACTGTGAAGCCAAGTAAAATTCATCCTCTGATTTTTTTGATTCATCCGTTTCGGGCTCAAATAAGTAAATAAAATTAGGAGAACATAGCACAGCGACTAAAACTTCTTTAATACCATCCTCATAACGTTCAAAATCTTCTTTAATGCTTCTCCAGAAATCCATATATCGATTTAATTCACCTGAATTAAGGGAGCGTCTAAAAGCACTTTCTATAAAATGGGTCAGGATTTCTTCGGTATAAACTTCAACATTGGTCTTGTTTGGAGAATCGAAAAATATATTTGTGTGACTTTCTGGTGGCCAAATAGGGTGATAGGGTGCCTCAAATTCTACTGATTTTATGAGTAGTGGTGGCCCTTTAAAACTACTTTCTTTAACCAAATGATTATTCCATAACCCTACGGTTAAAATATTGGCCAACTCACCACTTACATTGGCGCTTTCCAAAGGAATAGGGAAGTTCTCCAATCTACCCCTAAATTCAAAGGTTTGATATTCCCCCAATGGCACCGTAACCTCTACCGATTTTCCAAATGTTTTATAATCCATTCCGTCATCTGTTCTTGTGCCAGCAAACGCTTTAATTGATGGGTTAACTGATGTATATCTTGAATTGTCTCTTTCTGCTTCTTCTTTTAGTATCCCCGGTAATGGATCGTCTTCTGGCAAAGGAGTAATTACTATATGGCTAAATCCAACAAAAAACTTTCCGCCGATGGAACCTTTATGCGGCCCTTCAGACAGGTAGGCCAATGTGACAGGTGTTGTGATCTTATCCTTGTTTTTTAATGCTTTATCCATGTGCAAACGTTCACCAACTCTTCCCTCTTTGATACCTTCAATAAGATTTATTTGATAGGAGGGCATCGCATCTTCTGATACATACGGATGAACCAGATCTATTTGATATATTCCAGCTTTTGGGACATTGTAACTGAATTTTGTCTTTACATTATCTGCAACATTAATAGGCATTAACCAACGGTTGTTTTTTAAGATAAAATCTTTAGGATTTTTTAGGTCTTTAGCCGCGATATAAATAGCTTTTGAAGATTTTGGTGCAGGCTTTTCTTTTCTTAAGTCAATTAGCCGCTCTACTGACATAGAATTATAACCTTTTGAAGCTTCTACTCTGAAAATGAAATCTCCTGTTCTCGGAAAATCTTCTTTGACTAATAGTTTTAAATTTGGAGACGGCCCTTGCCATGATTTAGGCGTTACTTCTTTGGCAGGCAATGCCGAGTTTAAGATCAGACCTTCTTTCACGATAGAGTAGCGATTACTTGCAGAACCTCTCATGCCAATTCCTATCTTGTTCTTTAACATTGTTAAAGAATCATTTTCTTGGATTCCTGAATTTCGAATCGGCTTTCCTTGATGATTTAATATTTCTACGATTAAATCCTCATTACTTATTGAAGCGGTTTGATAACCTCCATATTCAGCACCACTAATTCCATCTCCGATCCCTTTCCCTAATGAAACCTTATAACGTTTTGACTTTGGTCTATCTCCAAAAACAATGGCTTTATCCAAAGCTTCTCGAGCTATTTTTTGATAATAATCAATATGTAGTGCAGAGGTTTGAAGTACATTCCCATTATTGCTAAATCCCATTTTTGATTTTCCATCATCAGGTAAAACATCTCCAAAGTTCACAGAAACACCGAGCAATTCATTCAACGTATTGGTATATTGCTTCTTGGTCAATCTCCGCATTACACCTTTGTTGTCTTTTTGTTTAGCTACGGCTGCTTTTTTTAAATTATTAGACAACCAATCTACAATAGCACGACGGTCTTTATCTTTTAGTTGTGTTTCGTCCTCGGGAGGCATTTCTCCTAAATTAATCACGTCTAATGCGGAGTGCCATCTTTCTGCATCGGGCCCATTGATCATGTCCCAGCTCAAAACATCTAAGCGCATGTCACCTTTTTGTTTGTCTTCTCCATGACATTCAAAGCAATGCGTCTCCATGATTGGTTTAATCCTATTTTTAAAATATAAAGCTTCTCTAGAAGTCGAATCTGTTGCTCTGTTAATGGCTAAATACTCAGCATCTCCATTGTCAACCCCTAATACCGTTTTCATTCCCGAAGGCATGTACTTTGTTAAATAGTTTGCCCCATGAGTTAGGGAGCCCCCATAATGTCCTGCAAATAATAATAGAGAAACATTTACTAATAAAAACATCTTGTAAAAACGTGTTACGCTGTTTGGTTTATTAGATGATTTTTTTTGACGCAATACAACCAACCAAATACAAATTAAAGCCGTAAACCAGCCCAACCATTTGTGAGTGTTCAACAGCTCATCATTGTAATTTCCACTTGAAGCCAAAAGAAAACCCAATATAATTGTTGGAATGATGCTGATAACCGAAAACCAAAGTAAAATATTACAAGCAGAATTTAAATTCAAATCTGGGCGAAAATCATTGATTATTTCCATTAGAAACAACACAACCAATGCACCTATGGGAAGGTGAAGAATTATGGGGTGAAACCTACCTAGAAAAAAAACAAAAGTATTTTCGACTTCGCCAGTTAATGGAATAAAAAGCAGCCCAAATAATAGAATGGTAAAAACAACTGCAATTGATAAACTATTTTTCATGAATAGCAGTTTTATTTAATCTAAGCTGTGGAATAACATCTGATTTATTAAAAAAAATAGATCTATTAATCAACATCATGCCTTTATTTTCTAAATACAAGTTTATTGCGTAAATACCTGAATTAAAACCGACATCACTTTGAAGACGATTTTCTAGAGCCGTAAAATGAAAAATATTTTTATCCCTTTTGAAAGCTTTCAGAATAAATAGGTTTAATAAGTGAAAAATCACGATTAATCTGTTTTTTAATAAAAAGAATGTCTTCACTATATTATCTATCTAGTTGTTAAATATAACAAAAAAATTAAAATTAAGTTTAGGGGTCAGTCGGAAGTTAATTCCTAAGTTACTGTCATGTCCCATTCAATATTATAATGTGAATTAGGATTTCAAATTTATTATTTTTGTTTAATTTTAAAATTATAATTTCCAGATTGTAATTTGGCTTTGAATAAACCTTCTTTTTGTTCTAAAAAGTCAATGCCATCAGTTCGGAGCAAATCTTTGGCGTTTATTGTTAAAAGTGCAGTGCTATTGGGAGGAACTGTTACTTGATAAGCAACTACTCCATTGTTTTTTACCCAAGAACTGATTATCATTCCAAAAGGGCCATTGTGCTTTGCGCTAAAACTTTCTAACCCCTCCACAAAATGAGGTTCCAACAAAATGTTTTTAAAACCAGGGTTTTGAGGATCTGGTTTTATTCCCCCCAAAGCTTTATAAAACCATGCACTTATTTCACCAAACATAATATGATTTCTTGACATTGCACCTTTTCTACTTTCATCTACTTTCCAATCCTCAAAAAGAGTTGTAGCGCCGCTTTTAATCCAAGCTCCCCAAGAGGGAAAATCTTCCTGCGTTGCAAGCTTGTAAGCTAGGTCAGCATGTCCATTTTCGCTTAAAGCGTTTAGAATGGTTTTGCTTCCTAATAAACCAACATCAATGTGGCTGTTGTCTAATAGTACTCTCTTTTTTAAGTTTAAAGCGACCTTTTCTCTATATTCTTCTGGTACAATTCCCCAAAAAAGGGCAGTGCTCAACTCCGTTTGAAATCCACTCCCATAAATCGATGTTTTTGGGTTGAAATAAAGTGAATTTATTTTCTCTTTTATTCGTTTTGCTAACTCAGAATATTTAAGAAAATCCTCCTCTTTTCCAAACATTTTTGCAGCTCTCGAAAGTATCGTAGCATCTATGTAGTAATAAATTGAAGAGGTAAATTCTTTTGGTGTTTTAGATTTTACGGGAACCCAGTCTCCCAAGCCCCAATTGGTTATGTATCCTGGGCTTATTTCTGTAATGTGATCCACATATCTTTTGATGCTGGAATAACAGTCTCTTAAAAGTTTATTGTCTCCATAAAAAAGGTAGGTATTCCATGGAATGATAGCGATACTACTGGTCCAGTCAGGTCCGTTTGCCCAATGATATCCCCATCCACTTGTGGGTATGATGGCAGGGAGTACCCCATTGGGTTGTTGTTCATCACGATGATCGGCCAACCATTTTTCATAAACAGTAATTCCATCAAAATTAAAAAGTCCCATTTCGATTGCTATATGAGCGTCTCCAGTCCATCCATTCTTTTCACGCTGGGGACAATCAGTTGGGTATCCATATAAATTTGATAAATAGGCAGCATTGGTGGCAGTCCAAAGTTTATTGATCAAAGAGTTTGAACTCCTTATTTCTCCTTTGGGTGGAACAGCGCTGTGCATAAAAACTCCTGTGAGACTCTCCAATGTTAATTCGATTGGTCTACTGCTCGCCACTTCAACGTATTGAAAACCCTTATAATTAAACTTGGGTGCAAAAGTTTCTGTTATTCCGCCTTTTAAGGTATAGATGTCCGTTTGAAATGGATCAGAGTCATCGGTAGGGCGGTAGTGAACAATAATATTAGATAGGTCTATTTCTCCATTCTCATCCAATAATTCGGAGTGCGTAACTCTTAAAACGGTTCCGGGCTCGCCATTTACTTTAATTTTTGAAATTCCTGCGATGTTTCTGCCCAAGTCAAAAATATATTTATGCGGACTTATCTTATTCATTTTAATTGGCTGGAATTCCTCTACGTGCTTTATTGGGTGAAGTGCTTGGGACACAATGTTTTTTGATGGGGCTGTAGTATTAATGCTGTTTTTCCATTTAGAATCATCAAAACCAAAGGTATTCCAGCCATTCTGTTCGAGTTGGGCATTGTAATGTTCCCCAGTATAGATACTGTTAAAAACAAGAGCTCCCAACGAATTTTTCCAATTACTGCTTGAGACAATCGTTTCTTCAGAACCGTCTTCATAGGTGACTTTTAAGTCCATACAGAATTTTGGTCTGTCCCTCCAAGATGCCTTATCAAAATGCCAAACAGCTTTAGACTGATGATTAAACCATCCATTTCCAAGCAAAACTCCAATAGCGTTGTTTTCATTTAACAGTGCAGTAACGTCATGAGTTACATACAAGTTTCTTCGGTCAAAACGAGTGTATGTTGGGTCAAGCTGGTGATCCCCAACCCTTTCACCATTTATATATAACTCAAACAAACCAGCAGCGGTTAGGTATGCCCTAGCTTTTTTTATTTTTTTTTGAGCGCTAAATTCATATCTGAAATAGGGACCCTCCTTTTTGTTTTTATCCCAACTGTCAGAGATCCATGAGCCTTTCCAGTTAATAATGTCCATCATTCCCATCTCAAAACTTGCAAGCTTTTCACTTTTCATTTTTTGGTTGTTTTTGTCCCATACCTTTAACAACCAATAATATTTTTGGTAGGGTTTAAGTTGCTTCCCATCATAAACAACCATTTGGGTGGAAGAATTGATCTTTCCTGTATTCCAGTATGACCCATTGCCTGCTGCAACTTTAATAGAATCTGTTCCGACAGAGATGTCATATAATTTTTGAATGGCTCCTCTTCGCGAATCATTAATTTTCCATGTTAACCTCGGTGCTTTGGCATCAAGACCAATAGGGTTGACCAGATGCTCACTTTTTAAATCATAGACCGAAGCTTGATTGTGTTGAGAATAAACATCAATAAAGAAACAGAAAAAAACAATTATTTTTAAACTGATTTTATTAGCTAAAAGTGTTTTTGTTTTATTTGACATGTTTTGTTGTTAAGTTAAAAAATTACATTAATTTATTTTAATAATGTTTTTATTATTTTATTAAATTAATGATTACTCGTGATTTAAAAGATATGGTAGATAAAAAATGGTTTCTAAAACAGGGGAATTGAAGAGACCCGATACTGGTTGAAATTAAAAGATTAACCCTTTAAATGTTCACTTTTTGTTGACGTCTAACATGCTACTCATATTATAAATCAATTTTTATTGGTTCAGAACCGTTCATTTCAGTTATTTGATAGTTGTATTTTTGCATTAACGTATCATCTTTAAACCCTTCAATAGACTTCAATGAATACCTAAAAAGTAGTTCTTTACCATATATTTTTTTTTGATAAATTATTCTACCTATTTCCCGATACAGAAATTAGCAAACACATTGCCCAAAAGATCCTCGGTAGTAATCTCTCCAGTTATTTCTCCCAAATGCATCAAAGCCTCGTTGATATCTACAGACAAAAGATCGCCAGATATCTTCTGATCTAGTCCGTTTTTTATGTTTAAAATTGCTTTTAGTACTTTTTGAAGTGCGTCAAAGTGACGAATGTTGGTAATGATCACATCTTGATTGAATGCCATTTGACTTACTTGCGTAAACAAAAATTTCTTAAGCGATTCAATAGAAGCATTGTCGAAGGCTGAAATCTTAATGGGTTGCAATATTTTATTGGAAATCAATTTATTAGTCAATGCATTGTCAAAATCATTAACTCCACTTATATTTAAATCAACTTTACTTTCCACAGGAATTAAAATCAAATCATCCCGTCTGAACTCATTAATATCCTTTATGATTTCATTTAATTTCGTGTCATTTCGATCATAGAGGTAGAGCAGAACTTTCGCTTTGAGTGCTTTTTCTTTCGCCTTAGCGACGCCTACAGCTTCAATCTCGTCAGTGGTCTCTCTAATACCTGCGGTATCTATAAAGCGGAATTGTATCCCCTCAATTGTTAAAGTGTCTTCTATGGTATCCCTTGTGGTTCCAGCGATAGAAGATACAATTGCTCTGTTATCATTCAATAAGGCATTTAATAAAGAGGACTTCCCAGCATTGGGTTTTCCGATAATTGCAACAGGCACACCTTTTTTGATAACACTTCCATAAGCAAAGGAGTCTGCCAAGGATTTAATCTTCATTTGAATTTCGTCGAGTAGCGCAAAGAGTTCCTTTCGATCGGCAAATTCAACATCTTCCTCAGAGAAATCTAGCTCTAGGGTAATCAGGGAAGCGAAATCAAGTAGTTTTTGGCGTAGCAATATCAATTCTTGCGTATACCCCCCTCTCATTTGATTGAGTGCAACTTCATGAGCAGCTTTGGATTCCGAGGCAATCAAGTCAGCAACAGCTTCCGCTTGGCTAAGATCCATTTTTTTATTCAAAAAAGCACGCAGTGTAAACTCTCCTGGTTGGGCTGGCTTTGCACCTTTTCGAATAAATAATTGAAGAATTTCTTGCTGAATATAAGTTGATCCGTGACAGGAAATTTCAACTACATTTTCACCAGTGTAGGAATTAGGAGCTTTAAAAATACTCACCAAAACTTCATCAATTTCGGTTCCATCTTTATGAATCCTTCCCAAATGAATGGTATGTGATTTTTGGTCAGACAATTTCTTCCCGCTTTTACTCTTGAAAGAGCTCGTTACCAAATCAATAGCATTTTCTCCTGAAAGGCGCAGCAAACTTATGGCTGCTGTTCCTGCTGCACTAGAATTTGCAATGATCGTTCCTTCATTCATCATGAAACAAAATTAGATTTTTTATAGGTATGGATTATTCAAAAATGGAATAAAAAAAAGGCTTTTAAATAAAAAAAGTATATTATTACTTTAAAACCAAACGATTAATTAGGGGGAGGACAAATTTATTTTGTTTCCCCTTTTTAAATTTCAATAGTTACCGTAACCCTTTTCTTGTGTTGTCGGTGCTCATAGTTTTTCCAAAGGTTTTGTATTGCCAGGTTGTCTTCCAGCTCAGGATTGGTCTCTACAAGACTGTATTTCTTTTTATTAAAAACCTTTTGCATTTCATTGAAAATAATAGCAATAACGCCTTTGTTTTGGAATCTAGGGTGAACGCCTATTAAATAAAAAGATGCCTTGTGGTTAAAATACATTGCCTTAAGTAAATGCAAAAAACCAAAAGGAAACATCTTTCCATTGGCCTTCTTTAGGGCTTTTGAAAAGGAAGGCATTGCAATCGTAAATGCAACCAATTTGTTGTTTTCATCGACAATACACTTTATGAAATCTGGGTGTATGTATTTAAAATATTTTTCTTTGTATTGCTGAATTTGTTTTTTTTGAATGGGAACGTAAGTTTTAAGCTCACCATAGGTTTCATCTAAAAGTTCAAACATTTGACTAACATAGGGGAGAATGTCGTTTCTGGATTTAAATTCTAAAACCCTAAGCTGATAGCGTTCGCGCATGAGTTTAGAAAATCTTTTAACTTTTTCAGGAGCATCTTCAAAGGAGTACATTTTTATTTCATATTCTACCCAAACGGCTAATTCCTTATATCCCAATTGTTTAAAATGTTCAATATAATATGGCGCGTTGTAGAGCGTGATCATGGTATTTCTTTCTTCAAAACCTTTCACAAGCATTCCAGCCTTGTCCAAATTGGAGAACCCTACCGGTCCTTCGATATGATTCAGTCCTTTTTCTAATCCTTTTTCTTTAACCTTTCCTAATAAAGCCTTGGTAACATTAATATCATCAATCACATCAAACCAGCCAAAGCGAACCTTTTTTCGCTTTAATTGATTGACTTCTGTCCAGTTGATAATCACAGCAATTCGGCCGACAATCACTCCGCTTTTGTAGGCCAAATAATAATCGGCCTCTGCATTTTCGAAAACAGGATTTTTAGAAGTATCTAAAACGTCAATTTCCTCTTGTGTGATTGGGGGAGTCCAATAAGGATTGTTATTGTAAAGACTAAACGGAAACTCAACAAATTTTTTCAATTCGCTGTGCGAATTAACCTGCTTAATTTCGATTGAATTTGATTCCATAGTGCTATTTGCGTTTAGCTTTTCGGTTTCTTTTCTTCTCTTGCTTACTGTCTTTTTTCATTAGTTTTTTTAGCCCTTTTTCTTCATTTTTTTGTTTTTCAAAATTAATTTCCTCCGCGCTGGTGAAATCTTTATGGAAGTTTAAGCGGTAGGAAACTCCTAAGTTAACAAAAGTTGAGCTGGGCTTGGTTTGAGTATTGACCCCCAAAGAACCTTCAATCTGTATGTAATCCGTGAGTAAATAAGCAATACCTGTCCTGAAGATAAAGTCGTTATGAAGTTCGCTAAAAACCCCTTGATTTTCAACATATACCGACCAATAGGGGTGAAAGGTATGGGTCAGTGTGAGTAGGTAACTTTTCTCCACATAATCTGTTAAATATCGGCTCAATGAAAAATTAGTGACAAAAACCCAAGTTCCTAAAAAATGGGATTGGGTGGCAATCGTTCCGCCGAGTGAAAGTAATGGTTCTTTTTCTGTTTGAGTATTTAAATTTTGAAAGAATAATGGCCTGTTAAGCAAATCAAAGACATCTCCATAAGGGTAGGGATTCGCTGGTTCAATATTAAAGTTTGCTCCAGCAGTTATAGAGACTGCAGGGATTAGATGTTTTAATTTAAAGCCATTGTTTGCTTTCCAGCTGTAGTTATTGACTTCTTCTTCCTTTTTAAAAGGATCATAAACCAAATATTTAATTCCAATAAAGTTTTTTAAAAATCCTTTTCTTTCGTACTCAAACTCTTTCGAAGAAATCTTGTTGGTCAACCGGTCCATCATGTAACTCCCATCATAGGTAAGTTCCAGTTGTTCAAACAAAAATCCCCATCGGATAGAAAGAAAACCAATTCTACCATTAACCGTTGAATTGTTATAAGCTTCATGTTTAAATCTTCTGTATTCAAGACCACCTTCAAACTGAACAATTCCTTTTCCAACAGCAAATGCACCTATGGAAGCCCCCGGACGATTAGAGTTTATTTGATCGGTGTATTGTGCTCGAACGATGGCCGATAGAAGCATAAGAAAGACCGAAAAATGTTTGAGCATTATTTTTTTATCGCAAGATAATTGTATTTTTTTTTCTAAAGAGTGATGCCATTAAAAATAGTGCCAACTTTTCTTTACTTTTGAATAATATTAATATTAAACCCATCGATTTGATTGGATTGCTCAAATTTTTATTGATTTTCTTCGGTTTTACCTACTTGTTTCGTTTAATTAAACCTTTTATTTTGAGATACTTACTCAAAAAAGTATCCAAGAAAATGGGCGACTTTAAAACGGAAGCGCCTGTGAATAAGGAAGAAAAAAAAGACAAAAAAAACGCCCAAGACTTAGGGGAATACATTGACTATGAAGAAATTGATTGAGAGTTTTTTAAAAAACAAGGGGCATTATCATGCAGGTGTGATTTTTTGTTTCGGTATTTTTTCAATCCTATTTTATTATCCCACCCTTTCCGGAAAAGCACTTGTACAATCTGACATCAGACAATATACTGGCATGTCAAGGCAAATTCAAGAGCACCGAAAGAATCAGGAGGAAGAAATTTATTGGATTGACAATGCTTTTGGCGGTATGCCTACCTACCAGTTAGGGGCGCGTTATCCAGCAGATTTTCTTACTCCGATTCATAAAATTTTTCAAAACATTCCACAACCAGCGGAAATTCTTTTTCTTTATTTATTGTCCGCCTATCTTTTTCTTCTAATTATCAGAATGCCCTGGCATATTGCTGTTTTTGGTGCCTTGGCCTATGGTTTATCTACCTACTTATTGATTATTCTTCAAGTAGGCCATAACACAAAAGCCCAAGCTTTGGCTTATATGCCTCTCGTTTTGGGAGGAGTTTATATGATTTTTAACGATAAGAAATTCTGGGGGTTTTTGTTAACCGTTCTGGCGCTTGCGATGCAAATCCGCGCCAACCATTATCAAATGACTTACTATATGTTGCTTTTGCTGTTATTGTTTGTCATGGTTTATTTTTTCAAATCAATTAAAGGAAAGTCACTCAAGCCCTTTGCTGTAAAAACAGGGATTCTCGTTTTTTCTGGATTACTTGCTTTGGGGCTCAATGCCACTTCATTGCTTGCTACCGCTGAATACTCAAAATTTAGTACACGCGGTAAAAGCGAATTGACTCAGAACCCTGACAATTCTTTAAAAGAAGTGACGAGTGGATTAGATACAGCATACATTACTCAGTTTAGCTATGGTATTTTTGAAAGTTTAAATTTATTTATTCCTAGAATTCAAGGGGGAGGTTCAAGAGAAGATTTAGGACAAGATTCTGAGCTGTATAAGTTTTTGATTCAACAAGGCGTTCCGAGAAATCAAGCGGGACAATTCGTTCAGAATGTTCCAACCTACTGGGGCGATCAACCCATACTTGAAGCTCCAGCCTATATAGGAGTAACGATTGTCTTTCTGGCAATCATTTCTCTCTTTTTGATTAAAGGTGCCCTTAGAAATTGGCTTTTTGCGGGAATTATTATGTCTTTACTTTTGTCTTGGGGTAAAAATCTGCCTTGGCTTACTCAGTTATTCATTGATTACTTTCCACTTTACAACAAGTTTAGAGCTGTTAGTTCCATTCAGGTGATTCTTGAATTTTGTTTCCCAGTTTTGGCTTGCTTAGGCTTACATCTAATATTAGAACAAAGAGCATTAAATCCTAAGAAATCTATTTTAAAAACAGCGACATTCTTTCTCTCCTTTCTCCTGCTTTTACTTTTATCGAAAAGTATTTTTGATTTTAGCGGTGGGATGGATGGCTACCTTTCTGAGGCTTATGGACCGATGATCATGGATCAAATTCTTGAAGCAAGAAGATCAATTTTTAGTTATGACATTATAAGAGCAATCCTTTATACGCTTGCAATTACAGCTATTCTATATTTATTCATTCAAGGAAAATTATCAAAGAAAGTCAGTATTCTGGCTTTGTTCGCATTATTAGCGTCAGACCTGTTGGGAATTTCCAATCGCTATATCGATCGTGATCTGTTTGTTTTACCCCGCCAAAAAAGTCAACCTTTTCTAGTTCAAGCTTCAGATCAAGCAATACTAAAAGACAGCACTCGATATCGTGTCTTTGAGCCTAATCTTCAGCTTTCAGGAGCAAGGACGGCTTATTTTCATAACGCTATCGGTGGTTATCACGGTGCTAAACCCAGACGATTTGAAGAGCTTTATGAATATTTTAGCGCAAGTCAGATTGAAGGCGTTTTGGACATGCTTAATGTAAAATACATTCTTTTTGAAAAGGAAAAGGAGCAAAAGTTTATTCAAAATCCAAATGCGATGGGGAACGCTTGGTTTGTAGACTCTCTCTTTGTTTCAGTCGATGCGGACGGGGTTTTAAATAAAATGAAATCCTTGAACTTTGAAAATGGTGCAATTGTATTGGCAAGTGAGGCCCCCGAAAATATTAAGCTGACTTTTTCCGCAGATAGTTTGTCTCGCATTGACCTCACAAAAGCGCATCCAACTCGATTGGAATATAAATTTAGCTCCTCAGAAGAGCAAATGGTTGTTTTTTCAGAAATGTATTACCCCCATGGATGGAAGGCATTCATTGATGGAGTAGAAGTAGAACATTTCCCCGTCAATTATGTCCTTCGTGGACTGAATGTTCCAAAAGGGAATCACGACATTGTTTTTTCTTTTGAGCCTTCAGTGATTAAGACAGGAACTTCAATACGTTTGCTAGCACTGTTTCTATTTCTTGGAGTCATTCTTGTTGCTCTGTTCAAGAAATATAAACGATGAAAGCTTTTAAAAACAAACTTTTATTTTTTCTCTCCTATTTCCTCTTTTGGATAGGATATTTTGTTTTTTCTCGTACAATTTTCCTGCTTTTTTATTACGATAAAACGCTTGAACTCGGCATAGAAACAACTCTAAAAACCTTTTTATATGGTTTACGATTAGACCTTTCATTTGCTTCTTATTTAAGTGTTATTCCTTTTTTTTTAATTCTGTTTTCTTATTTTATTAAGCCTATAAAAATTCATAAAACAATAAAATGGTATTCCTATTTATTATTAATTCTCATTAATTTGTTATTAATCATTGATGTTGGATTGTACCAAACTTGGGGTGTGCGAATTGACAGGACACTCTTGACTTATATTGACACCCCAACGCTCATGTTGGCTTCAGTATCTGTTTTTCAAATGATTACTGGGAGTATTTTTTGGGTGGTGATTTCACTTGCATTTATTAAATTATTTCAGAGTGTTATTACCACTAAAATGGTAGCAATAGAAAAAGGGAATTGGGTTCAGCTACCCGTTTTGTTTTTTATTACCATTGCTTTAATAATACCGATTAGGGGTGGCCTTCAATTAATCCCTATCAACCAAAGCAATGTTTATTTTTCTAATAAGATGTTTGCGAATCATGCCGCTATAAATTTCGTTTGGAACTTTTCTAATACGCTATCCTTTAAAATTGAAGATGAGAATCCTTACAAAATGTTTGATGATCTCACGGCACAAAAAATTATTGATAAAAATAGAGCTCCTCTTTTAATTGCAACAAACGATTCCATTTTAAATACTCAAAAACCAAATGTTATTTTATTAATTTGGGAAGGTCTTACGGCCAAGGTTGTAGGCCCATTGGGCGGAGAAAAAGAGGTTACTGAAAATCTAAATAAACTTGTTAGAGAAGGGATCTTTTTTACCAATTTTTATGCGAATGGGGACAGAACAGATAAAGGAATCCCTTCTATTTTGAGTGGTTATTATCCCCAACCCATCAGGAAAATCATGAGGATGCCTAACAAATCTAGGAGTTTACCAATGTTGCCCCAAAAAATGATTGATCTGGGTTACGAAACGTCATTTTATTATGGTGGTGACACCAATTTTGGGAACATGAATACCTACCTTAGAAATGCTGGAATTTCTAATATTATAGAGGGTAGCGAATTTGATAAAAAGGATTGGAATTCAAAGTGGGGCGTCCACGACCATATTTTTATGGAGCGTTTTACAAAGGATTTATCTCAGCCACAAATTGAACCCTTCTTTAAAATTGCATTAACGCTTTCTAGCCATGAACCCTATGAGTTTCCAGACACTTTTAAGTTTGGAAGAGCTACTGAAGTAAATAAATTCAGAAGCTCCCATGCATATACAGATAAGGTAATAGGTGAGTTTATCAAAAAGGCTAAGACACAATCTTGGTGGGAAAACACTCTGATCATTATTGTTGCCGACCATGGGCATGGATTGCCAGAAAGAAAAGGATATTTTAATGCCCCCAGTCGTTTTAAAATACCCATGCTTTGGTTGGGTGGAGCCTTGGCAAAAAGGGATACAATCGTTTCTACCATCTCAGCACAAACTGATCTTTCCTATACGCTTCTACAAACTCTGAATCAAGATCCTTCTGATTTTAAATGGGGTAAAAATATTTTTAATAACTCTGAAAGTCAATACGCTCATTACATTTTTAATAAAGGCTTCGGAATCATTAATAAAAATGGGATTTATGTTTATGATTTTATAAGCAATAAAGCTTTTGAAGAAAAGGGAACCTCCACAAAAAAACTAGATTCTTTGGGGAAGGCCATTTTACAAAATTCTTATCAAGATTTTTTAGATCGAAAGTAATAGGTAGCAAATGGGGAAACTTAAAATTGAAAATAATACGCTCCACGGTGATTCTTGTCAGCTAAACTTTTAATTTAGCAAAAAACAGGGATGACGAATAAAAAGTCAAGTATGGGGATCATTGCAAAACAATCATTTTATAACAGCATTAGTATTGCTTTTGCTTTTTTGATTGGCGCCTTAAATACGGTTTATTTATACCCAACCTACATGGGGAGTGAGTTTCAAGGACTCATCGTTGCTTTATTGGCCTTTTCGAATCTCTTACAGCCCTTTATCTCATTTGGAGTCCAACACGCTCTGATAAAGTTTTACAGTGCCTGTGAGACCAAGCAAGACCGTGATGCATTGCTCAACTTTTCAATGCTTTTACCTTTATTACTTTTTATTCTTCTGCTCCCTTTTCTGTTTTTTTTTAAAGAAGACATTATTGACATTATTTCTGCAAAGAACTCTAACATTGGTCGGTATGCCTTTCTGATTATTGCCATAGCTTTTTCTACTGCCTATTTTGAGATTTTTTACAACTGGCTTCGAGTCCAACTAAAATCTGTTTTTGGGAATTTCTTAAAAGAATTTTATTCTCGGGCTTTGATTTTTGTATTGCTTTCAGCTTATGCACTCGGTTTTCTCGACTTAGACGGATTCGTATGGGCATTAATTGTTGGGTATTACTTAAGACTTTTGATTGTTATGGCGTATAGTTTTCGAGTTTATACTCCTAAATTTGAATTGCGTTTACCTGTTCAATACAAGTCTATATTGAAATATAGCTTGTTAATTTTTATGTCTGGCGCTGCTGCTAGTCTTATTTTAGACATTGACAAATCGATGATTTCTAATGTGTTGACCGTTGAAAACGTTGCCTATTATAGCGTAGCGGTTTTCATCGCCTCCGTTATAGAATTCCCAGGGAGGGCCATGTTTCAAATCATTAGTCCAATGGTTGCAAAGGCCTTGAATGAAAATGACAAGGAACGCTTAACTTCCTTATTAAAAAAGAGCGCAAATAACTTGTTGTTAGGCGCTGGATTATTGTTTCTGTTGATTAATCTAAATTTAGTAGACTTCTATCAATGGGTTAATCTAGATGGTTATGACAAAGCACTTGATGTTGTCTTTATTGTTTCTTTAGGTAAGCTTTCCACCATGTCAATGGGTTGTCTCAACAACATCATTACCAATTCTAAGTACTATACTTATGTGTTTTGGTTTTCTATAGTTTCTGCAGTATTGGCAGTTGTTTTGAACCTATATTTTATAAATGAGATGGGTATAATTGGTGCGGCCTATGCTACTTTAATTGTAATCGTATTAATTAATATTGCTAAAATTTTATTGATTCAATTTACTTTTAAAATCAACCCTTTTAGCAACAAGACTTTTATTGCCTTAGGAATAATTCTTCTTCTTTATGTTTTGATTCCACTTATCGCTTTAGACCTTTCACCTTTTTTATCTTTGATAATTCGTTCTCTAGTGATTGTAATTTTATTTTTAACCTTTTCCCGGGTTTTTAAACTCACGGGGGATCTTCAAAATGTAATAAACAAATTCAATTTTCTTAATAAAAAAGAAACGTTTTAACCTTTAAGTTTTTTAGAAAGGTACTGCCCTGTAAATGATGCTTTAACCTTAATGATTTCTTCAGGAGTGCCCTGTGCAACCAAATCCCCTCCATCTTTCCCACCGCTTGGTCCGAGATCAATAATGTGGTCAGCACATTTGATGAGATCTAAATTATGCTCAACAACAATTACTGTATGCCCTTGACGAATTAGCGCATTAAAAGAATTCATTAATTTACTGATGTCATGGAAGTGGAGACCTGTAGTCGGTTCATCAAAAATGAAAGCAATTTTTTCAGAAGATGCGCCTCTTCCAATAAACGAAGCCAACTTAATTCTTTGCGCTTCACCACCAGATAGAGTAGTAGAGGGTTGTCCCAAGGAAACATATCCCAGACCAACCTCCTGAAGTGGTTTTAGTTTTTGCACCAATTTATTTTGAGCGAATTCCTCAAAAAACAATATCGCATCATCGACGGTCATGTTTAAAAGTTGATCAATAGAGATATCATTAAACTTAACTTCTAAGATTTCTTTTTTAAATCTTTTCCCTTTGCATTGTTCGCATTGCAATACGACATCCGCCATAAATTGCATCTCAATCGTAGTGTTTCCGTCTCCCTTGCATGTTTCACATCTTCCCCCATCAACATTAAAAGAAAAGTGTTTTGGTAAATAGCCACGATTCTTAGAAAGATTTTGTTTGGAGAACAAACTTCTAATTTCGTCATAAGCTTTGAGGTAGGTAACAGGGTTTGATCTTGAAGACCTACCAATTGGATTTTGATCAACAAATTCAACACTGTGGATGCGATCTATGCTTCCCCCAATGGCACTAAACTGACCCGGCTTGTCATTATAAACCCCCTTTTCTCTTAAGAGTGCAGGATATAGTATTCTTTTAACCAAAGTAGATTTTCCACTTCCCGAAACCCCGGTTACCACCGTTAGGCATCCCAATGGAAAATGCACATCAATATTTTTAAGATTATTTTCTCTTACTCCAGTTAAAGTGATTTTACTCTTGGATTTTCTTCTTTCAGAAGGAACGGGAATTGACATCTCGTTTCTCAGGTATTTTGCGGTCAGGCTATCTGATTTTAATATGTCTTTTAATTTGCCCTCAGCGACGACTTCTCCACCATGAGAGCCTGCTTCTGGCCCCATGTCGATGATGTTGTCACAAGCATACATTATTTCCTCATCATGCTCAACAATAATCACAGTATTGCCTAGGTCTCTCAATTTTTTTAATACCAAAATCAACCTATCATTATCCTTAGAGTGAAGTCCTATGGAAGGTTCATCAAGAATGTACATAGATCCAACCAAGGAACTGCCCAAGGAAGTCGCTAAATTGATCCGCTGTGACTCCCCCCCAGATAGGGTATTTGATTTTCGGTTTAAGTTTAAATATCCCAAACCAACATCTTGTATGAATTTAATTCTAGAAGTTATTTCTTTTAAAAGTCTTTCAGAAATTTCTGTATCGTACTTATTTAATTGAATTGAATTGAAAAACACTTCCAATTCATCCATAGACAAATCAAGTAGTTCTGGGAGTCCTTTTCCGTCAATTTTAACATAGCCAGTTTCTAATTTTAGTCGAGAACCATTGCATTGTGTGCATTTTGTTTTCCCTCGATATCTGGAAAGCAACACACGGTTTTGAATTTTATAGTTTTTGGCTTCAATTTTAGCAAAAAACTTGTTGATCCCTGTAAAGTAGGAGTTACCGTCCCAAAGGGTTTTGATGTCTTCTTTTGAAAGTTCAAAATAGGGTTTATGAATTGGGAAATCAAATTTATAAGCATTCTCAATCAACGAATTATGAAACTTCCTCAGCCCAGCTCCTTTCCAAGGAGCAATGGCATCATCAAAAATTGAACGGCTGGTGTCTGGCACTACAAGCTCCTCATCAATTCCTACAATATCTCCAAAACCTTCACATTTTTCACAAGCCCCAAAAGGATTATTAAAACTAAAAAAATGAACATTGGGTTGCGTGAAAGTGATTCCATCCAATTCAAAACGATTAGAAAAATTAATCGTTTTCTTGTTGCTCATGAAATAAAGCGAGCAAGTTCCATTGCCTTCGTAAAAAGCAATTTCTATGGCGTCGGAAAGTCTTTGGTAAAAATCATCTTCGTGCCTAACGATCAATCGATCTACAATCAATTCAAAAGGTTTATTGGGAGCTTTTTCCAGTTCCTCAATGCGAATTACTTCATTTTTATGAAAAATTCTAGCGAAACCCTGTTGCTTGAGAATGTTTAAACGGTCTTGAAAACTTCTCTTTTCGTCTTGAGCGATCGTTGCCATTAACAGGATTTTTTCTCCTTCAGCTATTTTCTTTACTGCTTCTATGACATCTTTAACTGTGTCACTTTTAACTTGTTTATTCGAAATGGGGGAGAAGGTTCGCCCCACTCGAGCAAACAGAAGCCTTAGGTAATCATAAATTTCTGTTTTTGTTCCAACCGTAGAGCGGGGGTTGGAGGAAGACACTTTTTGTTCAACTGCAATTGCAGGAGCAATTCCTTTAATTTCATCAACTTTAGGCTTGTTTAATCTGCCCATAAATTGACGTGCATAGGATGACAAACTTTCTACATAACGCCTTTGCCCTTCGGCATAGAGCGTATCAAAAACCAATGATGACTTTCCAGAGCCTGACAAGCCTGTCACCACTGTCATTTTATTCCTAGGAATAAGCACGTTAACGTTTTTGAGATTGTGAAGATGCGCCCCCTTGATTATTATGTAATCTTTAGTATCAGTTTCAAGAAGGTTTTTCATAGAAAGTAGTCAAGTTGTAAAATTACAACTAATCTTAATTTTTATGTAGACTAGGATTTAAAATTTAGATGAATTTTATGAAAATCTAAGATTTAAAAAATATTTATATATTTGTTCTAAATAAAATAAGCGTATAAAGCAAAATTACTTTTAAAATTAGCGTTAGTGTTTAACACAGTTCTACTGTAAAAGTAATTTATATGCATACTACAAAGTCCCCTAAAATTTCAGATGCTCAGTTAATAAGTGATTACATTGCTGGCAACGAACCCTCCTTAGAAATCCTTATTTACAGACATAAATCAAGGATCTACAATTTTATTTTCTCAAAAGTATTTGATCGTGATGTTGCAGAAGATGTTTTTCAAGAAACATTTATTAAAGTCATTAAAACCCTAAAAAGAGGAGTTTATAATGAAGAAGGTAAATTTGTTTCTTGGGTAATGCGAATTGCTCATAACTTGGTCATAGATCATTTTAGAAAATCAAATCGTATTCCTAAGTTTGAGTCTAGTGATGATTATGATGTTTTCCAATTTATTTCAGATGGAACACCAAATGCTGAGAAAGCGTTGATCAATGAACAAGTGGTAAGTGATCTTCAAAATTTAGTTGCTGAGCTTCCCGCGGATCAGAAAGAAGTGCTAACAATGCGTTTGTATCGCGACATGAGCTTTAAAGAAATCGCTGAATCTACTGGGGTTAGCATCAATACAGCTTTGGGTAGAATGCGCTATGCTGTGATCAATCTCCGAAAAATGATCCAAGAAAACCAGATCGCTTTAGCCTATTGAGATACTAAATTCTGTTTTTTTGCGTTATACATCAAAAACCAATGTATGCAGCAAAATTACTTTTTAAATTTATCGAAACAGTCAAACGAGCCAAGCCCTCAGGTTATTGAGCGTATTTTAGCCTTTTCAAGATCCTATAATTCAAATGAGGTGATCGAATTCGGGTGGTATAGCAATTCTTAGTTATTTACCCTTTAAGAGCTTATTAATTACAGACTTTCTTCCTATCATTCGGGTGATGTGGTCTTTTTCAATATTCCACCCCCTTGCTGGACAATATTTCCTTCCGTACCATATGATTTGTAAATGCAAATCATTCCATCTTTCCTTAGGAAACAATCGCTTGGCATCTCGCTCAGTTTGTACTACATTTTTGCCATTTGTGAATCCCCAACGATACATCAATCGATGTATGTGGGTATCAACGGGAAATGCTGGCACGCCAAATGCCTGGGACATCACAACACTTGCAGTTTTGTGCCCAACAGCGGGAAGCGCTTCGAGTGATTCAAAACTTTGAGGAACTTTTCCTCCATGTTTATTAATCAAAATATGAGAAAGCCCATGAATCCCTTTTGACTTCATTGGGGAGAGCCCAACAGGTTTTATGATTTCTCTTATTTCTTCCACACTCAGTTTAATCATTTCGTAGGGAGTATTTGCCTGTTTAAAAAGTAATGGTGTAATTTTATTTACCCGAACATCAGTGCTTTGAGCCGATAGTAAAACAGCGATTAAAAGCGTGTAAGGATCTGTGTGGTCTAAGGGAATTGGGATCTCTGGATACAATTGATCCAATTCATTCATGACAAAGGCAACCTTTTCTTTTCGAGTCATCTAGATTTTTTGTTATTTAGAACTTTAATTAAAGATATATAAAATGAATACATTACAAGTAGGGGATAAGGTCCCAAATTTCACCACTAAAGATCATCTAGGAAATACGGTTAGTCTTCAAGACTATGACGGTAAAAAGTTGGTGGTATTCTTTTATCCAAAGGCAAGCACTCCGGGTTGTACACTTGAAGTTTGTGATCTAAGAGATCACTATCAAGAGCTTAAGGATAAAGGATATTCTTTACTTGGCGTTAGCGCTGACAATGAAAAAAGGCAGAAAAACTTCGCTGATAAATTTGAACTTCCATTTCCATTACTAGCGGATGAAGACAAGACTGTTATTGAAACTTTTGGGGTATGGGGACCTAAAAAATTCCAAGGAAAAGAATATGAAGGAATTCACAGAATGACTTTTATTATTAATGAAAAAGGACTTGTAGAACGACTTATCAGTAAGGTAAAAACTAAAGAGCACGCTGCACAAATACTGGAAGATTAACTTTTTTCTTCAACTTCCTTCTGAGTCCAGCCAAACATTTTATTCTGAATAATCATCTCGGCGATACCTTCTGGCAATCCATCTTTCCAAGTATCGTCGTTGTTTTTGATTTTGGCAAGTATTTCTCTTGAGAAAATTGAAAGGTTGTCCTGATCAAAATCAAAAATATCAACCACTTTACCATTGTACTTGAAAAACTTATAGAAGTCTTTCATTCTCGGGTGTAGTTTCAGGTTGTTTGAGTTGACAATTTCACCCGTTTCAAAATTCTTCATTGGATAGAGGTATACTTTCAGTTTGTTGTGGAACATTTTACCAAAGGCCTCGAGTATACCCCCACTGATATCTTCATAGTAGTGTTCATCAAAAACTTCAACAAAATTATTTACTCCCATGGTCAACGCCATTTGTTCCTTGGTGTATTCTGATAAATAGTCAACCAGACGGTAGTATTCTTTGAAGTTTGAAATCATTACGGAATGTCCAAGAGAACACAACAGTTTGGCACGATCCATGAAATCTTTTTCATCAATTTCACCTTGCGCACTCAAATTAGATAAAGTTATTTCAAAAATAACTTCTGTCTTATTTTCATTGACTTTTGGTTCCTTAACAAAGATGTCATAAGATTTTTCAAACATGTCTATATTAACCCGAGTAACAGGTCTAAAACTTCCCCTCAACAGGAGAATGTTTTTCTTGTATAGAATTCTTGCGGGTAAGATATTATTACCGCTAGGGTCAAACATTACGGCATCTGTCATCTTGTTTTTAACCAGTTGTAAACTCATGATCCTATTGTCAATATCCTTGAAAACTGGTCCAGAAAAATTGATCGTATCGATTTCGATTGAGTCCAAATCAATATGATCGTATAAATATTTGAGTAGTTTTTTTGGATTGTTGTGTTTGTAAAAAGCACCATAGACCAAATTGGCTCCCATTATCCCCAAGGCTTCCTGCTGAAGCCTTGCCTCTGTTTGGTGAAATCGAACATGAAGCATAATTTCACTGTAGGGTTCTTCCGGGGCAGTTTGAAATCTAATCCCCATCCATCCATGACCCTTAAACTTTTTCGCAAAATCAATCGTAGTAACGGTGTTTGCATAGGTGAAAAACATCTTATTCGGGTGATTCTTTTTTGGAATACGATCTTCAAGCAGCTTCATCTCATGATCAAGCATTTTTTTTAGCCGCGTTTCCGTCACATAGCGACCGTCTTCTTCTTCTCCATAAATGGTGTCACTAAAGTTTTTATCATAAGCACTGATGGTCTTGGCAATAGTTCCTGAGGCACCACCAACCCTAAAGAATTGTCTTGCTACTTCTTGACCAGCTCCGATTTCTGCAAAGGTTCCGTAAATGTGGTGGTTAAGATTTATTTTTAAGGCTTTGGCCTCAATTGAAGGACGGTTTTCGAAATTCTGGTCTCCAGGTAACGTAACGGACATAAAATATATTTTGATTCTAAATTTACAAAGTTTGTTTTATATCTCACCAAATTTTTACCTTTGATTCTCCATATGATAAAAATCACTTTTCTTGGTACTGGCACATCACAAGGTATTCCTGTGATTGGAAGCACTCACCCCGTTTGTTTAAGTGCAAACTCAAAGGATAAGAGGCTCAGAAGTTCTGTGTTAATTGAAACAGAAAACTTGTCTTTTACCATCGATTGTGGTCCAGATTTTAGACAGCAAATGCTCAAGGCAGAATGCGAAAGACTAGATGGGGTACTCTTTACGCATGAACATGCAGATCACACGGCCGGAATAGACGACATAAGACCTTATTTTTTCAGACAGGGTGATATTCCTGTTTTTGCCAGCGCCAGAGTTATAGAGAGTCTTAAAAAAAGATTTGGGTATATTTTTAATTCGGAAAACAAATACCCGGGAGCACCTTCAGTAAAGGTCATTGAAATTGACAAAAGAAGTTCCTTTCAATTGGATGTTTTAAAAATAACTCCCGTTGAAGTGATGCACAACCGTTTGTCTGTGTTGGGCTATCGCATTGGTAATTTTGCCTATTTGACTGATGTAAAGACAATTGCCTCAGAAGAAATGGAAAAACTGAATGATTTAGACGTCTTGGTGCTTAATTGCCTGAGAATAGAACCCCATCCAACGCACTTAAACTTAGAAGAAGCACTAGAAATTATTGATGAACTTAAACCTAAAAAGACCTATTTTACACACATAAGCCACTATCTTGGGTTTCACGATGAGGTTGAGGCAAAATTACCTGACAATGTGTTTTTAGCTTATGATAGTTTGCAAGTAACTTCAATTTAAATTTTATGAAAAACAAAATATTATTATATCTTTTCTTATTCACCGCTTTGATATTAATTTTTCAATTGGTTAATTCTAAAAAAGTTTTCAATGACATGAACTCCAAAATCGTGTCCTACAAGATGGAAAATATAATTTTAAAGGATTCTATTTCTCAATTGGGTACTCTTTTGGAAGACGAACGCTATTTTAACTTGATGGGAAACGAAGATGCAATGCGCTACTTTAATAGTTTTGAGATTGATGATATTTCAGGATGGGTTAAAGATGAACTTTATGAAACGAATCTTTTGAGAGAGAAAAATGATTTAATTCCCTACGAAGGAATGAATCGTACTTTTCTAATAAATAAGGTTAAAGTATTAAATCACAAGTGGTTAATTGCTGATTTTTCAGACGGAACGCATTGGGGTGAGATTTTCTTAGGATATAAAATACTTCCAAACAACAAAGTGACTTTTGAGTTAAAAGAACATTTACTTTATCCTATTTCAGATTAGTTTCTTCTAACCATTTTATAATATCTTGAAAGCTTTGCGCCGACACATTATGCCCATCAGGATAGGTGTTGAAAACTACCAGTGGATTTTTCGCCTGGAGCACTTCAATACTATCCTTCGCCCATGAGTAGGGTACCGTAACATCCTCTGAACCGTGAGAGCCAAAGGCAAGTATGCCAGCATAACTTGTTAAGGTTTTTTTTAATATGTTTTTATTAATGTAACCGCTCATACAGATTGCTCTTCTGACTTTATCCGGATTGTCTAAGAGAATCGCCCAACTTAAAATGGCGCCTTGGCTGAATCCCATTAAAGAGATGTCATTAGAATCAAGGTTGTGTTTTTTAACAAGCTCCTCTAGCTGATCACTAACAGTCTTAATCGAGACTTTGGCTTCTTCATCGTCCGACCACTTGTCTTGGGTCATGTTGTTGTGGATTGTATACCAAGCATAGCCACCCATTGGAGTATCTAGTGGGGCACGAAGAGAAATAATTGTATGGTTTTGAGGCAAATAATCTGCAAAGGAAAATAGGTCATCATCGTTACTTCCATATCCATGAAGCAGTACAATTGCTGGAACAGGTGAAGCACCATTTTTTGCTTCTCTAATTTGGTATTCTAAAGTCATTTTATGTGTTTAATGTAAGAGCACCGTTGTTATAACTACCGATAACTTTCCCTGTTAATTGACTTCCAATGAACGCTGAATTCTTGGAAGTTGAGAGTATATTTTTTTCTTCAAACGTATGATTTGTGTCAGGATCGAAGAATGTTAAGTCAGCTTTTTCTCCAACTTTAATCTTGGAAACTTTAACTCCAAAGCGCTCGCTACCTCTGGTCAAAAAACGCAGTACTTTTTCGAGAGGAAAGATTGTGCAAAGTGCCCCAAAACAGGATTCAAGCCCTGTGGTTCCACCAAGAGCGCGCTCAAACTCTAGCTTTTTAAATTCAATGTTCATTGGTTCATGCATGCTACTCACCATGTCTATGGTTCCGTCTAGCAACCCTTCTCTTAGTGCTCTTTGATCTGATTTCGATCGAATGGGAGGGAACACCTTAAAATTAGCGTCAAAACTTTCTAACTCTGTATCATTAAAAAATAAATTGGGTAATCCAACACTACAACTCAGGTCTAAACCTTTCTTTTTGGCTTGCCTTATTAAATCGACACCGCTTTCAGAGCTCACAAAAGGAATGTGCAATTTTCCGCCAGTATATTCCAATATTTGAATGTCTCTTGATATTTGGAGTGATTCTGCCAAGGAAGGGATTCCTTTTAATCCAATCTTAGTACTTGTGGCTCCTTCATGCATCATTCCTTTGGCTGAAAGTTCACTGTTCATAGGGTGAGAAAGCACCAAACCTTTAAAACTCTGGGCATACTGCAGCGTTATTTTTAAAAGGTTCCCACTCGCAATTGATTTTTTATGATCTCCAAAAGCAACAGCTCCAGCCATGTGCATGTCATACAAAGATGCCATTTGATTTCCTTCGGCACCAATTGTCATTGTTCCCATTGGGAAAAGCGAAGTTGTACTTCCAACTGCTGTTTTTAATAGGTGATTTACGCTGGAATGAGAGTCAACCGCTGGGAGTGTGTCAGGATTGAGAACCACTTTGGTAAACCCACTTTTTGCAGCAACATTTAATCCATTATCAATTGTTTCTCGTTCTTCAAAACCCGGTTCACCAAAGGAAACCCCTGGATCAAACCAGCCCGGAGAGACGTGTAAGTTTTTATTTTTAATAGTTTTGGCATCGTCCTCTTCAATGTCAGGAGCAATGGCAACAATCTTGTTTTCTAAAATTAAAATATCTTGAATAGTGCAATGAAACGGACTCGAAGGGTCAAGTAGGGTAGCGTTTTTAAGAAGTATCTTCATCAATGCAGCACGTGTTTTACAAAAATAGAAAAATAAAGACATCTAGGTCTTACTAATTTCAATTAAAATTTTTCAAAAGCCCCCAACCCAAAAAGTGCAAAATCATATTTCACAGGATCTTTTGGGTCAAACTTCCTTAAAATACTATCAATTTCATTTAAGGTTTTGGCATCATTTTGTTTGCGTTTTAAGAGTCCTAATTTCCTAGCTACATTGCCCGTGTGGACGTCTAATGGTAGTGAAAGCTGGGAAGTATCTATGTTTTTCCAAAGCCCAAAATCAACTCCTTGTTTATCCGAACGCACCATCCATCTCAAAAACATGTTGATTCTTTTTGCAGCCGAACCCTTTTGTGGATCCGAAACGTGTTTTTCGGTTCTTTTATGATGCTCAAGTTCGAAAAAAATTGATTTGAAATGATGAATACTGTTTTGTAAAGAATCATTTGACATTGAAAACAAGTTCTCCAATCCACTGTGGTTAAGATAAATGTTTTGCAATGCAGAAATAAAATAAGAAAAATCCTGGCTGTTAAACGTTCTATGAACAAATACTTCGAATTTAGACAAATCACTTTTCTGATGATTTAAAACAAATTCAAAAGGCGAATGATCCATTAACTCCATCATAAGCGATCCGCTTTTTAGGATGCTGGTACGATTGCCCCAAGCGATTGTTGCGGTTAAAAATGCAGCAATTTCAACATCTTCTTTTTTGGAAAACCTATGGGGAATCTGAATGGGATCCGAAGGGATAAAATCAATGTTTTCATACTGAGCAGCTTTAAGATCTAAAAAATCTTTTAATTCATTTATTTTCATGAAATAATTTTACCGTCTTTAAGCGATATTTTACGGTCTACTCGTTCCGCCAGTTCTTCATTATGAGTAACGATCACAAAAGTACAGCCCAATTGATCTCTTAAATTAAAAAACAATTCATGAAGATAAAGAGCATTCTCAGAATCAAGATTACCACTGGGTTCATCGGCAAAAACAACTTTAGGTTTGTTGATTAAAGCACGGGCAACGGCGACACGTTGTTGCTCTCCACCCGACATTTCCTGTGGTTTGTGATGCGTCCTATCAGCCAGACCCAATTGACTTAACAATGCGGTGGCATCTCTTTCAAGGTCTTCTTCTTTTCGATTTCCAATCCACCCAGGCATACAAACATTCTCTAGTGCAGTAAACTCGGGGAGTAGCTCATGAAATTGAAAAATAAAACCTAGATTTTCATTCCTAAAAAGTGCCATTTCCTTTTCAGAGAGCTTTTGAGTATCCTTATCTGCAATTATTAAACGAGTACCCTCAATAGAAGTAGGGGAGTCTAATGTTCCCAGAATTTGTAAAAGTGTGGTTTTACCCGCCCCAGAGGGACCGACAATGGCTACAACTTCACCTTCTTCAATCTCAAGGTCAATTCCTTTTAATACTTCAAGTTCTCCATATTGCTTATGAATTGCTTTACAGGAAATTATTGTGCTCATAGGTTTTAAAATAAGCTGACCGAGTCAGATTTTTAATTTTTTACAAATTATATAAATTATAAAGAATAACACAATCATCGCTTGACATACTTTCAATTGAAATAAAGTATTTTGTTTTATTATTTATTATATTTGTTAAACAAAAAAAATAAATTGAATAATAAAGCCTATTTAGCTGGAGGTTGTTTCTGGTGTACAGAGTCTATATTTCAACGTGTCATTGGTGTTAAAAACGTCCTGCCGGGCTATATGGGAGGTTCAATTAAGAATCCAGCATACAGAGAGGTTTGTACGGGGAATACTGGACATACGGAAGCCATTGAAGTCATTTTTGACCCTGCAATAATCTCTTTTAAGGACCTTCTTGAAATTTTCTTTTCTGCTCACGATCCCACGACATTAAATCGACAGGGTAATGATGTTGGGACTCAGTATCGATCAGCAATTTTTTATACGAGTGCTATTCAAAAAGAAGAAGCGGAAGAAATGATTCAAGACTTAAATGCTAGGAATGAATTTAGCGCACCGATTGTCACTGAGGTGTCGGAAGAAGTACCGTTTTATCATGCTGAAAAGGAACATTCTAATTATTTCAATCTAAACAAAGAGCAATCTTATTGCCAGTTTGTGATCTCCCCCAAAATTAAAAAAGTTACTGCTAAATTTAATAAATACATTTCTAAGGATGAATGATAATTTTGATATTGACAATTTACTTGTAACAGAAGAAATTAAATCAAGCTTCACCAACATAATTGGTTCACTGGGAGAAAACTCAGGCAGAGAAGGCTTATTAAAAACTCCTGAGCGTGCGGCAAAGGCGATGCAGTTTTTGACAGAAGGCTACGATAAAGATCCTAACGAGATCCTTAAAAGTGCAATGTTTAGTGAGAGTTATAATGAAATGGTAATCGTTAAAGACATTGAGCTTTATTCATTGTGCGAGCATCATTTATTGCCCTTTTTCGGAAAAGCGCACATCGCTTATATTCCAAACGGACACATTGTTGGTTTGAGCAAAATCCCACGAATTGTTGATGTGTTTTCACGAAGATTTCAAGTGCAAGAGCGTTTAACGGAACAGATATTGGATTGTATTAATGATACGTTAAAACCTAAGGGAGTTGCAGTGGTTATTGAGGCTTCTCACATGTGTATGATGATGCGTGGTGTTCAAAAACAAAATTCTACCACAACAACTTCTGGTTTTAGAGGGGCTTTTAAAGATACTGATACCCGAAATGAATTTTTAAAATTAATCAGTTCAAGGCTTTCATAGTTCAAGCTAATCAATCAATTATTCTAACATTTCTTTTTTTGAGGCAGAGCAGTCCTATTGTTCCTGATCGATCCCACTAAAAATCTATTTAAGCGGCGGTTTCAATTTTCATGATGACTATTTGATTTTCCCAATTGTGATTAAGACTTTACCCCATAATATCTTCTTTATGATTATTAAAACCACAAGCAATATTATCAGGTCATTTTATATGAATTCTTCCTGGGTTAATTTAGAGCGTTATTTGTCCTTAAAAAGAAATTTAAACCCAATTTTACTCAACATTTTTTTTTCAAATTCCCAGAAAAATTTAAACTGAAAAAAAAGAGCTCCGAAGAGAATTAACAAAACTTGATAGATAGGGAAAACAATAATTATTCGAAGTAGATAATAAATTACTTTCCCTAATAAAATATCTTCAAACGTAGTAATATTTATGTTTAGAAAATCAAGAACAGGCCCAGCAAATTTAACGCTTGCGCTCCCAGTCAGTGCGAAAACAATTAAAATAACGATAATTTGAAAATTGGATTTAATATTCCATTTTTCCTTCAGTCGATTGAGCATTCATTTTATCCTAAAAGTGAAATAATTTGATTTGCCAACTCTTCGCCGATTCTGTCCTGAGCCTCTAGTGTAGCAGCGCCGATATGGGGAGTTAGAGAAATCTTTGGATGCATTAAAAGTTTGACTTCTGGTTTGGGTTCATTTTCGAATGTATCCAAAGCTGCGAAAGCAAGCTTGTTGCTGTCTAATGCGTCTACCAAAGCAACTTCATCAAGAACGCCTCCTCTGGCTGCATTAACGACAACGGCTCCATCCTTCATCATTGCAAATTCCTTTTTACCCAAGACATATTTCTTTTGTGCAGGCACATGAAGACTTAAAAAGTCAGATTTCTTTAATACTTCATTCATCGGAAGGGTGCTTATTTCAACGGATACTGACGCTCCATTAAACAAGGTAACAGGAACGCTAACTTTATCAATAAATTTATCCGCAGCCAAAACTTGCATTCCAACGCCCAAAGCGATTTTTGCAACCTCTTGACCAATTCGACCAAATCCTATGATTCCGATTGTTTTTCCTCTTAGCTCAACTCCTTTTGCATAGGCCTTTTTGAGTCCCTTAAAGTTAGACTCTCCCTCCAAGGGCATGTTGCGATTAGAATCGTGTAAAAACCTTACGCCGCCATAGAGGTGCGCAAATACTAATTCAGCCACAGAAGCTGAAGAAGCAGCAGGAGTATTGATAACACTCAATCCTTTTTCGCGAGCATATTCAACATCGATGTTGTCCATTCCTACGCCACCGCGTCCAATAACTTTTAATCCTGGACATGCATCAATTAATTCTTTTCTTGCAGTGGTTGCACTTCTTACGAGCAATACTGTAATGCTATTTTCATTGATATAATTGGCTACTTGTTCTTGAGCAACATTGGTTGTGATTACTTCAAAACCTGCAGCAGTCAAAATATCAATCCCTGCTTGTGAAACTCCGTCGTTGGCTAGTATTTTCATTGTATTTTTTTAAATATTTTTTTCAAATTCTTGCATGCATGATATAAGTACTTCGATACTTTCGGTAGGAAGTGCGTTGTATATTGAAGCGCGATAACCTCCAACGGATCTATGACCTTTCAGACCACTGATTCCTGCTTCCGTCCATAGCTTGTCAAAAACAGCTGCATGACTGTCATCAACTAAATTAAAAGTAGCATTCATCTCAGATCGGTCTTCAACAGCTGCGAAACCCTTAAATAAAGGATTTCTATCAATTTCATTATAAATCAATGCTGCTTTTTTAGCATTGTTTGCTCCAACACCTTTTAAACCACCATTTGCTTCAATCCATCTTAGATTAAGTAGCGCAGTATAAATTGGGAAAACAGGAGGCGTATTAAACATGCTGTCTGCTTTGGCGTGAACTGCATAATCCATCATCGAAGGAATGGCTCGAGTTACTTTACCCAAGATACTTTCCTTAACGACAACCAATGTTATTCCAGAAGGTCCCATGTTTTTTTGAGCGCCCGCGTAAAATAAATCGAATTTTGAATAGTCAAATTCACGTGAAAAAATATCTGAACTCATGTCCGCTACCAAAGACGCATCGGTTGTAGGGATTTCTTTAAATTGAGTTCCGAAAATGGTATTGTTGGTCGTCAGGTGAACATAATCAAGCCCTGTAGGAATGTCATAACCTTTAGGGATGTAATTAAAGTTATCCTCTTTAGAAGAAGCCAATTCAGTTACTTCTCCGAATAGTTTGGCTTCTTTAATGGCTTTTGTTGACCAAGTACCAGTATTGACATACCCTGCTTTGTTTTCTAACAAATTATAGGCAGCCATCAGAAACTGAAGACTTGCTCCTCCATGGAGAAACATGGCTTTGTAACCTTTGTTTTCAAGATTTAAAACTTGAAGTGCCCTTTGGCAAGCTTCTTCCATGATCGCAATAAACTCTTTACTTCTGTGAGATATTTCAATCAGAGAAAGACCGATATTGTCCAATTCAATTACTGCTTTGGCAGCGCCCTCAATAACTTCTTTTGGAAGGATAGAAGGTCCAGCGCTAAAATTGTGTTTTTTCATAAGAATTTTCAAAGTGCAAATATTAAAAGATCAGTTCAATTAGTCATCGTTAAATGATTAATTTTTATCATATTTTTCAACAAAATATTTATAATAATGGATATGGGATACATTTTATAAGTCGATCAGAAATGACATTGTGTCGATTCCATCTGCATAATCCCATAATTGGGGTTGTTGTGTCTGCCCAAAAGGAATAGGATTTTTAAGCGGTATCGTTGAAACCAGACATTGGATTTGATCTTCAAGAGCCTCTAGTTTTTTTTCTAAAGTTTCAATGTTTTCATAATGTTCATAAAATACGCAGGCGATAGGTGAGGAAATTCCTTCATCTTTTTTAATCATAAAAAATCCATTTTCAATAAAATCAAACTCACTCATCAAAAATACTGCCTTATTATAATCATAATTATTTGCATATTTATTAACATTTAAGACACTTGCAAGCGGATAGACCCCTCCGAAAACTAAATTTAGATCAAAACCTTCTGGTACATAAAGCTTTGAAACATTTCGGCAACCCATGCCATAATATTGCAATAGATCTCTCCCTAAAGCTTCGTATTCTTCTTTTGATTCATTTCCTGTTAAGACCGCAACGCCGTTTCTGTTTTTTCTAATGATGTGAGGATATTTTGAGAAATAATAGTCAAAATATCTGGCAGCATTGTTTCCTCCGGTCGCGATTACAGCGTCAAACCCATCAAGTTTTTCAGTAGTAAAAATGGTAGAAAATTTAAAAATAGGGTCTAGGTTAGCGATAAAGGGCATCAATATTTGATCCTTAGAAGCGCATTTAACCAAAGCGATGTTTCCACTAATCCATATAGAAATCAAATCATGAAGTCCTACCAAAGGAATATTACCCGCCATAATTACTGCAATGGTTTTCTGCTCCTGAGTTTCTTTTAAGTCATAAGAAGTAATCCATTTATTGATTTTTTCTTTGCTAAGCGCGTCCCCCCAAACCTTAAATGCCGCTAAACATTGATCCAATTGGAACCAAGCGTTGTGTTGCTTTGCAGTTTCCAAGCACTCGAAAAACTTCTGATATTCAGGATTTTCAGCTTTTATGTTCTGAAAATAAAGCCCCAATTTTTCAAGGGCTAAAATTCTATCTTTAATAAGATTCATTTATTTGTTAAGTATGTATTTAGGTCTTACTTTTGTAGCAAATTTAAAGAAACATATTTGTTATGGCCATTATTATCACCGATGAATGTATTAATTGCGGAGCATGCGAACCCGAATGTCCTAATACAGCGATCTATGAAGGTGCTGACGATTGGAGATACAAAGACGGAACTCAGTTAAAAGGGAATGTTGTTTTACCAAATGGGAAGTCAGTAGATGCTGATGAAACTCAAATTCCTGTTTCAGATGAGTTCTATTATATTGTCCCTGATAAATGTACTGAGTGTAAAGGTTTTCATGATGAGCCGCAATGTGCAGCGGTATGTCCTGTAGACTGTTGTGTTCCTGACGATGAGCATGTAGAATCTGAAGAAACCTTACTTGGGAAACAACGTTTTATGCACCCAAGTGATTGAGAACAATAGGGCTCTTAAAATTTACGATTTCAATATTATTTTTCGCTAATTTATCTTTACAAGTCTCGCTTGTGAAATAGTGTGCATCTTCTGCACGCCAAGCAGCACCAAAATTGGGATGGTCCAGTGTAATTTGATTCATTTCCTCGCTAGCAAGCGCAGGATGAATCAATAGGATGGATAGCCCTTCTGGTAAGTTATCTAATATTGAATCATAATGTGCAGTCAGTCCTTTTCCTTCAAATTCCTGAAAAGAGGCCATGTAAATCGATTCAATACATTTTTCGGTGGGTAAATTAAATTGTGATGGAGATTCGCCTGTACATGCAATTAATTTTTCACTTAGAATGATAGGTATTTGATAGTTTGCACCCAAACTCTGGTATAAATCTAAAAGATCTTGCCGAATTCCTAAGGTGTACATGTGCGAATCTAAATGAGAGGGTTTTAATCCTAATGAAAGGGCATATTCAATTTGATTTGTTAATTCTAACTCGACTTCCTCCAAAACAGCGGAATCTCTGATGTGCTTGCGTTTGGGATAAAAATGACCTTGTTTATCGACCAAAGAAGGGATTTTGGCTGGAGCTGTGATGGATCGAAATGGATAGGTTTTCCATTCTCCGGTTAAGGTTAAATGAATTCCATAATCTAATTCAGGTTGCTGCAAGCAAAACTGAGCCATTTCATGAAACCAAGGGCAAGGAACCATTAAACTGGTTGAGCTGATGCTTCCTTTAAGCATTCCTACCTGCGTTGCATTATTTTCAGACCAAGCCAAGCCGGCATCATCGGCATGAATTATTAATTGTTTTTTAGAATTCATTAAATGTTGATATAAATAATCTTTGTCATAAATAGTGAAAGTAAATGGAAAAGTCAAAAGAAACCTTATTTTTGCCAAAAATATTTTCATGAAAGCAGGTATTGTCGGATTGCCCAATGTGGGGAAATCAACACTTTTCAATTGTTTGTCCAATGCAAAAGCACAAAGTGCTAATTTTCCTTTTTGTACTATTGAGCCTAACATAGGTGTTGTCAATGTGCCAGACAAGCGATTGGATGTTTTATCTGAACTTGTAAATCCAGAAAAAATTGTTCCTGCAAATGTTGAGATTGTTGACATTGCTGGTTTGGTTAAAGGTGCTTCTAAAGGAGAAGGACTAGGAAATCAATTTTTAGGAAATATTCGTGAAACGGATGCCATACTCCATGTATTGCGTTGTTTTGATGATGACAATATTATTCATGTTGATGAATCAGTTGATCCGGTTCGAGATAAGGAAACAATTGACATGGAACTTCAATTGAAAGACCTGGAAACTGTTGAGAAAAAAAGAGAAAAAATTCAACGTGCGGCCAGAACAGGCAATAAAGAAGCGCAAAAAGAATTGAGTGTCATTGAATTGATTATCACTGCTTTGGAAAGTGCTCAAAACGTAAGAACCTTAGTTTTTTCAGAGGACGACAGGGCTGCCTACGTAACACCTTTACAGTTAATCACTGACAAGCCTGTCCTTTATGTTTGTAATGTTTCTGAAGACGCTGCTGTCAATGGAAATACCTATGTTGATAAAGTGAAAAAAATAGTAGCTGACGAAAACGCTGAAGTTTTAATTTTGGCAGTGAGCATTGAGGCGGACATAAACGAATTGGATTCCTACGAAGAAAGACAATTATTTTTAGAAGACTTAGGTCTTGAAGAGCCTGGTGCCACTAAATTGATCAATTCTGCCTATCATTTATTAAACTTGCAAACCTACTTCACGGCAGGGGAAAAGGAAGTACGAGCTTGGACCATCCCGATTGGCGCCACTGCACCTCAAGCAGCAGGGGTTATCCACACCGATTTTGAAAAAGGGTTCATTCGTGCGGAAGTGATTGGATATAATGACTTTGAGACCTTTGGGTCTGAAGCCAAAGTCAAGGAAGCTGGTAAAATGAAAGTGGAAGGGAAGGAGTACATCGTAAAGGATGGCGATGTGATGCATTTTAGATTTAATGTCTAAAATGATTACCTTGTGATTGATGAAATCAAAAGGGCTAAAATATCTAATTTTATTTTGTGCATTATCTGCTATTTTAGTCGATTTTCTTGATTATCAATTGCTTTACAGTGTTTTTAAGCCCTTAACTACCTTCCTAATAATCTTACTTGTTGTAAGATTCAGAAATTCAAATTCATATTCTAAAAGAATATTGTTGGGTCTCATTTTCTGCCTTTTTGGAGATAGTTTTTTGTTGTTTGAAAATTATTTTATTTTTGGATTGGCTTCTTTTTTAATAGGACATTTATTTTTTCTGTATGCTTTTATAAAGGTTCAAGGATGGCAATGGCCAATAAAAACAGGGGGGATTCTTGTCATGGCTGCGCTTGCAATTTTAACCCTGAGCTATGCTAACTTGGATGCGCTTTTGATTCCCGTTCTGTTTTATATCAGTATCATTGTATCTGTCTCTTATACACATCTGACGCTGCCGACGAATAGAGAGG